>CABEDY010000552.1_pt1 | contig 14348 bp, 16 predicted proteins | sample 3423171 | NCBI WGS metagenome assembly CABEDY01 (sample SAMEA5534333, study PRJEB31848) | metagenome | biome: tundra; feature: field; material: soil | place: USA | collected 2013-05 | depth 0.15 m | reverse complement strand
GAGTCATAGCCGCTGGATTGACGGCTGAAATGTCGGCGTAGGTGAGCACGGTCAGCAGCTTGAGCTGTTCGATGGTGCCGATGCGTTCCGCCAGCAAGCTGGCGGTGGCCGGATCGTGAAGGTCGCGGGAATTCATCACGGTCGAAAGATCCAGGTGATGCTCAATCAGGAATTCCACTCTGGCCTGCTCTTCCGCCGGCATTTGAATGCGCTGCATGGCTTGCCGCGCCAGCTCCACCGATCGCCGGGAATGGTCGCCGCTGTTCTCTCCTTTGCCGGTATCGTGGAACAGCAATGCAAAGCGCAGCAGCGCTTGGTCCGCTATCTCAGAAAGTATCTCCGCGAATCGCCGCCGCGTGGGGTCTTTGGTGTGGGCAAGATCCGCCAGCCGTTCGATGGCCACTAGCGTATGTTCGTCCACGGTGTAGCGATGATAATAATCCGGCACCACCAGGCAGGCAATGTTTTCCCACTCGGGAAACAGCGCCTGCACCAGGCTGGTGTAGTGCATCGCGCGTAGAGCCATGGCGGCGTGCGGCAGTGAAAGGATGCCGCGCAAAACGGGCCACAACTGCTGCTGGGTTTGGCAGTACTGCGCAAAGACTTCCCGGTTCTCTTCCAGTCGTCTCTCCGTCTCGGCGGCCAACGGGATTCCATGGCGCGCAACAAATTCGAAGAGTCGTAGCGCCAACCCTGGATCCTTTCCGAGTTGCACGGGAGTTCGAAGGAAAACGCGCTCGTGCGAAACGGTGAAGTCCGCGTTGGACAAGCGCGACCGCCAGTCCCGGAAGTGATGGAGCAGCGAGCTTTCGCTCTTCTCAGTAGAATCCAGCGTCCGGCGCGCCTCGCTATCGATGACGCGCGCGTTCCGAAAATATTCGCGCATGAATTCCGCAGGCGAATGGAACGGCGAGATGGAATGTAAGGTCACGTCCTCCTGCGCCTCAAAGCTCAACAGATTCTGGTCGCGCCCTGCGCGGTAGTGCAAAAAACAGCGCAAGGAATCGAGGAACCGCGCGGGAGCAGCCAGATGCGCGGATGCTGCCGGGTCGGACTTCCGCAGTTTGGTGAGCCAACCCACCAGGTGCAGGTCGCGCAATCCGCCGGGTGTTTCTTTTATGTCCGGCTCCAGGTGATAAAAAGTGTCCTGGTATTTCCGGTGCCGGGCGCGCGCCAGGCGGGCCAGGTGCTGTGACAAGCTCCGCGAGTGACGCTCGAAAAATTGCCCGAGCTTCGCCTCCAACTTGCCGTACAGCTCACCCGATCCGCCCAGCAGCCGGCGATCCAGCAAACTGATGTTCAGCTCGATGTTCTGTTCATGGATTTCGGCGCATTCGGCAATCGTGCGGACCGAGTGGCTCAGCCGCAGGCCGGCGTCCCACAGCATGCGAACAAACTCAGAGAGAGCGTCCTTCAGCGCGGCCGCCTGGGACTCCCGTTCGATCAGAATCAGGATGTCGACATCGGAGTACGGAAACAACTCCCGCCTTCCAAAGCCGCCCACGGCCAGCATCGCGATCGAATCGGGAAACGCCGGCGCAAGCGAAGCCTGGTATGCCTGGAGCGCCATTTCGTCGATCAACCCGGTAAGTCCGGCCAGAACCGGCGCGGCTTCGCCCGATTCGAAGAACTTCCGCTGGATTCGCTCCCAGGCAGCTTCTGAGTGCAGCTTCTCCACGTTCGATTGTATCGCTTGCTGCCCTCCTCAACGGTGCTCGACACCCCTATTCCGAGCCGCGACCGGGAGGGAGCGCTACCACAACAGTTGTGGCTTTCCAGTCCGTTCCATGCGCTCCCTGCCGGTCGCGGCTCAGTTTGGGTCGTGCGAATCAGGCGCGCGAAAGTCTCTCCTTGACAACTTAGGAGAGTTCCGCTACGCTTCTCCTTAGTGATTTAGGAGAGTGCAAACATGGACAAAAGCGCGGACCTTCTGCCCGGAACATTAGACCTGCTGATCCTGAAGGCCGTTTCGCTCGGGCCGCGCCACGGCTATGGCGTGCTGTTGCGCATCGAGCAGATCTCCGGCGGCTCGTTTCACATCGAGCAGGGTGCGCTATATCCCGCCTTGTTCCGCCTGGAGCACCAGGGTCTGCTCAAGAGCGAGTGGGGGACGTCGGACAACAACCGGCGCGCCAAGTTCTACCAGCTCACGGCGACTGGGCGTAAACGGCTGCGCGTGGAAACCGAGAGCTGGAACCGGCTCACGGCGGCGATGGCTTCCGTACTGAATACTTCGCGCGAGGAGGTGTAGCGTGCTGGCGCGAATCCAATGGTCGCCCTCCGCGACGAATGATTCTTACCGAACCGCGACCGTAAGGGAGTCGGTGCCTGTGCCGATTTTTTCACAGGTTCTGAGGGAGCCGGTTGTTGTGCTTCACTCGCCCCGATGTCCGGCGAGAAACTCCGCATCAATCGCCTTCCGCCCGCGAAACCCCTCATGCACCCCATGCCAAAACTGAATTCCGGATTCGCCCAGTTTCCAGCACAGGTAAACCTCTTCGCCTCGGTATAGTGTGGGAAAGTCGATCAAGCCGATGTCCAGATCCTTCACCACGCAACCGTATTCCTGGATCTTCTCGACAGCTTCCTTCAGCCGCAACGCGCTCGATTCCCGGCGGCGCTTTTGATCCATAACCTGCGAATGGTCCACCCGCACTCCGCCCAGCATGGTGATGCGGGTCGCAAAACCCTGCCATTCCTCTTCGGCCTGCTGAAAGGCGGCCTTGTGGGAGATCGCTTCCCGGATTGTGAACTCCACTTCGGGAAGCAGTTTTTCAGCCTGATGGAGGGTGAAGTACCTCGGCATCCGAGCTCAGACGCCGGAAATCTGAACCGCTAGCGACCGGCTGCGAGGTCCGTCGAACTCGGCGAAAATGATGCTCTGCCAGGTACCCAAAAGCACTGTCGCGTTTCTTACCTGCAGGCAGAGCGTCTGGCCCATCAGCATGCCGCGCATGTGCGAATCGGCATTCTTGCGCTCGCAATCCGAGTACTCGGGATCGTTATGGCGGTAATACTGATTTCGATCCGCCACTTCTTCGAGAAAGCGCTTCACATCGTGAATGAGCGCATCCTGCCACTCATTGAGAAACACGCCGGAAGTGGTGTGCAACGACTGCAAATGTACCAGGCCGTCGCGAATGCCGCTCTTACGCACAATTTCATTGATGCGCTCGGTGATATTGAGCAGCTGCATGCGCTCGCTGGTGATCCAGTCCACGATCCGATTGAATACCTTGTAACCGCCTGTGGAACTGGTCTCCGCGGGCGCAGATTCCACTTCCAGTACCTGAAGTTTTGATGGATGCATTGAATTCCCGTTCCTAAGTTTTGATACGCGGGCCAGCCGCAAAAAGCTTCAAAAAAATTACAAACGAGTAACTTATTTAACTATACCAGTGGGGCAGGCGCTTTCGCCTGCCAACCGATTTTTTCACAGCTTCTCAAAGTGAGAAGGGAAACCTTGCGTTATCATTAGGCTCGGAACGCATGGCATCCACAACTCGGTCTCGCCCTTTTCTGATCTTTTTGTTAGTAGCCGCGGTGATCCTGGCCGCCTACGCCGCGTGGCCCCGATTTCGCTACGCCACCTGGGCGCTTACCGGACGCAGCCCGGTTTGTCCCTTTTCGCACGCCGTCCGCTGGCAGGACGAAGAGGACTCGCTGCGTATTGCGAAAGATCGAATCTTGCGTGCCAGCAGATTCATGTCGCAGGATCACGGGCTCGAGCTCTGGGATACACCGAAGGGCCGCTTCTGGATCCCCAAAGGAAACCGCTACGTGCTGCCTTTCAATCTGGCCGAGATGGAATCGCACATCTACGGCGCCGGAGCCCATTTCGTGCAGGCTGGTGACATCGTTCTGGATTGCGGCGCAAGCGACGGGGATTTCACGCGAGAGGCTCTGCAGGCGGGCGCGAAGCTGGTGGTGTCTATCGAAATCTCGCCCCCAGCGCAAGAATGTCTGCGCCGCAATCTGGCTAAGCCCATCGCCGATCACCGGGTCATCGTGTATCCCAAAGGTGTCTGGGATTCAGACGGAAGTCTGCGCCTGAACGTCAGCGATACCAATTTCGCCGCCAACAGCGTGGTGCTGCGACCGGAGGGTTCGCATACCGATGTCGAGGCGTCGCTCACCACCATCGACAAGATCGTTAGCGAGCTGGGGCTGCCGCGCGTGGATTTCATCAAGATCGATGTAGAAGGAGCCGAGGTAAACGCATTGGCTGGCGCGCGCGCCACCATTACGAAGTTCAAGCCGCGGCTGTCCATTGCCACAGAGCACAAGCGGGACGATGAGGTTACGATACCGGACGCGGTGCGTCGTCTGCGGAACGACTATAAGATGACGTGCGGGCCGTGTTCGAGCTCAGACGGCCGAATTCGGCCAGAGGTTTTGTATTTCGACTAGCGGAAGAGAAGTCAAGGAAGTCGAGGGAGCCAAGGAAGTCAAGGAAGAAAGGTGGCGCGCCGCAGCGCGCGTTCCATCTTCCTTGACTTCCTCGTATCCCTCGACTTCCGAGCTTTACTCTATTGCAATCGGCCGGTCGAATACCACATCCAGCGTCGACCCCTGCCTCAGTTCCACTTCCTTACCCCGCGCCAGCAGAACCGTGGCAAGCCCCACCGCGCTTCCGGCGGCGGCGCCTATGCCCGCACCAGTCCAGCTACGGTCGGCGATACCTCCGATGGAGGCTCCCGTACCGGCTAGTATCGCGATGCGCGCCGCGTCCTTGCCCTTGGTCGGCGCCTGCTCCACCTTGTTTTCTGCCCCAGCGACCTTCTGACCGCTGTCGCCGGAATCCACGGAATTAAGGTGCGGAGCGAACTTCACCACTGTACCCTGCGCCAGCGTCAGCGTCTCCAAACGAATCGCCAATTCGGCTCTCCCACTAACACGCCCGCTGCGCTTGGTCTCGGCCACAACACCTTGCACATAACTGCCCACCGGAACGATGATCTGCCCATTCACGGCGATGGGACTGGCTGACCGAAGGTAAACGTAATCGCCTTCCTTCGCCGTGCGTGTGCTGAGCGAGTTCTCCATGCGCAGCAACAGGTGGGTGCCCTGAGGAATCTCTGCCGCGGATACAAAGGCCGCCGCGAAACAAAAAAGGAACGGTGTTCTAATACCCATGGACTGCTCCTGTTTGAACAATAACCATGATCGATCCCCGAAAGTCGCGCGGACCTACTCGATCCCCGCCTTACTCAGCAGCCTTCTGAGCGCTACCGCGCCGCCCGCACCCTTCTGCGTTCCGGCTACGTTTCCATCCCGGTCAATCACCACATAAAGAGGAAAGGAGTGGGTTGGGTACATCGCCGCGAGATTCGTGTCCTCTGTAAGGACCACCTTGCACGCCCGTGGCATTCCTTCCAGGTATTTCTTGACCGTTTTTTTCGGTTCCATGAAGTCCACTGCCAGAACCACGAGGCCGCGATCGGCAAACTCCCGCGTCAGTTGATCCACCACAGGTTGCTCGCCCCGGCAATACTTGCACCAGGTTGCCCAGAACTGAAGCAGAACCACTTTCCCTTTGACCGATTCGTTCGAAAAGTTCTCGCCGTCCACCGATTTTGCATGAAACCGAGGAGCGGGCTCCACTGCCGAAGCCGCCAACGCCATCGCCAGCAGCACGGCTACGGTCATTAAGCCTTTGAAGTTTATTCGGGCGGTCATGTCGATTGATGGTAGCAGGATGAGAAGCTGCATGGTAACGATACGAAAAACTGCGTAAAGAACCTTAAAGTCCTGCGACTTACCGGATCGAAAGCGTGTTTGTCAATTTATCGGAGGACTTTTAAGACAAGTCCAATAGGAGCAATAAAGTTTATGAAGACGCTTTCCAGAATGACCGCGGTTGCCGCAATGCTGGCCGCAACGGTCCTGGCTCAACGCCCGTTCGGCGTGATGACCGGGTCCACGCCTCCCGATCCGGCCACAATCGTGGCGAACAGGGTGGCACGGCTGACCAAACTTCTCACTCTCAACAGCAGCCAGGCGACTCAGGCTACCACGATCTTTACCAATTCACTCAGCCTGGTTACACCCATCGAGACCAGCCTGCGCGCCGGCCGGCAATCCTTACAGGCTGCGGTGAAGGCGAACGATGAGGCAACCATCGAGTCCGTGTCCACGAACATCGGAGTGCTGACGGGCCAACTCCTGGCTATCCAAAACAAGGCCGATGCCGCTTTCTACGCCATTCTTAACACCACTCAGCAGAACACCCTAAGTCAGAGCAGAGGTTTCGGGCGCGGCTTTGGACGCGAAGGTGGTGGTCCAGCAGCCGGTCATTAAGCTAATCCAGGCGCAAAGTGCGGCGCTCCCTTCCGGTCGCGGCTCGGTAAACGTATCTTTCCGAGCCGCGACCGGAAGGGAGCGCCACAAAGGTCGAGCTAAAGGCGCAATTTGACGCAACCGATAATCCCTGTAACGGTGAGCGTTGGAGTGGCCCACGATGAGACGCAACCAGCCCTCGCCGGATCGCGTCATAATGGGGACAGAGCAAAGGAAAGTCCCGCCCGCCGCTCGCGTCCGGACTGAGCTCTGTTTGGACCTTACCCGTTCCCCGATTTATCCGGAGAGAGACAATAATGAACTCGAAATCCCTCTGCTACCGTTTTACGACGCGCTCAATAGTAGTGCTGTGCACGCTGCACTTCCTGACCGGCTTCCTAAACGCACAGCAGAGCCGCATTACCAAGGCGATCGATAATCGCGAGCGCGCTGTCCTGAGCGGCCACATGCATCCCAAGGCACGGCCGGAGGATGATCAAGGACGAGTCGCGCCGTCGCTCCAAATGTCCTATGTCACATTGATGCTGGCGCAATCGGAAAGCCAACATGCCGATCTCCAGCAATTACTCAAAGACCAGCAGACCCCCGGTTCCGCGAACTATCATCACTGGCTGACGCCTGAGCAATATGCGGAGCGCTTTGGTGTTAGCACAGACGATTTGAATCAGATCGTCACATGGCTCCAAGGACAGGGACTCAGCATCGCGGCTGTCGCGCGCGGACGGAATTGGATTGCCGTCAATGGAGAGGCGGCACGATTTGAAGGCGCGTTTCAAACCGAAATCCATGAATACGTTTCGGGTGGCGAGAAACATTTCGCGAACGCTACGGAACCCTCCGTGCCGGCGGCGCTCACCGGAATTGTAGGAGCGATTCGCGGTCTGAACGACTTCCGCATGAAGGCTAGAATTATTTCTCGCAAGCCAAGTGCGCAGAATACGCTCGCGCCGCACTATACTTCCGGCGACGGACAGACTTTCATCGCACCCGATGATCTCGCCACCATCTACGACATCGCCCCGCTCTATGCCGCCGGTATCAATGGAAAAGGACAATCGCTCGTCATCGCCGGGCAAACCCAGATCAATCTTTCGGACATTCAACAATTCCGGTCGAGTTATGGCCTGCCCGCCAACAATCCTCAACCCCTCCTGGTTCCTGGTGCACAGGATCCGGGAATCAGCTCCAGCGACTTGTCCGAAGCGGATCTGGATTTGGAATGGTCGGGCGCCGTGGCGAGAGACGCCACAATCCTGTTTGTGTACTCGTCGGATGTGATCCAATCGGTGCAGTACGCAATCGACCAGGCCTTAGCACCCGTAGTCAGCCAAAGTTATGGTTCGTGTGAACTGGAGACCCCCAGTTCGGATGCTTCTGCGTTCCAGCAAATGGGACAACAGGCCAACTCCCAAGGCATGACCTGGTTCTCCGCTTCCGGCGACACCGGCGGCGCGGACTGCGACGACACCCAGAATCCCGGCTTGTCCGTGGACTTGCCTGGATCGGTCCCGGAAGTGACCAGCGTGGGCGGGACGGAGTTTGCCGAAGGCGGTGCGCAATTCTGGAGCGGTACCAACTCCGCCACCGGCGAGTCCGCGCTCTCTTATATTCCCGAAACGTCCTGGAACGATAGCGCCATCGATGGGACCCCTTCCGCCAGTGGAGGAGGCGCCAGCATTTACTTCCCGAAACCTTCCTGGCAAACCGGACCGGGCGTGCCTGCGGATAACGCCAGAGACGTGCCCGATGTCGCGCTGTCCGCCTCGGCCGATCACGACGGATATTTTGTTTACACCGGTGGCAGTCTGCAGGTTTTCGGCGGAACCTCGGTTCCCGCGCCTACGTTCGCTGGAATTATTACTTTATTGAATCAGTATCTGGTATCCACGGGCGCCGAGTCATCACCCGGAGTGGGCAATATCAACCCCAAGCTTTATTCTCTTGCCCAAACCGCACCCAACGCATTTCACGACATTACCACCGGCAACAACATCGTTACAGTGCCATGCGGCGGCCGCTTTTCATCAGGATGCACAAGCACTCCGGTAGGCTACAGTGCGGGAAAGGGATTTGATCAAGTAACGGGACTTGGTTCCGTGGATGTCTACCGGTTGATCACGGCGTGGAAGGGCGGCACCAGCACCCTTCCTCCTCCCACCGCTGCGAGCATAACCCTCATGAGCAATTTGCGCACTCTGTCCGTTACCGATGCTGTGTTTCTGATCGCAACTGTAGTGGGCGCCAACGGTGCGACGCCAACCGGCACAGTGCACTTCTCGGTGAGCGGCACGTCGCTCGGATCAGCCGCGCTAGTGGGATCGGGCGGAACTGCTACCGCCACCTTATCCGTGAGCGGCAATCAATTACCGGCGGGCTCGGGCACCATAACCGCGGCCTATAGCGAAGGCTCCTCCAGTAGCGTGACTGCTTCCGTGACGGTGAGCGTGAGTGGGACATCCACTTCGACAGGAACACCGCTTGTCCTGGCAGTGGCGAATGGGGCCTCCTTCCAGCACGTGTATTCGCCAGGAATGATCCTTTCCGTTTTCGGATCTGAACTCGCTCCCTCCGTCGCGAGGGCGTCGAGCGTCCCTCTGCCTGTCTCGACAGCCGGAGTGGCCGCGACAGTAAACAACGTAGCCGCACCGTTATACTACGTCTCGCCGGGTCAGTTGAACATTCAGATTCCATATGAGACTGCTGTGAACCAGCCGGCAACTCTCAAGGTCAACAACAATGGGATGGTCACGTCCTATCAATTCAATGTGGTTCAGACCGCGCCCGGCATATTTACCGATTCGAGCAACGTCATAGTGCCGATTGGAAGCGGCAACCGGGGCGCAATCGTCACTCTTTATTTGACTGGCGCCGGGACGGTGACGCCGCAAGTGGCTACCGGCGGGGCGCCCGGCGCTGGAACGCCAGTCGAAAATCTGCCGAAGCCGTCTCAAAACGTTACCGTTACAGTGGGTGGGGTTCCCACCGCAATCGAATTCATTGGGATCCCGGCGGGCCTGGTGGGCGTGACTCAAGTCAACTTTTACGTTCCCACCAGTATCGCGGACGGCACTCAACCAGTAGTCGTTACGGTGGGTGCCGAAGCCAGCGCCCCTGCCTATCTAACGGTCAACAACTAACGACGTAGCGCACGCACTCATGCGTGCCGCGTCGGCACTCCTGCCGACGCTAGGTTTTCCCAAACGGATCTTCAAGCGACGGGCTCTGCGGCGTAAACAACTCCGAGCCCGCGTCCAGGATGTGCATGTCGTCCTCTAGCCGCACTCCAAACTCGCCCGGAATATAGATTCCCGGCTCGTCGCTGAAAGTCATCTGCGCCGCCAGGGCAATGCTCTTGCCGCCAGACTGCAGGGTATTGGTGGCGATCAGATACGGCCATTCATGCCCATCCATCCCGATCCCGTGGCCCACTCGATGCGTGAAGTATTTGAATCCCGGACCGTATCCCGCGTCGACGATCACCCTGCGTGCGGCCGCATCCACCGCATCGCAGAGAGCGCCCGGCCGTGCCGCCGCCAGAGCCGCGCTTTGAGCCTGATGCACGATATCGAAAACCTGCTTCATCTTCTCGGTGGGTTTGCCGAGAACGAATGTGCGGCTGATGTCGGATTCGTAATGTTCCACCGAGCACCCGCCATCGATCAGTAGAATAGTTCCCTCGCGGATTACCTGCGGTTTCACCGACCCGTGCGGCAGCGCCGAATTCTCGCCCACCTGCACGCTCGCGCCGCCCTGAAATCCGAGCTTCTGATGAGCGCTCGACACCAGCCCTCCAAACTCGTGCTGCGTCATCCCTTCGCGTATCGATTTCCAAGCCGCTTCATAAGCCTGCAGCGTCACGCTGTTGGCCAGCCGCATCAACGCGATCTCGGCCGGGCTTTTCAGCATGCGGCAACCGGAGGTGACCTGGGTCGCGCTCGATATCGTGGCCGCCGGAATCGCCCGCGCAATTCCATCCGCGAAAACATATTGGACGCGCTCTTCGATGCCGATTCGCCCAGTCGCAAGCCCACGCTCTTTCAGAGCGAACGCTACCACCTGATACGGGTTCTCGTTTTCTTCCCAGGTAAAGACGTGCGGCGACTTCCCAAATGGACCCTGCGCGATCTGCTCCAGCGACCGGTCTTTTTCAAAGGCCGGCGCAACGAAAAACGGCTCGCCACGCACCGGCAGAACCATGACGAACAACCGTTCGCTGTTGCCCCAATTCACGCCGCTGAAATACAAAAGCGAAGTACCGCCGGCCACTGCAATGGCATTCAGTTTGTTTTCCTGCATCAGGCGCTGCGCCCGTTCCACGCGCGCCAACCGCTCTTCAGTGGTGATGGGATGGGCTTCGGCGCGGCGGCTTTTGAGCGCCGCGATCGGCGAATCGGCAGGCGCGGACGGCGCTTGCGCCGAGGCGAGTTTTGTGGCGGCAAGCGCAGCAGAAGCGTTCAGAAGAGTGCGGCGAGTGAGCATCGTGGTGTCTATCGTAGCATTCGTCGGAGCTCATCTGTGATCTTAAATATGTATTTGTGTTAAAATGCGTTTATGCGGACATCCATTGACTTACCGGATGATTTGTTCCGTCAACTGAAAATACTTGCCGCGAGCCGGCGCGTCACGCTGAAAACCCTGGTGCAGCGGGCTGTTGAGAGCGAAGTGGCCCGCGCGCGTGCCCAAGCTCCGCGCCGGCGGCTTCGGTTCCCCATTCTCGATTCGAAGGAGCCAGGGACTCTCAACCTGACGAATGCCGAGATCGAAGACCTACTTACCTGATGTGAATGTTTGGCTGGCCATCGTCTCGCGCCGCCATGTCCACTATCAAATCGCATCGGGCTGGTTTGAAACGATCTCGGACGATGAAGTCGCCTTCTGCAGAATCACCCAGATGGGGCTGCTTCGATTGTTGACGAATCGTCATGCAATGGGTATCGACGTACTCAACCAGATCGAGGCTTGGAAGGCGTACCGGCGACTGGCGTCAGATGGCCGGATCAGGTTCTTGGCCGAGCCACTTGGGATCGAGACAGCCTGGCACGGCCTTACCGTGTCGCGCCAACCGGCTACTAATCTGTGGACCGACGCTTACCTTGAGGCTTTCGGCCGGCTGACTAGCGCGCGGGTCGTCTCCTTCGACCGTGGCTTCGCGCGATTTGATGAGTCGGAAGCTCTCATTCTTGGGCCTTGAAGCCGTCCGCTAAAATGAGTCTCAGGAGATTTCCATGGCGCGTATTGGTGGAGTGGAAGCCAGCCAAGCGGGACCCTTGACGCGTTTTCTCTATTGGATGACCAAGCGCAAAGTCGGGCGCGTAATCCTGCCCTTCAAGATCACCGCGCATCAGCCACGGCTGTTGCTCGCGGTGGGCGGCATGGAGATGGGCCAGCAGGCCTTAAAGACTTTCGATACGAAACTCAAGGTGTTGGCCGAAATCAAAGCCGCAACGCTGGTTGGTTGCCCGTTCTGAATCGATATCGGATCTGCCGTAGGCAGAACAGCAGGCGTCACCGAAGAGCAGTTGATAGCGTTGCCTGATTTTGAAAACTCGACGGCGTTCAACGACGTTGAGAAACTGGTGCTTCGCTACTCGGCCGCAATGACCAACACGCCAGTGGAAGTTTCAGAAGAACTGTTTGAAGCGCTACGCCGGCATTTCGATGAGCGCCAACTTGTGGAACTGACGTCGGCCATTGCCTGGGAGAATTATCGCGCAAGATTCGATCACGCCTTCGGCATCGAAGCCGAAGGCTTCTACAAAGGCGCACTGTGCCTGCTACCGCAACGAGAAACCAGAAACGAGAAACGAGAAACGTCTTAACGTTTTTTATCGAAGTTCAGCGAAGCCGAATTCATGCAGTAGCGCAGACCGGTGGGCGTGGGTCCGTCTTCAAAAACATGTCCGAGGTGCGCTCCACATTTGTTGCACACTACCTCAACGCGCCGCATTCCGTAGGCGGAGTCCGTCTCGGTACCGACGCTCTCCGGAGCGATGGGCGCTGAAAAGCTGGGCCAGCCGGTGCCGGAATCAAACTTGGTCTCGGATTCGAACAATGGATTCCCGCAGCACACGCAGCTATACGTGCCGTCCTCATGATGGTTCCAGTATTGTCCGGTAAAAGCGGGTTCGGTGCCTTTGCGGCGCGCCACCTGATACTGCTCAGCCGTCAACTCGCGGCGCCATTCTTCGTCAGATTTCACAACTTCTGGTTTCACAACTTTTTCAGGCATAATTCCTCACCAAATAGCACGTTTGTAACAGATGCACGGTCGGCCGCCCCGAGCGGTACACCGGGGGCGCCGTTTCCGAGCCGCGACCGGAAGGGAGGTTGACGATGTGTCAGGGCAGCACGGTAATTGGTAGCGCTCCCTCCCGGTCGCGGCTCGGTTTTGTCGATGGGGGTTTTGTCCAGGTAGGTCACTTCAATTCACTCCACTCGTGGAGCCAATCCATATGTACGATGCTCTCGGGATCGCCGACGATGCATTTCCGCTTCTTCAATCTGCTCAGCTTGTCGGGCTTTACTTCCGGAATGATCCTGAGGATCTTCCCGTTCCGAATCACCTCGACTGGAATGCCCGTCTCAAGCACTCGATCGAGAATGCCGTAGAGGTTTTCCCAGAACTTGGAAGCGGTGACTCTCATTTACTACTCAGCCAGCTTCACCAGCGCCTGCGCCGCTAGCACCGCCTCGGCGTCCTCCGCGGTGAATTGCTCAGTCTTGGCCGAATGATTCATCGAACAGAACTTGGGACCGCACATCGAGCAAAAGGCGGCATCCTTGAAGCCTTCCTCCGGCAGCGTTTCGTCATGCATGGCTTCAGCCGTCTCGGGGTCGAGTGAAAGCTCGAACTGACGCCGCCAGTCGAAGCGGTAGCGGGCGCGGGAAAGCTCGTCGTCGCGATCGCGCGCTCCCGGACGATGCCGCGCCACATCGGCGGCATGCGCGGCGATTTTGTAGGCGATAATTCCCTGCTTCACGTCCTCGCGATTCGGCAGGCCCAGGTGCTCTTTGGGCGTGACGTAACAGAGCATGGACGCACCGTACCAGCCGATCATTGCGGCGCCGATCGCCGACGTAATGTGATCGTAGCCTGGGGCGAAATCAGTCACCAACGGTCCCAACGTGTAAAACGGAGCCTCGTAGCACAGCTCCAATTCCTTTTCCACCTGGAGCTGGATCTGATCCATCGGGATGTGGCCAGGACCTTCGATCATCACCTGGACATCGTAGTCCCAGGCTTTCTTAGTCAGCTCCCCGAGAGTTTTCAGCTCGGCGAACTGAGCGTCGTCGCTTGCATCGGCCAGGCAGCCCGGCCGCAGCCCATCGCCAAGCGAGAAGCTGACATCGTGCTTCTGGAAGATCTTGCATATGCGGTCAAAGTTTTCGTAAAGCAGATTTTGCTTGTGATTTTTCACCATCCACTCGGCCAAAATCGCCCCGCCGCGGCTCACGATGCCCGTGATGCGCTTGGTGGTGAGGGGCACGTACTGAACCAGCACGCCGGCATGGATGGTCATATAATCCACGCCCTGCTCGGCCTGCTCTTCGATCACTTCCAGCATGACATTTATGTTCAGATCTTCCACGCGGCGGACCCGAGTGAGCGCTTCGTAGATGGGCACCGTGCCGATCGGGATAGGCGACTCACTGATAATGGCCTTGCGGATGCGAGGGATGTCACCACCGGTGGAGAGATCCATCAAAGTGTCGGCGCCGAATTTCACCGCGTAGTGAAGTTTGGCGACCTCTTCGTCAATGTTCGACGTGGTGGCGGAATTTCCAATGTTGGCGTTGATCTTGCACTTCGACGCCACGCCGATACACATGGGCTCCAGGTTGGGGTGGTTGATATTGGCCGGGATGATCATGCGCCCGCGCGCCACCTCAGCCCGGATCAACTCCGGCTCCAGGCGCTCGCGCCGCCCGATAAATCGCATCTCCTCGGTCACAATGCCCTTGCGGGCGTAATGCATTTGTGTCCGGATCGGATCGTTCAAGCGTGGGGAAATCCATTCGGTCCGCATACTGGCCATTTTAGCGCGATC
>CABEDY010000551.1_pt1 | contig 14416 bp, 12 predicted proteins | sample 3423171 | NCBI WGS metagenome assembly CABEDY01 (sample SAMEA5534333, study PRJEB31848) | metagenome | biome: tundra; feature: field; material: soil | place: USA | collected 2013-05 | depth 0.15 m | reverse complement strand
CACGGCACGCCTTACGATTACGACAATCATGTTCCCGTGATTTTCCTGGGACCCGGAATCAAGCCCGGCAAGTATTCCACGCGCATCGCGGTGAACGACATTGCTCCCACGCTCGCGGAGATACTCAACGTAGAGCAGCCCTCAGGATCCATCGGACGGATCTTGAGCGAGATTTTGAATTGACGCTCCCGGTGACAGTCATCAGACTGTCACACTTTGACCGCGAATGTCGTACATAATGGTGAAAGCGTAACTCGCCGGCAGGCGTTCCACATGCGGCTCGGCGCGCGCAATTTAATGAGAGCCATGCCGCCTTGTCGCTCTGCAGGCCTAGCTTTGTTCGCCTGTGCCGTAGCCCTTGCACAGACTACGCCAGAGCCTTCACCGCCGTCGTCGCCGCCAGATGACCAGACTTTCCAGCGATGGAATCTTTATTACCAAGCCACTACTATCGGCCAGTACCATGGCACTTTTAACTCGCCGTATGCAGGCCCATTCAGCCTTCAGGACTATCCGGAGCGCGACGTTTCGCTCACCACGACTCTGTTCTTCGCATTTCGCCTGGCCCAGAACACTCTGTTCGTATTCGATCCGGAGATCGCCGGCGGCAAGGGATTCAGCGGCGTAAACGGAGTGGCGAACTCCACCAACGGCGAACTGCCGCGAGTGGCCAGCGCCACACCCAAACCTTACATCGCGCGGTTATATATCACGCAGGACTTCGGATTTGGACCGGAAAAGGAAAAAATAGAGAGCGACGAGAATCAGCTTGCGGGCGAACGGCCGATGACTCGCTACAGCATCACGGTCGGCCGATTCACGCTTACTGATTTCTTTGACCAAAACCGCTACTCGCACGATCCCAGAACTCAATTCATGGGCTGGGGTGTCATGTACAACGGCGCCTGGGATTATCCGGCCGACACGCGCGGCTACACCTGGGGCTGGGTGCATGAATTCCACACCAAAAACTGGTCGCTGCGCTACGCGAGTGCGGCGGAGCCGAGAATCGCGAACGGTCTTCGGTTCGATCGCCGGATTCTGGTCAACCGCGGCGACACGTTCGAAGAAGAACGGCGCTATTCGATCGGCGGGCATCCGGGCGCGGTTCGTCTGCTTGAATACGCGAACCACGCGCGAGCCGGCACCTACGCCGAAGCCATCCAGTTGAGCGAGGAGACCGGCACGCGTCCCGATGTCACAGCCACTCGCAAAAATGGAACCTTGAAGTACGGCTCGGGCCTCAGTGCGGATCAGGAAATCACGAAGGACTTCGGAGTCTTCGCTCGGCTGGGCTGGAACGATGGAAAAACCGAGAGCTTTGCTTTCACAGCTATCGACCGGTTGTTCACCGGCGGCGTCTCTCTGACCGGAACGAAGTGGAAGCGCAAGAACGATGTAGTAGCGAGCGAGCTAACTGTGAGCGGCCTCTCGGCGGTTCATAGGGAGTATCTGGCGCTGGGCGGGTACGACTTTCTGATCGGCGACGGAAAGTTGAACTACGGAACCGAAAATGTTTGGGAGAGCTATTACAACGCCCGTCTCTTTAAGGGTTTCTCGACAACTTTCGATCTGCAGCACATCCAGAATCCGGCGTACAACCGCGATCGCGGCCCGGTGTGGGTGGAATCCATCCGCCTGCACTTGCAGTTTGGGAAATAGACTCAAGGCACCGACTCCCTTACGGTCGCGGTTCGGCAACACTCTCTTTCAGAACCGCGAGCGTAAGCGACCGGTTGTTACATCGATGGATTGACAACCGAAATCACCGCATTGGACTGCGTTTTCGCTCCGCCACCTAGATCGATCACCACGGGAACATCAATGTTCGCCGTCGTCCCAGGCGTCAATCCCTTCGGGACCACCACGTTGAGCTGGTAGAGCCCAGCTTCCGACACACCCGCGAATTGCACCTCAGCGGTGAGGCCACCGATGGTCGCTGTCGGCGTTGTAGCCAGGGGCGCCGCCGTTGTGATCAATTTACCGTTGGGCACTGGCGGATTCGTGGCGCCGAATCCAGTGCCGTAGAGTATGATGACCTCGCCTTCCGTGAAGGGCGTGCTGGTAACGCCTGTGACATAGTTAGGCGGTCCACCCGGCGTGCCGTCGGCATGCGTGGCTGCGATGTACTGATTGCCGGCCGCATTCACTGGACCAAAGTCGAAGAAGGCCGGCGCTACCGCCGCCATGGTGGCCGATATCATTGCGCTCTGGAGGCCATTATTCGTCACCTGAATCTGCACCGGACCCGCGGGTACGTCGGGCGGAACCAGAATGTCGATCTGAACCGGGCTGATGTAGTCAATATATGCGGGTTCTCCGTTGATGCTTACACTGACGCCCTGCAACATCGTAGGCAGCGCGCCGTTAACAAAATCGCTGCCTCCCCATTTATGCGTGGTCGCGGCCAGTTCGCCGCCAAAAATGGCGACAAAGGAGTTCGGCCCGATGGTGACGCCCGAACTCGCGGCGTTCTGAATTCCCGCGGCTGTGAACGACGGCGCCGCTTGAATGCTCCCTAACAAACCGTGGGTTTCATTTTGAATGCCAGCCGTGAAATAAAGGGTCGCCGAATCCGACGCCTTGCCGTTGCCGAAATTTAAGGACCACAGTCCACTGATTGCGATCGGATTGCCCGTGCTGTCCTCCAAAGTCCCCATCAACGCGCCCGACTTAGGATCGAAAGCGTGAATCGTGCCGTCGCCAAAATTCCCAACCAGGACCATACCGGCGTACTTTCCGAACGTCGCGGGCGCAATCGCCATTCCCCAGGGATAATTAAATACCGTGGCCCCGCTCAAGTTGCCCAGCACAGCTCCTGTCATGTCGTATGTCGAGACGTATCCACCGCCGACAGTGGCGTACGGGGAACCACTCGCAACCGGCATACTGGATTGCGGAGCGTACGCAACATACAACGTTCCAGCAAGATTTTGGATATTAAATGGCACGAAGCCGGATGGGATCGCCCCATTGACGAAGCCCACCACAACCGGCTTCAGGTTCATGTCCCACGCCACAACCTTGCCAGTGCCGTAGTCGGCCGCATAGAGGATCGGCGCGGTCGCAGTACCGCCCAATGCGCAGCCTTTATATTGGGCTCCAGACGCAGACTTATCTATCATAATCTGCGCAGCCGTCATGTTCACCTTGGGGCTCCATCCGGAGATAACACCGTCTTCGGAGCAGAATATGAACGACGGCGTTTGCCCACTGACCAGGAAAGCATTTGCGTTTCCGTTGTAAATCACGCCCGTGACTTTTCCCGGAGTCGTGGCGCCCCCCGCCGCTGGTATCTTCACCACCAGCGGAATCGCCGCGCCAGTATCGGTATAGAGCGTGGAAGTCCCGGTTCCGTTGTTGCCGATCCAGAACGGGCTTCCCGAACTGAAACCGTTTCCCCAAGGATTTATCAGGTTGGGGTCCATATTGTCCGCCATCCCGGCGACGTCAGAAACTAAATTGTGAACCAAATAAGAGTTTTGGGCCGAGAGGAAGCCGGCAACAAAAACGAACAGGAACAGTTTACGCATGTGGGAAGGACGCCATGATATCGGCGAATGTTTCCACGCAGATGTAAAAGTGATGTAAACAGATTGTACGAAATGTGAAAAATCAGACCGGCACACCGGCGCGGATATTTTTCTCAGTTACACACGCCCGGTCGCACTCAACGCAGTATCGGGGATCTCTCTTCCGATAACCTTCCAGACGTTTTGGATCGTTGGCGTCACACTGCAGGCACTTGCCATGCTGCCGGCTCCGGCCTTTCGGGTAGTATTCGCACCGCTTGGTCTCGGTTTTGCAGATTTCACAATGTTCTGAAATTGGTAGGCTCACGCTCTGGGGCGGTCTCCTTATCCGTCTCTTACTGTCTAATCGTCAGCAACATCAGGGAAGGATAGGGACTACGGCCCTTTCACCCCTAGATCTATCGGGGCGCTGGCGGCACTGCGGCGACGATTAGAGGCTGGGTGGTAGGCTGGTCGGCGCCGGCTTCGTTTTCAACCGTGACGGCCACTGCGGCAGTAGACGCCACGTCCACTGTTCCGGCTTGAACGTGCATCGCCCTGCCATTCTCTTGCGCTTGGAACAATCCGGCGGGAACGGGCTTGGCGCCTTTCGGTATGATCCACATCTCATAGATTTTGTTCGCGGGTGTCCGCGGCAGATTGGAGGCGATCAGCAACACGCCGCGCGCCGGGTTCAGGAACACTTTGCCCTGGGGCGGCATGGGCTGCTTGCCGCCGAAGGACGCCTCAGTAGTATTGGGACCGGATAGGATCGCAAACGCCTCAGTCAGGCTGGCGACTTGGGCGGCCTGTTCGCGCATCTCGGAACGCAAGCGGGCCACTGTTCTCTCGTACTCGCGGCCATTAAGACCGAGGTACACCGCCACAACGCACAGCGCGGCAATTGCCAGCGCCGCAGCCCACCAGGGTATCCAGCCCGCACGCCGCTCGTCCAACCCAACCGAAGCCAGAATACGGCGGCGAAGCTGGGACGAAGGCTCAGCCTCGGGCGCGCTGGCGCCGATGAGCGCAACAGTTTCGAGCGATCGCTTCACGCCGGCCATGCAGACCTCGCATCCCCGGTTGATGTGAGTGCGAATCTCGCCCCGCTCCGGTTCTTCGGCGATGTCCAACGCGTACAAATCATAGTGATCGCGGAGTTCGTCGCAGTTCATGACGGCACCGCCACTCCCAGGTCGTTTCGCAGGCTTTGCAACGCTGTCCGCACCCAGGTCTTGATGGTGCCGAGGGGTTGCCCCATCTTGACCGACATCTCCGATTGCGACAGGCCCTCGAAATAGGCCAACTCCATCACCGTCCGGTAATTCGGAGCCAGCCTGTCCATAGCTGCTCTCACGCACCGCGCCTGATCGGAGATCAGAATCTCAGCCTCCATTTCGCGATACAGCGGAGCATGATCGGTTTCGTTCAGTTCGATGGCGTTGCGCTCGCGTCCGGCGGATGACCGCAAATAGTCGATGGCCCGATTACGAGCGATGGCCAGCAGCCATGGGCCGAGCGCGCCCTTCTCGGAGTCGATCAGATGCGCCCGGTTCCACACCCGCAAAAATGTCTCCTGAACCAGATCCTCCGCAATGGCTCGATCCCGCACCACGCGCAACACCAGCGCAAAGGCCGCGCGGCCGTAGCTATCGTACAGCTCAGCCAAAGCCTTCGGGTCGCGGTGCTGCAGGCGCACGATGAGCGCAGGTTCCTCGGGATCTGCGTAAATGGCTAAGATTAGCGGGAGCATCCCACCGCCATCGTCCGATCTCGCCGGTACTCTCGCATTCTGGTTCCGCGCCATCCAGGCGCTCAATTAAGTATTACGGAACCCGTGAGGATTTGGATTTGTGGCGCAGGCGCTTTCGCCTGCGAACTGATTACTATTTAACGTCCGCCGGAGCTGCTACACCAAATCCTCCGGCCGAATAGGCAGCCGCCGTACGCGTTTTCCGGTGGCCGCGAAGAGCGCGTTAGCGACGGCCGGCGCGATCCCTGGCGTCGAGGACTCGCCAATTCCACCGGGCGCATTCTGGCTCGGCACCAGATGTACTTCGACGTGCGGCATCTCATCGATTCGCAAAACGTCATATTGGTGGAAGTTCTGTTGCTGGACACGGCCCCGATCGATGGTGATGCTGCCCTTGAGCGCAGCCGTAAGGCCGAAGACGATGCCGCTCTGGATCTGCTGCTCCACGCCGCGCGGATTCACGACGTGACCGCAATCCACCGCGCACACCACGCGATGTACTCGCAGCTTCCCCTGGCTCACCGATATCTCGGCCACTTGCGCGTTGAAGCTACCGACGTTGTTTGCCACGGCGATTCCGCGGAATCTTCCGTGAGGGAGCGGCTGGCCCCAACCGGCCTTCGCGGCAGCCAGTTCCAGCGCGCCAAGCATTCGCGGCGATTTAGCGAGCAAGCGGCGGCGCAGCTCCAATGGATCTTTTCCACCTGCGGCCGCAAGCTCATCCACGAAACTCTCGGTGAAGAAAGTGTTCTGCGAGTATCCCACCGAGCGCCAATAGCTCACCGGGATTCCCGCATCCGCCGCGTGATATTCCACCAGAATGTTGGGTATGCCGTAGAGAATGTCCGCTACTCCCTCCACACCCGTACGATCCACGCCGTTTTGAATTCCACCGAAAGACGGGCAAGCGATACGCGTGAACCACGCCACCGGCCACCCATCGGAATCCAGACCCGCCGCAAACCGGCTGTACGATGCCGGCCGATACATGTCGTGCTGCAAATCGTCTTCACGGGACCAAGTTACTTTCACCGGCCCTCCGACCACCTTGGCCACTTCCACCGCCTCGCCGATGTAGTCCGATCCACCACGGCGTCCGAAACCGCCGCCCAGATACATGGTGTGTACCTGCACCTTCTCAGGCGCCAATCCAGTCACCTTGGCAGCCACACCGCGCGCCGCAGTCTGGATTTGCGTGGACGCCCAAACCTCGCAACTGTCCGGCCGCACATACGCAACACAGTTGAGAGGCTCCATCGGAGCATGCGCGAGATAGGGCGCTTCATACACCGCTTCGATTTTCTTTGCGGCGCTGGCCAAGCCGGCCTCGACGTCTCCCTCTTTACGCGCCGTGGCGCCCGGCTTCTCCGCCAGCTCCACGAAAAGCTTCCGGATGCTGGCGCTGCTGGCGTTCGCATTGGCGCCCTCGTCCCACTGGATTTGAAGCGCTCGGCGGCCTTCCATGGCGGACCACGTGTTATCGGCCACCACCGCTACGCCGTTCGAGATCGCGACCACCTGCTTCACGCCCTCCACTGCCTTGGCCTTGGCTCCGTCGAAAGTCGCCAGCTTGCCGCCAAAGACCGGGCAACGCGCGATAACGGCGTACTGCATCCCGGGCAGGCGCACATCGATGCCGAATAAAGTTCGGCCATCCACCTTACCCGGCGTATCCAGGCGCTTGGGCGACGTGCCGATCAGCCGGAACTGTTTCGGGTCCTTGAGCGTGACATTGCTAGGCACGGGAAGCTTCGCGGCGGCTTCAGCCAGCTTGCCGTAGCTCAAGCGCGCGTTCGTTGCGGTATTGATGACGAACCCATTCTCGGCGCGGCACTGAGACCCGTCCACGCCCCAGTTTTGCGACGCCGCTTCAATCAGCATTTCCCGAGCGGAAGCGCCGGCTTTGCGCAGAGGCTCCCACGAAGTTCGGATGCTCCTGCTTCCAAACACGCCCTGCAAAGGACCGTAAGCGCGATCCACTCCAGGAAACTCCGTGCGGATCTCGTTCCAGTCGCACTCCAATTCCTCGGCCAGCAGCATGGAAAGCGAAGTCACTGTTCCCTGTCCCATTTCGGCCATGTGAATGAACAGCGTGACGGTGTCGTCCGAACCGATATGCACGAAGGCATTCAGTTTCGAAGCGGCGTTAGTCTCCGCCTTCAGCCGCGTGCGTTCCGGAAGATAGAACCCCAGCAGGAGCCCGCCCGCACCAGCCTTTAAAAAACTGCGGCGATCTATTTTCTGCGTGATCATGCTGCGCCGCCTTTCACGCTAGCGGCGCGATACTCCGCGGCCAAATGAATGGCCCGGCGAATGGACTGATACGTTCCACAGCGGCAGATGATGCCATGCATGGCTTCGTCGATATCGGCATCGGTTGGATTCGGAGCTTTGGCCAGCAGCGCGGCGGCCGTCATGATCTGGCCCGACTGGCAATAACCGCACTGCGGAACATCTTCTTCCATCCATGCGCGCTGCACTGGATGACTGTGGTCGGAGGAAAGCCCCTCGATAGTGGTGACATGCTTCGCGGCCACGCTTGCAACCGGCGTCACGCACGAACGCATCGGCTGGCCGTCCACGTGAACGGTGCACGCCCCGCACAATGCCATACCGCAACCGAACTTAGTGCCCGTGAGGCCGATGGTATCGCGCAAAACCCACAGCAGAGGCATGTGCGAAGGTACATCAACCTTCTGGATTTTTCCATTCAGAGTAAACTCGATCGCAGCCATAAGCGATCCTCCTTTGAACCGGGATATGACCTCAGTGTACAACCGCACTAGGGATTTGCCCCACGCTGGCCGCGTGACCTCGCGGAGATGACACTGTGGGCTCGGTGAGCGCCGTCAAATATCTCACTTAAATACCTGCGGTTGCCCTGATCGGAGGTTTGGCAGCGTGCCTGCTTCATCGGTGAGTTTTGCCTCCTGGACAAACGACATGAATCACTTTCCGGCAGTCGACCCGATACCACTGCCAGCGCCCATCTGGCTCATGAAGGCGCTGCATATCGTCACTTTGGCCCTTCATTTTATCGCCGTGGAGATTTTGCTGGGCAGCCTGCTAGTGGCCGCACTGCTGAGTGTGGCGCGAAGGAACCCTCTCGTTCGCACACCCAGCCCCCAATCAACACGCTGGCATAGCCCCGTAGCGCACGCACGCCTGCGTGCCGCGTTCACACTCGTGTGAACGCCTGGGATTCGGTCACCATTGGATGGGCGTATTCAACGGAGCGCTACCAACACCGGATAGGGAATTGTGGGGACGTCCACATTTTCCTTATTCTTGACATTGACACAATTCTGCCTCACCTGGATGTATAATGATTTGAACTTACGCCACGAAATGAAAGGGCAACCGGTCCATTCCTCCAGATAAAATGCCCCACCACGGAGAAATCCTATGAAATATGGCAGTTCAACGGAACCAAAGGTAGTTTACCCCACCTATGGCGTCCACAACCCACCCCGATTCAGCCCCTGCGAGTGTTCGGATTGTCTCTACTCACGCGGCCCGCGCGAACCGTCCGATCCCTTGTATCCGTTGTACTGGTCCGCCAAATGGACCATGTACCGGGTCTTCAATAACTATGCAGATAATCCTCCGCCCTACGACGGAAAGCCGCCGAGCCCATTAAAAGACGGCGTTGACTACCAAACTTCCTACGGCGCCACATACTACGACAGCACCTGGCGAGGACCCAACGGTGAGGAGGGCGCCATGATGGAGCACTACGAAGAATGGAGCCTCCCCATATTTCCCATTGACAACCACTTCACTTCATCTTTTATCTCTCTCGGCGACACTGCATATTTCCTGACTTACGATAAGGACCGTCCCAAAGGCATGCCGCCCATCTGCCTTTTTTCGGATCTGAACCATCCGCCGCGCCGTGATTTTATCAAACACCTCCCCTATAGCCCGGGCGATAGCCAACGACTCGGCGGCCGCGTGCAGGGATATTCTTTCTGGACAAATCCTGCGCCGGATAAGCCGCCCATTCAAACCGGCGCCAGTCCTGACCGTACCGCGGACGGCGCGATTCTCTTCGGCTACGCCTTCAACAGCGTTTGGGAACCGGACGCTGTCGATAAATCGGCCGCGCCTTATCGGCACCCGCACTCGTTCTACTTCTCGGGTTATCCACCAACTCCGCCGAACGCGCCAATCGTGAGCCAGAACTACACCCAGTTCGCCATGATCCGGCCCGATCCTGCGGAAACATGGGATCTGGTCGCGAAATTCTCGGGCGGCAAAGAGATTCCTTCCGCTTGCAATCTGTTCGGTTCCCCATCAGCCGCGCTCGAGAATCAAGCGCCCACCTGGGCCGGCAATAATCGTCAAGGAGGTGGAACTCGATGACAATCCCAGCAACCGTCAATCCGACATTACCCCGAGTCTTTCTGCAGCTCAATCCGTTGTCCACTGTGCAGGATGCTCAGGCCATGCTGCAGACCGCCATCGGCGTCGAGTTCGGAACCTTGCCGCCCTACTTGTACGCGCTCTATTCCATCCGCCCCGGCACCAATCCCCAGGCCCAGCAGCTAATCAAGTCGGTTGCTCTCCAGGAGATGATTCACATGTGCCTCGCGGCCAACATGCTGAATGCGCTCGGGGGAAATCCAGTGATCCAGCCTCAGAAATACCCAGGCCCGCTGCCCGGCGATATCGGCCCAAATGGAAAACCGCTGACGCTGCATCTGTACCCGCTCTCCTCCAAAGCGATGGAGCAGGCCATGGCCATCGAGCAACCGGAAGACCCGCCGGACTTTCCGGTTGTGGACCTGCTCGCGGCGGCGCCCGCAAAGGCGGTGACGATTGGGCAGTTCTACGATGCGCTGGACTGCTTTCTAAAGACATTACCGGCGAGCGACTGGATGGCCGGGCGCAATCAGATCATCGACAACCAGTTCTTCGCGGGTCAGCTCTTTGCGGTCAACAATTACGCCGACGCCCACCAGGCGATCCAGGACATCGTGTCCGAAGGCGAGGGGACCCGGGAAGGAACGAAATACAATCCACTCGATTTCCAGGATGAGGTTGCTCACTACTTCCGCTTCGGCGAGATCTATTACGATAAGGTGTTGACCAAGGCGGACAATCCCCTTGGCTATGCTTGGGGCCCAGCGAAGCTCGGCGTAGATTGGTCGGGCGTCTATCCGGCCATCCCCGACCCCGGTATCCACGACTTCTCCAAAGATCCGCCCGCAGCGCAGTCCGCGCAGAACGACTGTAACGGTGCGTTTCAAGCCCTGGTCGATTCCCTGCAGCTCGCGGTCACAGGCCACGAAGGCGCCCTAGGCCAGGCGGTGCAGGCCATGTTCGTCCTGCGCATGACTGCGCTTCATGCATTCACCGTCCCCCTCGCCGACAAATCTCAAGTCGCCGGCCCCGCCTTCCTCTACAATCCAAGTCAACCCGGAGGAAAATCATGAGCGTGCTCGAAACCCCTCGCATCTATTTCAAGGGTGAGGTCAGCTGGGACCCAATCACCACCAACAACTACGACACCAACTACGACGAAAGCAAGGGCGATACCATCTATCCGCAAGCCGTCAACAAGGTGAAGGCCTTCCGCGCGCAATCCATCGCCCAAGTCGTTCCAGGCAGCTGGAACCCGCACGGCACTCACCGCGTGACGTTCTATAACACCACCGTCTGCGGATTTGATGTGGGCGCCGGCCTCGCCACCACGGATCCGTTCGTCGACGCCGCGGTCAATTTCATGGGCATGCTGGTGGATCTTGAACCGTTCGGCTCGTTCTCGTCCCAGCTTTTCTTTAATAGCATTCACTTCGGCGTCGACGGCGGTTACCGCATCCTCGCGCCGCGCACCTCGCGCGCCACTGCGCGTTATATCAACTTCAGCCGCAATATGGCGAACGCCATGATCGCCGGCATCGCCTCCGTCGCTTGGCAAACCTCTTTCCCCAAAACCGCCGGCCTTCGTATCGACCCGTTCGACTCCCCAGCCCTGCAGAGCTTGGCGAAATCGATGGAGCCGGACGACGTACTCGGCCTCACCATCCGTTTCAACGCCTATCGGACCATTTACTACGACAATCCCAACCTCACCAACAAGTCGCCGGACACGAAAGTCGCGGCCCAGGCGCTGACCGCCAAGTTAAATGGCGGCGGCTTCCAGCCCAATCCCGCGCGTAGCCTGCTGGTGGGCGTCATCGGCCTCTGGCGCAAAGGCGAGCCGGCGCATGAGCCGGGCGATCGCACGCTCACGCCTGCGGACAACTCCCCGCTCGGTTCCGTCCATGCCCGCCTCAGCGACACTGCGCTCACGCTCGACCTGTCCAACAGCGTGCCCGAAATCGACAAAAACCTGACCAAGCAGAATCTCGGCGCACTCACCGTCGTCGCGTCCGATCCCACATCCGGAGCCATCACGAATCTGGGCTCCTTCGATTACAGCCAGTACGATCGCGCGGCTTACGAAGCCAGCGCCGGCATCATCACCGTCCCGCTGCCGGCGGGCGCGGCGAAAACCGCGGCGAAGCTGGACCTCCAGATCCAAGATTCCACCGGCACGCCCCTGCTCACCGAACTCGCCCTGCGTGCCATTCCCGCAACGCCGAACCTCTACCTCGACGAAGGCGAGAGTACGATAGCCACCTTCCAGGTTTACGATCGCGGTCGACCCGCAACGTCCGTCGTGCCCGTCTCTCTTTATAAAATGGATGCAAGCGGCTCCACTCCCGACAACCCGACCCAAGTGACCACCGATAAAAACGGCGTGCTCTCCATACCGCTCACCGCCGTATCGGATGGCATCGCCGCTTTCGTCCCGTCGCTCAGCGACGCCGATCAACCCACCAATGGCATCGATCCGCAGGTCAACACTTACATGTACGTCCGCATGCGCCCCGCCGACGCCAACGTCGCTGCGCTCGATCCCACTTGGGACAACGTCTACGCCTATGTCCTCGCCAACTGGAACGCGATGGCGCCGTGCATGGACAACTGGCTGAACCTCGCCGATCCCGTTCAGGTCAAGGCCTATGCCCAAATTCTGAAACGTCTGACCGACCCTGCAAACTTCGAGGACTTCCGTTTCATGCCGGTCACTCGCGATATGAGCGCGGGCGAGCGCACTCTGCTCTACAAATTCCTCGACGATGTCCACGCCGAAAAACGGGCCGCCCCGCACGCGCCAAATTTCGCCGATTTAAGCCGCGCCATGCGGCGTGGCTAAGCGGATTGTAGTGACAAACGCCCGTTGCGGTCGGAGAACTCTGCGAGTCTTGCCGCTGTTCAGGAAGCCGTTCGGAGTGCACGCTGGATGTCGCTCGGCAGCGCTAGCTTGCGGAACAACCGGGCCGGATAAAGGTAATCCTCACCCGATTCATCAACTACCCGAATGAGCTTGTTTTTTTCCGCGTCCGGATCATTAATGAACGGATACAGCTTTCTGACCTCGAGTGAAGCGACGAAGCCCGTGTTTCGAAGGCACACGGCAAATCCTTTTTTCTTGACCGGCATAGTTAATCTACGAAACGTTTGATCTTGATTTCTCTTTTTCCGATGCCAGACGCTTCATACCAGTGAATCTCCGCTTTTCGTATCGTACCATCAGGCAGCCGCACGTTGGCGAGCCCTTTGCGCTTTCGCCAACTCCCTTTGCCGTAAAACTTGCGAAGACGAGGCAACTCGCGAATCGATGGGCCCCTCGCGAACGTCTCGATATCAATGATCGCGCCCAGGATGTGGAAAAACACTCTTGCGGAATTCTAGCAGAGGGAAAAGAATTAAACCTGCGTCGTAGCTTGAACCCGTCGGTCCACTTTCGCAGATCCCGGGCTCGGCCCCTGAAACGATCATCCGACGGTTGCACTCTTACTTCGGCATCTCCTCGGAGTACTCCTCGTCGATTTGCCGTGCCGCTTCAACGAGTTTAGGATATTGGTGCTTTACAAAGAATGCAAAGATATAACTGCTCTCCGCATTGAGGCAACTTGCTGGGTCAGCCTCGAAGTATTTTCGCAACTCCTCAAGTGGATATGAAACTTCCTTGATGGTATAAGCCAGCTCGTCATAAGCCGGTAGTACACCTCTGTCCTCAGCAGCCAGGATGAACTTATCCACCCTCTCCTTTAAAAACTGGAGGTTTAGCGATCCAAAATGGTGCCTGTCACGATTTCCGTGACACGCTTCACTGATCTTCGCCATGGCATAACTCATATCCCCAGCAAATATATCCGCAAGCTTCGTATCTTAGAATTTCAAGCGATGCTCCGTTTCCCTTGTTCGCAACTCGGCGTATGCTAAGTCCATAAGCACCCGAACGCCGGAATTGTGCTTGGTCAGCAGGTCTGCTAGCTCTATATCCTCAAAGTGATCGTTACCATGCTCGTCACAATTCAAGAGCTTGAACCCCTGCTTGCTACTTAGCGAGATACGGGAGATGAAGTGAGATGTTTGTGGAACACCCTTCCTAGTCCGTCGCTCGCGTAACGTAGGGTGCCCAGTAGCATTGTTACGGACTTCTCGCACGTAGAGAAGCTCAGGCTGTTGAGGAATGGTCACTTTGAGCGCGGTCAACAGATCTTCAACCGCGTCCTGCTGAACGAAGAGGACCTGCAGGATGCCATAAAGATACAGATATTTGAGGCCAACATCGTCCGGCTCATCCAGCACCGGCAGCCGATAACTGCCAATTGCGAGATCCGTATCGCCAATAACATCGAGTGAGCTACACAGGATGTTCCAAGTTCGTATCTCCCGCGTGAACGCGTGTCGCATCCGAGGATGATTCACCGCGTCCCTAATTTTGGCTTCCAATTCGCCGGTGGTTATTGCTCGTGCCGGTTCGGCCATCTATGCGCTCAGTCTACCTCTTGCGGCGCCACCTGAGCGATCTGGAAATGTGAGGCGTCTGCGCTGACTGGTCGTCCACGGGTTACGCTTTCTTCGCATCTTTGTTCCGGCTTTCGCTTCGCGGCGGCAGTGACGAACAGCTCGCCATTGATGTGCGACGGCTTCGGGCGAGGATTGACAGGGAGGTTGGGGAGGGTGCTGCGGGGGAGTCTTCCCCACGCTGGCGCCTCTCCGGCGCGATCCTCTCGTGGCGGCAAGGCGAGCCTCTCTCTAGCATTCACCGGTTGTCTCGCAGCGCTCTCTTCTGAACACGCTTGCCGTG
>CABEDY010000549.1_pt1 | contig 14512 bp, 19 predicted proteins | sample 3423171 | NCBI WGS metagenome assembly CABEDY01 (sample SAMEA5534333, study PRJEB31848) | metagenome | biome: tundra; feature: field; material: soil | place: USA | collected 2013-05 | depth 0.15 m | reverse complement strand
CAATTGATGCCCTTCAACCTGGCCACCACAAACTAAACGTTCGTTCTTGCATACGCATAGAGCTTACCACTGGCACACGCAAGCGATCGGCCCAGTTTTTACCGATTCTCGGCGGGCTGTGTTTCGCGTCCGTATTACGCACCATCCGGAACTTATCCTTAAGGTTCCCCTGGCCAGTTCGAAACGTGTCCAGACTGGGGAGCCATTTCGCAAAACCCCAGGTGGGATTCGAACTCTACACGACTTTGCCCGCACAGCCAAACAGCTTGTACCGATCATCAGTAATTCTTGCAGTGCAGGCCCACATTTTTGAAAATTTGCGCGGTTGCGCTAGACTCGGATCGGATCCTGCGTCTCAAATAAATGCTCTCCACCTACTCCGTTGGGAGGATCGGCGGCCTTGCCGCGCTGTTGGGCCTGCTGGCTGCCATACCGGCTGCGGGACAATGGGCGCCGAGCCCACCGCCCGAACTCTCCTTTCTTTCGACCATTCTCAAAGTCAGAAAGAATATTCCCTACGAGATCTGGGGCCAAGTAAAGTTCCCAAAAGGAGAAGGTCCATACAAACAGGGCAAGCATTGGGTCATCTTGGCTGAAACCGCGAACGGCATCGATCCGGTTACGGAATGGAACAAGATCAAGCCGGCGTTCCTCGAGAACGGCTGGACCCTCTTCAAAGAAGATCGGACGGGCGGATTGCTGTGGGTGCTGCAATACTCCAAAAACGGCGTGCAGGCCTGGGCCAATGTGGACGCCGGCGGCTCGCCCGTTATCTTTGGTCTGGACGTGATCGAAATCGCGCCGCTGCCCTTTACCCTGACCCTCACCGCGCCTGCCGCGACTCCCGAGAAAATCGCGACGGAGACGGGAGACTTTCCGTATCTGGCGCCGCTCCCCGGATCGAAATTTCATCGCGGCGGCTGGGATAACGCACCTTTTCGGGTGCAGCCGGCCGGCGCACAACAGGCGGAAATCGTGGCGAACGGAACGCTCTATCGAGACTACGATTTTCCCGATATTTCGAATGTGCTGCTAACCACGGCGTATCGCGACGCGCTCACCAAAGGCGGCTGGACGATCATGCAGGAAGGGTCCAGCGCCATTCGGGCTCATTACGCGCAAAGGGGCCGGAACATCTGGGCCATGGTGTCGCCCAATGGCCCCGTCATGTACTCCATCAACGTGGCAGACGCGGGCGCGGTGGACCTGGGGGCGACTCTGGCGAAGGCGTGCCACGTCGCGCTCTACGGCGTGTTGTTCGACTTCAACAAGTCCACCTTGCAGCCGGCTTCCGACGCGGCGCTACAGCCGGCGGCAAATATCATGGCGGCGGATAAGACGCTGAAGCTGGAGATCCAGGGTCACACCGACAACGTCGGCAACGACGCGTATAACCAGACGCTTTCTGAAGCGCGGGCGAAGACGGTGGCGACGTGGCTCACGCAACACGGCGTCGCAGCGGACCGGCTCACGGCCAAGGGCTACGGCAAGACCAACCCGGTCGCCGACAATGGGAGCGACGAAGGGCGCGCAAAGAATCGTCGGGTGGAGATCGCCGATCCAAGATGCTCGCCTAAAGGCAATTAGAATCGGCGCGAGGCGACTCTTGACCGCTTCCGTTCCTCCGTTTTGTCGGGTCCTAAAAGGGAACCTCGCCCACGATGAATCACTTCCGTATCTCAGGGGTGTGAGCACCATACGTTCAGTTCCCTTGCTTCCGCGCACGAAGACCCCACCCATCTCAATGCGATAAACGTTGTGTGCTGCCCGGTATAGGATGCAACGGCTCCCGAATGATAGGGCACTCAACTCCCGGATGACGGCGCAGCCTGAGGCTATCCCGGCCTCCCTTGGCGAGTTCGAGACGTGTCCAGACTAGGTGCCCAGGCTGTGATACTCGTTTGTCTGGGGGGTAGCGGGCCCGAGCCCTGCTGTGGTTCGCCTGAATCTCGCGGTAGAAATCAGCGCGGGAAACACAGCCGACGTTCGCGTCAGGACCGCATCCGGATTGTTGCTGGCCGATCTGCGCGCGGTGGTGGCACAGAACGTCGCCGGAGCAACGTACCTTTCCATCTAGCTGCCGGCAGCGACTCTGCCACCCGGCTCCTACTCGATCTCCGTATTGGAAGGCGACGGCCGCGAACTGAACTATGCGTTTCGCCTGATTCGCGGCAAATGAAGTGTCACGTTTCCGGACATTTCACCACACCAATAGGAGGCGCATCCACGCGACGAAGTCGCCAGAACGGATGCGACAAAAAATCATGATTTTCGCGAAACATATTAACCGCGGGCTCGTGCGCGCGGGCTTGCTTGCACTTCTGGGATGTATCGCCAGCTATGCAAACATTGTCACCATACCGGCCGGTCTTACGCCGGGAACTCAATATCAATTGGTATTTGTGACTAACGACAGCGTCCTTGGCGACTTGCCGAGCATTTCGGACTACAACACATTTGTAGCGAACCAGGCGGTGCACTCCGTGGACGCCGATGTCAATTCACCTTCCACCGGCTTGGTGTACACGCTGAATGGCGCCGAGGTGGCGTCGATTGGCGTCTACGGAGTGAACGGGGCGAATCCCAATGGAAGCTCGCTGCTGAATCCCATCGACATTAATCAATTCGGAGATTTCGAAAACACATTCGTCTGGACCGGTTCCGGCAACAATGGCTTCGGTGGCGGTGGCAACAGTTGCATTCGGAGGTTCCGGCAACGGTTTTAATGGCTTGGGCGGAACCTTCCCCTCCCAAGGGAACTCGACCGGCCTCACCTCAAGAGACGGCGGCCTATCCTGGATCGAGGGCGGCACGGGAGCAGGCTACGGTTTCGGCGTTAATTCCTTGCCGGTCTACGCGATCTCCTCCGAGATTACGGTTCCTGGGATGTCACCGGTCCCGGAGCCAGGAACGATCGCTTGGATGCCAGGTGCGGCACTTCTTCTGTTCGCAATAAGCCGGCGGTGGCGAAATTCTCCAGCCTTGCAGAATAGATAGCCTGCGCGACGCGTCCATGTTGGCCTGATTTATTGCATCAAAACAATCCTCGCGGCGGGCGCTGGTAATGCCGGCGGCCAGGCAGGTCGTTCGAAACCAGCGCTTGTCTTTAGGATTCACAGCCACCGCGGTATCGCCCAGCATGGTTTCCGGACGCGTAGTGGCCCCACTTTCGTAGAGCCGAACGAACACTTCGGTGACGGCGCGAGAGCGCGGGGCTGCGTGAAATGCTCGCGGCGCGACGTGGCCTCGGCAACCAAATTCCGTTCCATCAGCATTTGTGTGGCGATTCCGGCGTGATCCACGCCAGGCAGGAACAGCGTGTTATCGCCGCGCATGCGATGCCAGCGCACCGCATGTGCCCGATATGCATGGAGCCCGTGACGTTGGGAGGAGGAACTACGATAGAGAAGACCGGTCCCGTCGCGTTGGCATCGGCGCGGAAGACGTTATTTTTTCCACCCACCGTTCGGCCCAATGGGGCTCGAAGAGCTGCGGGTCGTATGTGTTGTCCAATTCCATGAGGAGACTACCAGTTTAGAAGCGGCACAACTAGCACCAGGATTTGACAGGATTCGGGACAGTTTGATGTAATGATGAGGAAGGAACTTCCCGCCCCACTCCTCAGTAGCTCAATGGTAGAGCATTCGGCTGTTAACCGAAGGGTTGTAGGTTCGAGTCCTACCTGAGGAGCCAAATTTGGTTTCGGGTAGTTCCGTCGCCTATCTCATCATCTTTCCTGCGGCTTAGCTGGTTCGAGCGCTTCAAATTCTCGAACGGCTCTTCGAACTGGATCTGCAACTCGCCGTGCCGCCAGGCAGCCGACTTGAGAACCAATCTAAGGAATGCCTGCTTCTCGTGCGGCGGCTGGATCAAGGATAGATCTGCTGTACGGCTGGTTAGCCCCATCAAGTCAATAGCGCCTTGGGCTGGGACCGGTGCGCCGGCACGGATCTCGTCAATCCGGCGCCCAAAAGCGGTTGCGTGGTTCTGGCATTCCAGCGCCTCTCGGTCATACATCTCAGGGCTGATGCAGTTTCGAAGAGAGCCTCCGGTGTTGTTCTTCCAGCCGCTTCAATTCCCGGTCTCGGGCCGCCTGTTCGTTGAGATCGGATTCCGAGACCGACTCCTGGAGCCACTTTAGAATTCCCGGCGGGATTACCAGTTCCTTGAGTGCGGCGGCGAACTTGTCTTCGACCACTTCCTCCCGCGTACAAGGCTCCTCACATTTGCCGCGATGCCCGGTGCAATGGTAGTAGACGTATTTCTGTTTCTTTAACTCACCAACCAAACCGCACCCGTAATGCCCGCATCGAAGGAACTCTTTGTAAGGGAACGGCCGAGGAACTTCGGGGCCGAGAGGAGTCAAAGGCAACCAAACATGCTTAGTGGAACATAAAGTCTGACGAGTTGGTTGTTCTTGGTTTGTAGCTCTGCGAGTCGTTGGCACTTAAGCCGTCCGCCATTTTCGCGCATGCGTCCGCCACTCGTCGGACATCCGCTTCCGCAGAAATATTGTCCCGCAGTGCCTCCGCCATTCCCTTTAAAGGTAGAGGGACTAAATGCCGAGACGAACGATCCGACTTACCGACGCAATCGATGAGCGAATTGACTCCGCCGCAAAGCTGCGAGGCTATTCCAGTCCAAGCACCTTTATCCGAGCTGCGATCAAGAAAGAGCCAGTCGAGCAAGTTGACTTGGCGGCGAGCGGCCTGCACTTCAAGCTTCCTCCCTCGCTCGGGTTGTCGATTCCCTCCGTGGTCGGTCCCTTCAACTATTTCGACTTGCGAGCAACGCTAACGCAGACCGTTGCGGACATGACGGCATGGAACAACTATCGTTCGGCTAAGGAGAATCTACGCGCCAACCAACTCTCGGGAAAGGACGCGCGAGATCTAGTGGTCTTGGCGGTCGGCGGCGCGTATCTCCAGGTGATCGCGGCCGCAGCCAGAGTGAATTCCGCCCGCGCTCAACTGGAAACCGCCAATGCGCTGTACCAGCAGACAGCGCAGCAGCGTAGCGTCGGTTTGGTCGCGCAGATCGACGTGAACCGTAGCCGCATCCAAATGCTGACCGAACAGCAGCGCTTGGCGTCGCTCCAAAATGATCTTGGCAAATAGAAAATCAACCTGGCGCGAATGACCGGCCTTCCGCCCAACGATCGGTACGACCTCGTCGATGACGTGCCGTTCGCAGCGGCGCCGGCTATTACGCTGGAAGACGCGCTGAAGCAAGCCGTCAGCCAACGATCGGACTTGCAGGCGGCGGAAGCGCAGCTCCGGGCCGCCGAGCGTTCGCGATCCGCTGCGCGCGCAGAACGTCTTCCAGCTCTCTCACTGAGCGCCGACTACGGCGCCATCGGGATGAACCCTTCCGATGCTCATGGAACATTCTCGGTGATTGGAAGCCTGAAGTTTCCGATCTGGCAGGGTGGCCGGATCGAGGGCGATATCGAACAGGCCAGTGCGGCCTTGGCACAACGGCAGGCAGAACTGGAAGACCTACGCGGGCAAATAGAGGCCGATGTCCGGAAAGTGTACCTGGACCTGGAGGCGGCCAGGAGCCAGGTGAAGGTTGCGACGGAGAATCTTCAGGTGACGAAAGAAAATCTCAAATTGACCCGCCAGCGGTATGATGCCGGTGTGACCGACAACGTTGAGGTTGTGCAGTCTTAGGAATCCGTCGCGGGGGCCGAGCTGGACTATATCAATAGCGTGTTCGCGCACAATGTGGCGAAAACTTTGCACAATTTCTGCAGACCCGCTAGCTGTCGTCAATTGCACGCGGTAGCATCCATTGCCGCCTCGTGGCGTCGGCTTAGTGGAAGGCATGTAGGAACGGATGAAAACCGAGCCGCGACCGGCAGGAAGCGCTACCCCGAACGCAGAATTAGCGACACTCGTGGTATCGCTTCCTGCCGGTCGCGGCTCGGTTACGCTCTCGAAAGGCTCCACATTTATGTCACACACCCTACTGGACGTTTTTGGCCCGTCTCGTGCACCGGAAATGCGAGGATGAGAATATGCCGAAGAACACAGAACTTGACAAAAAAGACGATTCCGAACAGCCGTTAGAGAACCTGCCGCTTGATTGGGCGGACGAGGATGTTGAAATAGAGGACCGCAAGCCCGATTTGGGTGAGATCGAAGAGGATACGTCCGAAATCTGAAGGGCCCGGGCTGGGGCGGGATCATCGTTGAGCGATGGTTTTGACCAGGCCGCCTTCGAGGTAATCGTTGATGCTCTGTTCCATATCGGCTGGAAACTGCGGCACAGGCCCTACCAGCTTATCGGCGTAGACTCTGAGCGCGATCTCTCTGAACACGGGAAGCGCAACCCGGCCGCCAGTTTCTTTTGCTCCTAGGGAATGGTTGTCGTCAAAGCCGATGCGCACGGCGATGGTGATTCCCGCACGGCCGTAAGTGGAGCCCACGAAGAGCGCATCCCTGAACTCATTCGTCGTTCCAGTCTTGCCCATCACGGCAATCGGGAAACTGCTGGAGTCCAGTGCGTGGGCCGTTCCCGTGGGAATGCGCACAACACCGCGCATGCCTTCCTGAATGAGCAATAGGGCGATCCCTTCGACACGAACCGGGGATGACGCGTGTTCGCTTTCGGCCATCACCTCACCCTGGTCGCGCACGATTCTTCGGATCACATACGGCTCGGCGTTGAGGCCTGACGCCATCGTACGGTACGCGTTGGCCAGTTCCATCAAGTTCACTTCGGACGCTCCCAAAGCCGTCGTCAAATAGGGCTGCAACGGAGTCTGTATCCCAAGACTCCGCGACGTCTGGAGGACGCTCGAAATCCCGATCTGACTTGCGACCCAAATTGCGACAGCGTTTCTGGATTCCGCCAGGGCAATCCGCGCGGGGATCATGCCCTTGAATTGGCCATCGTAGTTTGATATCCACTTCACCTCTTCGTTCACCCCGTTGGGAACGCTGATGGGTTGGTCGGGGACCACGGAGTCGAGATTCAGTGTTCCTGACTGGAAGGCGGCAAGATAGACAAGCGGTTTCATTGCGGACCCAGGCTGGCGCAGGGAGTTGGTGACGCGGTTAAAATCGCTGTATGAGGCGGAACGGTCTTTGTAAAGTTGCCGGCCGCCCGCCTCGGCCAGGACACTCGCATCACGGTTCCTCAGCACCACCACAGAGCCTTGAATCAGACCCTTGGCGCTTGGATGCCGCTTTTCATAAAGCAAGAGGCCGTGCTCCAGCGCCAACGTTACGATTTGCTGCACCCGGGCATCCGCCGTAGAGTAAACCTGGATGCGTCCCTGAAGCAGGTCTCTCACGCTGAGATCAGCGTGGCGGGTTTTGATTTCCTCAAGTACGTTTTCAACAATGGCGCAGGATTGGAGCATCCTGTCTTTGTGTTTCACGGCCGCCTCAATCGGACGCTGCTTGGCTCCGCGCAGGCTGTCAGGAGGAATAGAACCATTCGAGGCCATAAGCTCCAAGACCTGATTTCTGCGCTCGATGACTCTGTCGATTTCGCTTGCGCCCGGCGCGTAGTAGCGAGCCGATTTTATGGCGCCTGCCAGCAACGCTGCCTTGTCCGCATCATCCGCGGTGAAAGTGGCAAGGCTCCGGCCAAAATAATAATCCGCTGCTCGCGCCAGCCCATATTGCCCGTTTCCCATGTAAACCAAGCTGACGTACCTGGCCAAAATCTCCTCTTTGGCGCGTCGTTTCGAACCGAAACGCTCCCGCATCTCTTTTTCGAGCCACACCGCCAACCGGATCTCCTCGACCTTCCGAACCACCATGTTGACGCTTCGCGCGCCGATCAGATAGGACAGCGAGCGAGCCAAGAGTCCGCTGGGACGGAGCTGGTTGCTGTTTTCTCGAGCCGTCATGGCTTGGAGAAAATAACCTCGCACCAGCTGTTGGGTGATGGTGGATCCGCCTTGCGGGAAAATCGAAGAGCTATTTACTGCGTCTCGGCGTCCCAGCTTCGTGAAGCGTCCCAGAAGACTTCTAATCCTGAGCCTACCCAGGACGTGAGGAATTCTTGAATAGTCGACCCCGCTATGCGAGAAGAAGTTTTTGTCCTCGGCGGCGAGGATGGCGTCACGAACCACCGGCGGTATGTCCTCATACTTGCTGACCCACCGGTATTCGGTGGCCATCTCTATGAGAGGCTGACCATTGATATCGTAGACGTGGCCGATCCCAGGAAATTCGCAGCGGACGAATGCTTCCAAGTCCGGCAGATTAGTCCGGTCAAGATAGATGTGATGGAGTCCAATCGCGGCGAAAGTGACCATGCTGAGGGTACGAACGAGAAGCGCGGCGGCTGCACGCCGGCGTAGCTTGGCGTAGCGGCTACTCGAAATTCCGCGAGCCGCGGCCTTGACACCTGCCACCATGCGCCTGAACACGGTTAGGAGAAAACTAACCATCTCCAATCTTGAACGTGTGTAATGCACGGTCACTCTCATTTCATATCCGCTAGATCACAATGTGCAGACATATTCGTTCAACTTGACTGGCTGGTGCGAATTGCTCAGGCCGCATGCATGAGTGATCCCTCGATGACGGATGCTTCCTCGATCGCATTCCATGGCTGGCCGCGGTTGCGATCCGCAGCTTCTTGGCAGGTGATACACGAGGGGCTCCACGGCACTGCGGCGAGCCGCTTCAAACTGATATATTCTTCGCAGTCGAGGCAGGTCCCAAAAGTACCCACGTCAATCCGGCGGAGCGCGGCTTGCACTTCATGCAACCGGTCGGATTGGCGTACGAGATTGTCTATTGCCATCTCGCGCTCGGTAGCGTGCTGCACCCGGTCCAGCTCATCGGGGCTCGTATCAATAGCAAGAGCGTCACGATTCCGAATCGCGTTTTCCAGTTCAGCCTGCCTGGCCACCAAGATGCCTTGGAATCTCTTAAGTTCGTCTTTCGTCATAGTTGTAAGCCGCGTGATCTTTTCGTCCTATGGTTGAATGGTTATCCGGCCATATTGGCCAGATTGAGTCACGACCATTGAGCGCAGCGATACACCGCTCACGCTGGAATGGCCGTTCGACTCATGAATCCCTGAGAGCAGCTCATTCGTAGCCGTTCACACCCTGCGGATGAGCCAGACAATAACCAGAACCACAATAATCGTTCCGAGCAATCCTAAGCCAAGCATTTCGTTTCTCCTTTTCACTCCTATTGCTGCAGGTTCGTAGCCGCGCTACTGTCAGCGCCGTGGTCGGCAGAGCAAATCGACTAAGGTCAACTACCTAGCGCTTCTGCCTCATCCATGGCGGCCGGTGCATCCGGGGAGCGGCTTTGGAAAGGGCATCGCGCCTTTGACCGCGTGCAGTCAAGTGACCAAATATGGTCGAGAGCAAGCCGCTGAATTGTCTTTGCCGTCTGCTGCAGCTTTTCTGGCTCCGGCGCTTGTATAGTGGGTGTAAAGGAAGTCAGTCGTATGAAACGAGCGCTGCGGGCTGCCTTCGATCCCAAAGTGTTTCTGGCCAAAGTCGGCAAAGGAAGAACGCTGGCGGATTACAAAAAGAAGCAAACGCTTTTCTCGCAGGGCGATCCTGCCGACGCCATCTTCTACATTCAGACCGGCAAGGTCAAGCTCACGGTTGTCTCCAAACAAGGCAAGGAAGCGGTGGTCGCCATTGTTGGTGTCGATGACTTCTTTGGAGAAGGTTGCCTGGGCGGGCAGTCGCTTCGCATGTCCAGCGCCGCCGCTATGTCGGAGTGCTCAATTATGCGGCTGGAAAAGTCTTGCGTGGTTCGTGTGCTCCACGACGAGCCTGCCTTTTCCGAGTTCTTCCTCAGCTATCTCCTCTCCCGTAATATTCGGATTGAAGAAGACCTGGTTGATTTGCTATTCAACTCAAGTGAGAAGCACCTGGCGCGGATACTTCTGCTGATGGCAAAATTCGGGAGTCAGCTTTTTTATGAATCGGTTTCGCAAATTGGGATTCATCGAATACAATAGCGGACTGGAAGTTCACAGCTCGTTGCTGAATGTCGTCCTGCATGATTCAGGCGACTAACCAGCTCCAACCCTGGCCGATCGTGTTCTTCAGCTCGACGCGAGAGAGCCTCCGATCCACGCCACGATTCACGTGCGGTGGGCTGGTTCGAATCCATGACGGGCCCAGCTGCCAATTTACGCGCGCCATCGCAAAAACGCGCCGACACCGCCGGTGGATTCGAGCAATGTTGCGTCTTCAATAAACGTTACGGCCGCTCCGGTCTGCTTGGCTTTTGTCACCAACAGATCGGGAAGGGAGACTTGCCGTGGTTCTTCGCTCTCAGTTCCTCCCTTCGAATCGGGGATCTCCGGCGCGAGGATGGCTTCCACTTCCTCCAGCTGGGGATGGCTCGCCTCAAGCGCTCCGCTGATGAGCAGTTCGTCGACTTGCCCGTTGGCCAGTGCCTCGAGCGTCTCCTCGAACCCCACTACGGCCAATCCACGAGCGCGATATTGCTGCATCAGCCGGTCTACTTTTTCCCCCGCGGTCTTGGCCTCCTGCTCCTGGAGCTTTTCGAGAGTGGCGGACAGGACATCCTGATCGGAGGCATGAATATCCAGTTTCATTACCTCCACCATGGGGACTATTTCCTGAGGCAGTTGTTCTTGAAGGAGCGGAATCACAACCGAATCTCCGGCAAGAATGATGTGACTGACGTGGTCATCGCGGACGATCTGAGCTAGGCGCTCAATCACCTCTTTGGCGTGTTCCTGATGGGCGTTCCCCACGCGCCGCTGGTAGCGGGCTTGCGACCATCCACCGACCTTGACTCGATGAACTTTCTTGCCTTTCACCGCCTCCGCGTCGATAACATGGCCCAGCCCGAAGACGAAGATACGCGCCGTGTTCGTATCCGTGAGCACCGCGGCGTACCGCGGGTATTGCTCATCGAGATGGGCCAGTTGAAACAAGTCAGGTTGGTTGTAGGCATACACGCGGTTATCGTTCACAGGGGTGGTTAACTGAATTGCCTCGAAGAATTCTTCCATGCCCCAACACGCAAATATCGCGACACCGTTGGCTGCGGGGTCGATTTTCTCGGTGACATAGGAAACGATTCGCTCCACGTCCCGGTCGAAGCTGTGACGCTCCGGAGAATTCGGCTCCCAAGTCCGGGCCAGAGCTTTGAATTCCCGATGAAGATACGGCGCCACGTCGGGTGTACGTCCATGCTGATCAGGCTGAGTGTTCAGATAGACGCTCAACACCGGCAACGTGGTGGGCTCGAAAGCCACCAGCCGCGCGAGAGGCTCTTCAATTGTGGTCGCAAGCTGCTCTGTGATTGTGGATGCCATGCCAGAGCATGAGCACGCCGCGGGCCAAGAAGCTGCGAATCAAATTCGCCGAAGAGGCATCCGGATTGAGCGGGACCTGATTGTTTAGTGTTGATGCGCGGAGTCTTCCGAAGAGCGCTAGCTCCCACGGCATGAGGGTGGGTGCCAGTGTTGGCACCCGGACTGGCAGAGCGGTTGATTGGTCAACCGACGTTGATTGAAAGATACACGCCGGGATGGACGGGATCGCACAGGACATATCCCCCATTCAGGAAGTCAACGTAAACACTGTCAGTATAGAGCCACGCCACAGCCCGGGTCCACCAGGGCGAACCAAAACCCGCCGTATTGAAAACGTCGTGCCCCACCGGCGAATTCGGAACGGTTCACGTGAAACGTGTGGCCGCTGCCAAAACTGGCACGGAAGCGAGCGTCAGGAATACGCCCATGGCCTGTCGCGGGCTGTGCCCGGCTAGCTTGTTGTTGTTGCGCCGCCGGCTTGGCTTGTTGTTGTTTCTGAAAGTGTTGTGCTTGCGCCGCCGGCTTGACCTGTTGCTGTTTCTGTGCAGGCTTATCTTGTTGCTGTTGTTTCTGCTCTGGTTGCTTCTCCTGTTCGCGTCCCTGCGCGTAAACGGGAGCAATGGCTCCGGGAAGCAAAAACAAAATTGCTGTAGTGAAATGTGCGAATGGAAGCCGGGTGGCCATCGTCAAAACACATCGGCCTCATTTGGTCATGTGACCTCTTTTGGTCTTTAAAACTGAACCCGAAAGACTCAGCGCAAACGCAATAGATGGGAAGGCGGAGACGCGCGCCGGATCGATCAGACACACCAATCCGAACTGCAATTCATGTGTATTTTGACTGTACGGGCAGGCACCCGGCCTTCTTTGGGTGACGGCGTCCTAATACAGCGAAGGCACAACCAGCTCTAATCCGCGCGATACGCAGTCCTCTGCTTTTGCTCGTTCACGACTCGTTTGCCACGCTCGACGAATTCGTTGGATCGATCGGCGAGCCTGATTCCACGGTGAACGTTTGACGATGCAATACATCGCCCGGCGCATTAATCGCGCCGAGCGAAAAACGTGCCCAGAACGGAGCCGTCCTCATTTACTTCTCGAACACTTTTTCAATCTGGCCGACCTTCTTTTGAACTTTGCCGGCAAAGTTCTCGACCGAACCTTTATCCTCTAAGTTAGGATTGTTGGCGGCTTGACCTGCCTTCTCTTTGACTTTGCCTTTCACTTCGTGAAAACTACCTTTGATCTTGTCTTCTGTACTTGCTTTCATTTGTTTTCTCCTTGTACGACGGAGCCTTTTGGCACCATTCCTATTGCGTGCACGAGCTATGCCAATACCTGCATCTCCACGAGCTAGTGGGCCGTCGGCCCATGCGTTCGCATGGGTGCGAACGCGGCAAACACGAGTGTTCGCGCCACGCGTAGCGCACGCACCCTTGCGAGCCGCGTCGCCACTCATGGCGACGCCCGGCAGTAGTAAAGATTCAGCAACGACAGCCCACTAGCAATCGTTGGTGCTCGATTAGGCCACCAGGGCGGTAACGATATATGGTCATGTGACCAGAGGTGGTCATGGCCGCACCAGCCGGTAATCGGACTCCACTTACGCGCTTCTCAAGCTGCGGCGCTGTTCCGCGGCGATTCCACGAAGACATGGCCGAACCAGAAGAGGTTGGCCCGCCTCGTGCACATTGCCGAGGGTTGAACCGGCGCTTGCCGGTAGCCGATGGATCATCGGCGAGAGGAGACGTGATGCTTATTCGCTTTATTCGTACGCTATTGTTGGCAGGAGCAATACTGTTCCTGTCGACGTCGTCTTTTGCGCAAGTCGGCGTAGCCATCACTATCGCGCCCCCTGAGCTGCCCACCTACGAGCAGCCTATGTGCCCCGGCGACGGTTATATCTGGACGCCTGGGTATTGGGCTTGGGATGGTGAGTATTACTGGGTGCCGGGCACGTGGGTGATGGCTCCCGAGGTCGGCTACCTATGGACTCCGGGCTATTGGGGCTGGGGCGGTAGCGGATACTTTTTCAATGAAGGTTACTGGGGCGCGTCAGTAGGGTTCTATGGCGGGATCGACTATGGCTTCGGATACTTCGGTAATGGTTATGAAGGCGGCCGCTGGGAGAACAGGCATTTTTTCTACAACACGGCGGTGAATCGGGTGGACGCCAATGCCATCCACAACGTTTACAACACCAGGGTGGACGAGAAGGTTAACCGCGTCAGCTACAACGGCGGCAACGGCGGGCTCAACGCGCGCGCCACGCCTCAGGAAGAGGCTGCTGCTAGTGGAAGACATACTGGGCCTGTAGCCGCTCAGACTCAACATGCGTGGTCTGCCCACAATAACCCCCAACAACGGCTTTCTGCCAACCACGGCGCGCCGCCAGTCACCGCGACTCCTAGCGCCAACCTTGCGTCCCACCCTAGAGAACTGCCGCCTGTCGAGCGCCCCGCTGTTCCTAAGACGGGGAATGCGAAGCAGGACCAGAAATACCAGAAGGAGCAGGAAAAGGTAGTCGCGAAGCAGAACCAGGATCGGCAGAAACTCCAGCAGACGCAGGAAAAGGAACATCAGCAGCTGGCGAGACAGAAAGCCGATCCAGTGAAAACGCAGCAATTGGAGCAGCGGCACCAGCAACAGACGCAGCAAATGCAGCAAGGACACACGCAGCAGATGCAGCAGGTCCAGCAGAGACAGTCAGCCGGCGCCGGAGGAGCTCGTGGCGGCGGGCGCCGGTGATCGAGTTTCGTTAATGCCAAGACGGGCGCTAGTGGGGCATGAGCGAAGAGCAGGCTGAGCGTAGATTTAAGACTCGCAATGCCCTGCGCCCCAATAATTCCCCTTATGAGTTTTCGGTGGTGGAAAATAGCGATGACTTTACGGTTCTTCTACAAGCCAAAGATGTGTAGAGGTCAGTAATATTCAGCCTCGCCGAGCACGCGATTGTAGTGCGGGATGATAAAAGCACAAAGACGTTTGAGGTGACCCTGACCTTCAATGACGGGGGCGAGTGCAAGCTGAATGTTAATGGGAAGGAGCGCGCCTGTCAACGCCAAGTAGAAATGTCCTAATCTCTGCCAAGTAGAAATGTCCGGTTTTACGGTGGAGCTGGAGCGGTGTAGTTTAGAGTGTGAATGATTCTTTGGGAGGTCGCGCTCCTGGGGAAGATTCAAAGCCGATGCGACGGAGTTGGCTCCGAAGTAAACGGCGGCAA
>CABEDY010000547.1_pt1 | contig 14530 bp, 16 predicted proteins | sample 3423171 | NCBI WGS metagenome assembly CABEDY01 (sample SAMEA5534333, study PRJEB31848) | metagenome | biome: tundra; feature: field; material: soil | place: USA | collected 2013-05 | depth 0.15 m | reverse complement strand
TCTTCCAGACCTTTCGGTCGCGGTAATCATCCTGCCGCCGGGAGATGGAAAGCCATGAGCGAGACAAAGCCAGTTCCGGGTTCTCGAAAGCACCGGGCCAGAGGGTGGATCAGCCTGGGCGTCGTTTTTGCAGTGGCTGGACTGGCGGGTGTCGAAACATACCGGCTGAGGCAGGTGAACGCTTCCACCAGCCTGCCCATGGCGCCGGCGCGCAAAGGCGATTTCTCGGTGATTGTGAGATGCCGCGGGGAACTGAAGGCCCGCCGGTCCGTTCAGCTTACCGCTCCGGTCAATGTGCCGGATTTGCGAATTGTGTGGGCCGCGCCACCCGCGAGTCCCGTGAAGGCCGGCGACGTAGTGATTCGCTTCGATCCCTCGAGTGCCAAGCAACAGCTTCAGGAAAAAGAAGCGGCTCTTCGACAGGCGCAGGCCACCCTCGACCAGGAACTTGCGCAAGCACGCATCACCACCGAGCAGGACAAGCTGGATCTCTCAACTTCCAGCTATCAGGTGGAGAAGGCGCGACTGGAGGCTTCGAAACAGGAAATTGTCAGCGCATTGCAGGGCGAAGAGAACAAAATCGACCTGGGGCTCGCCGAAGAGGATCTCAAGGTGAAGGGCGCGGCCTCGCATCTGCACTCGGCTTCCGACGCAGCCAAGATCGCATCGCTCACGCGGCTCCGCGGTCATGCACAGGCTGACGTGGATCTCACCAACAAGCGTCTGGGTCAAATGGAGCTCAAGGCGCCCTTAAGCGGGCTGATTGTTTACATGCAAAACTTCTCGCAAGGTTGGATGAACGCCAAGCCGTTCCAGGTGGGCGACCAAGTATGGTCCGGCGCGTCGGTGGCGGAGATCCCCGATCTGAACACGCTCGAGATGGAAGGCAAAATCGAGGAGATCGATCGCGGTCGAATTACCATCGGCGATGCTTCTCGTGTCAAGATTGACGCCCTGCCGGAGTTGACGCTTACTGCGAACCTTACCTCGCTCTCGCCCTTGACCGAGCAGACGTTTGAGTGGCCACCCACCAGTAGCTTCCGCGGCTTCTCGGCGATTCAAAAGCCGGATCCCAGATTGCGTCCCGGCATGAACGGCAGCATGGACATCGAAATCAATAAAATCCCGTCGGCTATCAGCGTTCCCGCCAAGGCGCTTTTCACTCGCAACGGCGAGCCGGTGGTGTTTGTGAACGGGAAAACCGGATACCGTGCGGTAGAGGTCCAAATACTGGCGCGCAATCCGGACGAAATCGCGATCAAAGGACTCGACTCCGGCGCGATGGTGGCGCTGGTGGATCCGGAAAAGAACGATCGCAAACCATGAAGTGGAAGCCCGTAGTCATTCCCGTGAGTTTATTGGCCCCCCTCGCCTTGATCGCCTGGGGTGGCTTGAGGCTTTACAAAACGGGATCCGTGGTGAGCACTGGCCCGGACATCCCGTCCACCCGTGTGAAGCGCAGCGACGTTACCTTCACCGTGACGGCCAAAGCGGAATTGGAGGGTGGAAAGTCCGAGATGTTGACGGCGCCCATGATGGGTGGCGCCCAGTTGATCCTGACGGCCTTGCACCATTCCGGCGATCTGGTGAAAGCGGATGACGTAGTGGCCCAGTTCGACACCACCGAACAGGAGTTCAAGCTGAAGGAGGCGGAAGCCGATCTGGCGGAGGCCGAACAGCAGGTGATCCAGGCCCAGGCGGACAGCCAGGCGAAGGCGGAAGAGGCGCAATACGAGCTGGTGCAGGCCAAGGCGGATTTGCGGCAAGCGGAGCTGGAGGCGCGCCGCAATCCGTTGCTCGCGGCCATCACGGCCCGGCAGAACACACTGGCCGTGGAAGCGGCGCGCGACAAGCTGCGCCAGCTGGAGCACGACATTCCCAATCGCCAGGCCACCTCCACGGCCGGCATAGCCATTCAGGAAGCGGCGCGAAACAAGGCCAAGGTGCAAGCGGAGACGGCGCGGCACAACATCGAAATGATGACCCTGAAAGCGCACCGCGCCGGGTACGTGAGCGTCCAGCCGAACATGAGTGGCGGCATGATGTTCGACGGGATGAAACTGCCGACTCTTCAGGTGGGCGATACCGTCCGCCCAGGAATGGCGGTGGCTCAGATTCCCGATTTTTCCAATTGGGAGGCCAACGCGCGCATCGGCGAATTGGATCGCGGGCATCTGGCGGAGGGACAAAAGGCCGACATTTCTGTAATTGCCATTCCTGAAAGAACCTTTGCCGGCCACATCAAGATTATCGGTGGTACTGCCGGCGCCCCCTGGGATCGCCATTTCGATTGCAGGATTGCGATTGAAAATCCGTCCCCTGAGCTGCGCCCCGGTATGAGCGCCAAGGTCGTGCTCACCACCGAGACGTTGCGCAACGTTTCGTGGATTCCCGCGCAGGCTGTCTTTGAAAGCGACGGCCGCTCGTTTGTCTATCTTCAATCCGGGGCTGCTTTTGTTCCCGCGGATATAAAGGTGGTGCGGCGCAGCGAAAGCCAGGTGGTCCTCACCGGCTTGAAGGATGGTGCGGTGGTCGCTATGGCGAATCCCGGCGAGCAGGGCAAGAAGACGGACTCCGGCGCGGGCGGCGCCATGCAGGCCCTTCCAAAATGACCGTGGCCCCGGCGAAACCTGAAGCCAGCGAGCGGTCCAGGAAGGCGGGTTTCACGATCCTTCGTTATTTTGCCGACTTCGCGCTGGCGGCAGATAACCTCCGCGCCCAAAAGACCCGGACTTTTCTCACCGCTCTCGGCATCGTATTCGGCGTCGGTTCAGTGATCGGAATGCTAGCTATCGGCGCTGGCGCGCGTGAGGAATCGCTGCGGTTCATCGAGCAGCTGGGTGTGCGAAATGTATTGATCGATTCACGCCCGGCCACCAGCGACCAAGACTTGCAGGCTCGCCGCCGCACGTCACCCGGGCTGAATGATCGCGATATTCGCATCCTCGAAGCCAATATCGAGGGGCTCGAGATCTTTTCAGCGCGCAAGACCATGCACCCCGCCATGGTGCTGCCTAAGCCGCCCGGCGACCTTCCCGAACTCTATGGAGTGCGGCCCTCCTATGCCGCCATCCACAATCTGCGTGTCGTGGAAGGCCGGTTCTTCAACGCTCGAGAAGATAACAGTAGCGCCGCGGTTTGCGTGCTTGGGGAAGCCGCAAAAATCAATTTGCTCGGTTATGGGTCAGCGGTGGGAAAATTCATCAAAGTGAACGACAACTGGCTTGAGGTGCGGGGCGTGCTTGGGGAGCAAATTACGGCCGGCAGCCAGAACATCGGCGCGCAAATGCTAGACCTAAATAACATCGTCTTCATTCCCTTAAGCACTTTTCAGTACCGTTATTGGGACGTAGGCAGTTATATGAAGGACGAATTGGATGGCGTCGATCTGCGGTTGAAGGAAGGCGTGGACAGCGTGCAGGTGGCCAAGGTAGCGGCCGCGATTCTGAACTCAACGCACCACAACATACAGGACTTCACCGTAACCATCCCCGCTGCGCTGCTCGCGCAACAGAAACGAACGCAGACTATCTTCACATACGTGATGGTGGCGATCGCAGCGATTTCGCTACTGGTGGGCGGCATCGGAATCATGAACATCGTGCTTTCTACCGTCCTCGAGCGCACGCGCGAGATCGGAATCCGCCGGGCTATCGGCGCTCGACGCAGCGATATCGTCCGCCAGTTTCTGATCGAGGCCGTGCTGATCTCGGGCGGCGGCGGTTTGCTTGGAATAGCTTTCGGCGGCTTTCTATCCTGGTTGATCGCGCGCCTGGCGGAGTGGAAGACCATCATCACTATGCCTTCTGTACTCATCGCATTCGGCGTCTCAGTGGTGGTGGGAGTAGTGTTCGGAATCTATCCCGCCATGAAAGCCTCGCGAATTGATCCAATCGAGGCATTAAGGTATGAATAAAGCCGCGGTGCGATACGAATAAATATGCGATTGTACGGAAGTCTTGCCCTCTTTGCCGTAATGGCGCCGCTCTGTGCGCAAAGCGATCCCTTTTTTCCAACGCCCTCCTATTTCAAGAAGCATTTCTCGAACACACCCACCCACGTGGAGCTACAACCTCCCGTGCGGCTCAACGATTTCGTCGTGGGCGGAAATATGGAACTTTCGCTGCGGAATTATCTGGAGTTGGTGGTGGCCAATAATCCGGACGTCATCGTTCAAAAGCTCATGGTGCAGTTCAATCGGGATGCCATCACGCGCGCATTCGCCCCATTCGATCCTCTCGCCACGGCTAGCTTCAGCGCCACCCGTGCTACCACGCCGACAGGAAGCTTGCTGCAGGGCGCGATAACCTTAAACACTCTAGTCCAACCTTTCGTGCTCGGGTACCAACAAACGTTCGAGACCGGCACACAGTTAGCAATTAACTTCAGCAGCTTCAAAACCTCCACCAACAGTTCCTTTTCCACCTTCAACCCGGAATTGGATTCGAGCATTAATTTCAGCGTGACGCAGCCGCTGCTGCGTGGCCGCGGGGTATACATCAACATGTTGCCGGTCACCATCGCCCGCAGCCGGTTACGCGCCGCCGATTACAATTTTCAGAATCAGCTTATCCAATTGATCACCGCGGCCGAAAGCGCCTACTGGGATGTAGTGGCCGCGCGTGAGAATCTGCGCGTGCAGCAGGAGTCCTTCAAGCTGGCCGACGCCGCGCTCAAGCGCGCTCAAAAAGAGCTGGAACTCGGCGCAACATCGCCGCTCGAGATTTATCAGCCCCAGGCTAATCGCGCCGCCGCCGAATTGCAGGTTTCGCTCGCGCAATATCAATTGGCTCAGACCGAGGATGCTTTGCGCCGCCAGATCGGAGCCGACCTTGATGCCAAGTTCCACGAGATCCCTATCGTTCTCACCGCGACGCTCGAGCCCCCACTTGATTCCGCGAAGGTGGACGCCGAACAGGCCGTCGTCAAGGCGCTTGGAACACGTCCGGACCTGAAGAACGTCGTCCAGTCCATGGATGCCGACGATCTGAGCATCAAGCTGACCAACGACAGCCTGCGGCCGAATCTGTCGTTGACCGCTCAATACGGCTCCGCGGGGCTGGGCGGGATTTTCTATCCGGGAACTAACATTGTCAACCCTACCGCACCCGTGGTTCCAATACCGGGTGGGATCGGCGATGCTTTGGCAGGCACTTTTGGATTCAGCAATCCCACTTATGGCTTCGGCCTCAACTTGCAACTGCCAATCAAGGATCGCCAAACCGCGGCGAATCTGGCCGACGCGCTGGTCCAGAAAAAAATTGACGCTTACACCAAGCGATCCACCGAAGAAAATATCCGGCTCCAGGTGTTGACCGCCGTGCAGTCCCTCAACAGCGCCAAGGAAGGAATCCGCATTGGGACCATAGCGCGCGATTTGGCGCGCAAGCGTGTCGAGGCCGATCAGAAACGTTACGAGCTGGGCACCATCAACCTTTACTTCGTGCTGTCGTCGCAGACTGACTTTATCACCGCAGAATCGAACCTGGTGAACCAGATCATCAACTACCGCCGCAGCGAGCTGAATCTGCTGCAGCGAACAGGGGAGTTGCTGGCAGAGCGGGGAATCGTCCTAGAACCGTAGTGGGGCGGATCCCCTGGTCCGCGGCCGACGCCCACGTCGGCCTGGTGGAACTGTGCCTGATCCTCGACGTGCGGGTCCTGGGGGACCCGCGCGGACCAGGGGGTCCGCCCCACTTTGTGGTAGCCTTGTTGACGCTAGTAAAAAGCCGAGGTACCTCGTGAAGCCAAATGTGCTCTTTGCAATTCTGATGGGCGTGGGCGCCGCGCTCGCCCAGCAGCCGGATCAGCCCCCCAATGTCCGCCACGTCATTGGGCTCGACAAGATCAAGCGCAATGCCAACGGCCATCTGACCATACAGAATGGCGTGATGCAGTTCACTGCGAAAAAGACCGAGGCCAGGGTGCCGGCATCATCCATTGAGGATATCTTCGTCGGCAGCGAAACAACGCAGGGTGGGGGAACAGCCGGACGGGTGGTAAAGACCGCCGCTATGGCCGCGCCATTCGGGAGCGGGAAAGCCCTGACCCTGCTGATGCGGACCAAGGTGGATATTCTCACGGTGGTCTATCGTGGAGCGGACGGCGGAGTTCACGGCGTAATTCTTGCGCTTCCGAAAGGACTGGCGGAAACTACACGCACCCAACTGGTGGCGGCCGGAGCGCATACTAGCGCTCCCCAGCCTGAGCTAAAGGATCGGACCAAACCATGAAGATCTCACTGGGAATATTTCTGACTCTCTCAGCCGCGGCGCTGCTACCTGCTCAAACTCCTGCTACCCCGAAACTGCATGCCTCCGCCATCCAAATCGAGTTGGTGGATGTTGGGGACGTTTCAATTCCGGCCGAGTTTCGCTACGCCATCTATGAGCGCCTCATCGAACAAGTGCGTGACTCGCGGAAATTTGATAAGGTTTTCCGCAGCGGCGACAAAGCTGCAGCCAGCGTGCCGGACCTGGTCACCCTGCACACTTCGGTGGAAGCCTTCACGGAAGGTAGCGAGATGAAACGCGAGTTGGCGCCTGTCGTGGTGGGCAGCACCAAGGTGGACGTGACCGCTCAGGTGACTGGTAAGGACGGAAAGACGCTGCTGACTGAGAAGGTGGCCGGTAAAGTGCGGATTTTCGGAGAGAATCTGGGCGCCACCAACGACCTTGCCAAGCGGATTACGAAGCTGCTGGTCGCGAGTTTCTAACGGCTCGCCGGCAAACGTAAACCACCGCACCCGCCACCAGCGTCGCGACGCTGATTAAAATCTGGGCTCTGGTGCTGCCCATCAACAACCATACCGAGATCGCCAATGCGGCAATGGGAATCATCGCGCCTCCGGGAACCATGAACCAGCGCTGGGCATCCGGCATCGTGCGGCGCAACACCGGCAATGCCGCGCTGGTTGACATGTAAGTGAGCAGCCGCGCGATGGCGCTGATGGCGGCAAGTGAAGCGAAGCCGCTGTACATGGCGCAGGCGCAACCAAGCAGCGCCGTCGCGAGGATCGCCACGTAGGGTGTCCGGAAACGGGAATGCACGCGAGCAAAAACACTCGGAAGCTGACCTGCTTCGGCCATCGCGAACAGGATGCGGGGCGTCACCAGCATCAGCGCGCTGTTGGTGCCGGTGGTGGAAAAAACGGCGCCGGCCGTCAGCAAGATACCACCGATAGGTCCGAGGAAACTGCGGCTGGCCGACGCGAGCGGAGTCGCGGACGATGCCAGATCGGGCAGCGTGCCTTGCGCCACAAATTGAATCAGCACATAGAGCGCGGCCACAAAGGCAATGGCGGTTAGTAGCGCAATGGGAACATTTCGCCGGGGATGAATTACTTCTTCGCCGGGAACCACTGCGAATTCGAATCCGCCGTACGCAAAAATCAGCAGCAGGCTGGCTTGCCGGAGACCGGCCGGCTGCGGGATGGACCAGGGCGGCGGACGGTGCGGATCCAGGAAAAACAGGCCCGCCACCACAAAAATGAGGAGCGGCGCGAGCTTGGAAACGGTGAGCAGGTTGATGGTCCAGGTACCGTATTGCACGCCGCGAAAGTTGATAAAAGTCAAGATTGCGATGGCGCCCACGATCACGATCACGCGGCCCCCGCCCGCTCCGGCCCAAGGCCAGAAGAATCCGAGATAGCTCGAAAATGCGTTGCTGATGGCGGCCATTGCGGTGAGCCGGGCGAGCAGCATCATCCAGCCGATTTCGAAGCCCACAAACTCGCCGAAGGCCGCTCGCGCGTAGAGGTAGGGGCCACCGGAGCGGTCGAACAGTGCGCCGACTTCGGCGAAGCACAAGACGATCAGCCCGGCCGCCAATCCGGCTGCCAGATACGCCGATAGTCCGGCGGGACCCAGCAGTTTTGCGACCTGCGCAGGCAGCACAAAAATCCCCGAACCAACCATGCCGTTGACGGCGATGGCCGTCAGGCTCAGCAAGCCGACTGCTCGAATCAATTGCGGGCGCGAGGATGGAGTCACGGGGTGGAAGCCAGTGACGATTCTATCCCATGCCGCTCGAACTGATTTGTGGATTTGCTACTCTACAAGGCTTGGACCCCAGCCACCGGAAGCACGAAGTTCTCGAATATATTGAGCGCAAGGCCTGCCCACACTGTGGATCAGTGGACACGCGCTTGTCGCATCGCGCTCGCGGAGTTCTGACGATGTTGCTGCCGGTCTTCAACCTCTCGCGCTACCGCTGCCGGAATTGCAAGCGGCTATTCGTGGGAAGGAACTAGTCGGCGCAGGCACCGACTCCCTTACGGTCGCGGTTCGGTAACGCTCTTTCCGAACCGCGAGCGTAAGCGACCGGTCTCAGTGAGAGGACTTTGATTTCGCCGCGAGGAACCCGATTGCGATGCCGTATTGTCCGGCGTAGTATGTCGACCAAACCAGGAAATCACGATACGGAACCGGCGTCTTGAACTTATTCACGGCGAGCAGCGAGTCCGAAATAAGAAACAGGATCGCGCCCACCGCAACCCAAGGATTCTCGAAGCGCGCCAGAATCGCCGAGATCACCATAGCCGTGATGGCGCACATGTAGATCGCCACTGGAACAATCAGACCGCCAAGACTCGGCAGAAGCCACACCGACACGGCGACGCTGTAGAGCAGCACCAGCACCGCAAGCACGAGACGGGACGCGCCGAAAGGAACAGTCCGGCGGCGATTTCGAATGAACACGGAAATGTAAACCAGGTGCGCCACTAGAAACGAACCTAGGCCGAACACAAACAGCCGCACCGGATCCAGATCCAGCAGAACATCGCCCAGCGTGGAGAGGGCGAGAGCCGCGCCGAGCAGCGGACTTCCGGCTACAAAGGCCAGCACCGCGAGCGGTCCGACGGACAATCCCTTGATGATGACGCTGCCTGGGTAAGGCTGCCAGCGCTCGGTGCCCAAATAAACAAATCCACACGCTAGGGACAACCAGCGCAGCATTCTATGACGCATGCGTGGCTCCCCGCAGCAGCTCAACAATCCGGGCACAATCGCGCTTGATCTCTCGCTTACGCTCCTCTAGCAGAATCGACGTATGGCGGGGGTCATCCGCCGCTTGGCGCTCCGCGATTTCAAGCGGCGTGAATCCTTGGCGCGAGCGGCGCCGAAGGTCTACGCCTTCCGAAATCAGCCACTCTACAACATCGATTCGTCCCCACATGCAGGCGGCGTGAATAACCGAGCCCCACTCCCGCTCGCGGGTTAGGACGGATCGGTCCGCCGAGGCAAAGGCCTGCAGGCGGTCGAGCTTTCCGAATGCGGCAGCTTCAAGAGGTGTAATAACGGCGCCTTGCGAAAGAAGAAAATCCACCATAGCCTGCCGGCCCTTCTCGTTGGCCCAGGCTGCTGGCGTCATCCCGAACTCGTCGTCGCGCGTATCGAGCATGGCGCCGTGTTCCAGCAGCCAGCACGCTGCATCCAACTGGCCTTCGATCGCGGCAACATGCAGCGCGGTGGCGCCCTCATGGCGAATGTTCACCAGTTCGGGGTGGCTGGTAAGCGCGCCAATGTCGCCCTCGCGAGCGGCGCGCATGAATTCCTCGATCACTCAGTTTGGTATAGCACAGGTCAGCGCAGAAAGATCACGACCACGGCTGCCGGAAGAAGGACCAGCCCAAGCACCACCCAGGACCAGCGAGTGCCACTTCCGGCATGCATCGGGCGTATGATCGCCTAGCGGTGCATCCCCGGCTGCGACGGCTTCGCGGCTGCCGCCCTGTCCGAGAAGACTTCCCAGCCAAGTGAGCTACTTCGATCGACAGACCAACCCTTCGCTTATCTTCGCGTGTGCGCCTCGAAGGCGGCGATGATGGCCTGGTGTCCCATCTTCTCGCCCACCCAGAGGAGTGCTCCTGAGCAGGTCGTCACGGACGTCCAGTCTCGCACCATGATCCAGCAACATGTGTACGAACGCCACGCGCTCTTCCGGTTTGATCCAGTTATATGATGCCGCTGCGTAGTGCAGAATCGTCATGCCGAAGCGCCCGGACACATTGGCATGACACCGTTCCAGCACCAACGCGAAGCATGGAAGATAGGTGCTCCGGTCCAGATCCCATTTTTCCGAATAGATCCAGGAAATGTGATTCCAGAAGCAAAGCGGCGATGCCAGAATGCCGAACCAGCGCGGATCGTCGCGCTGCCAATCAATTCGCTCCAGCGCCATGCGCAGGATATCGGTGGCCCCGGCACTCGCCGCCGGATCCAACACCTCCTCGGCGACCGTATTGCCATCCTGAACAGTGCCCTTCGGGAGCCTGCCCGCTGCTTCCTCGGCGAACATCCGCGCCGCCAATTCTGTATCCGAAGGTATCCAGGCGTTGCGGCATTCGGGACGCCCCCGTACCGTGAGAGCAGCGCAATCATCTGGGAATCCCGCTGGCGATATGCGTTCCACGATCATGGGCGACCGTCTGTAGGATCAATGGCAGAGCTGTCAACTGTTCTGCCTGCGAGCCGGTGAGATTAGGCGTGCTGGTATTTGCCTTCGCCCTGGTTCACGTGGCTCCAACTGAGCTCGGCCAGGTAAAGTTGGTTGCCGTCGGGATCCTCGAATCCCACGAACTTGCCGGTCTTGCTGTCGTTGACCATTCCTTGGAACTGCAGGCCTTTGGCTCCGAGAGTTTTCATGGCGTCTTCAATGGGACCGTTCAGTTCGAGGCCAATCGCCATGGAGCCTTTTCGTCCGGCCGGCGTCTCCGCCGATGCCGGATGCAGACCGATGGTCAGTCCCTTGCCCACTTCCACCGATGCCCAATGGTCGCCGAATCGATAGGCCAGCTTCAAACCTAACACCTCCGTGTAGAAGCGCACCGCGCGATCCATGTTCGAAACGTAGACTGTGACATTGCCGCTCGAAAACATAATTCCCTCCTGGTTTCTGCTTTCCCTAGCATGCGATAAACAGTGCGAGGATGGAAAGAGCCATTTTGCAATTGAAAGGTACCACTTTCGAGCTCGACCCCGATTCGCGGTAGCCGCTGTATCTGAAGCTTCGCGACGGCTTGCGACGCCTTATTATGAATCACAGCCTGCCTCAAGGCGCGAAACTGCCGTCCACGCGCACGCTGGCGAAGACCATGGCTGTTTCTCGGAACACGGTGGTGAACGCCTACGAAGCGCTGGCCGCTGAGGGACTGGTGACGGGGGCGATCGGCTCAGGCACGCGCGTTGCCGCGAGCTTCCGACGCGGCCGCAGTCTGGACCTCCGCAGCATGTTGCGGGATTCGCACTTTCCCACCAATCCAGTGCCACCGTGCGATCCCGACGGCAATCCGCTGTTGATACTCTCGGATGTAACGTAGAAGTATCCTTGGACGAACACTTTGGGAAATATGGGACCGTTACCGAGCGGTAGCGCGGAGAAGGCCCCCGCCAGCTCGCGGGATGAGATCCTGGAGAAGCTGCGTGAAAGAATTGTGGGCTTCGCGGCATCCAGATTACAGAGGGATGCTGCCGAGGACCTTGCCCAGGAAGTCCTGATTTTGCTCCACCAGAAGTATGGGCACCTCGAACGGCTGGAGGATCTCCTGCCGCTTTCGCTACAAATCGTAAGATTCAAGATGATGGCTTTCCGGCGAAAAACGCAGAGACGCGGAGAGTATACGCAAGTACCCGTGGATGAAATTCAGATTCCGGATGGCGCCGCGGATCCGCTGGCGGCGGCCGAGCAGCGTGAGATGAAGGAGCGGCTGATCGCGGCTGTGTCGAAGATGGGCGAGCGCTGCCGGAAATTGTTCGCGCTGAAACTGGAGGGTAAGAGCTATGCGGAAATCCAGGCCATCCTGGGCGTGGGTTCCATCAACACCGTCTACACCTGGGATTTTCGCTGCCGGAAGCACCTGATGGAATTGATGGGCGGCAGTTGGGAGGCTGGCAAATGACCAACGACGAGATTCGCAAACTGCTCGGCGGTTATGCCACCAACACGCTTACGGAAACTGAGCGCAAGGCGCTATTCGATGCGGCGCTCGAAGATCAGGACCTGTTCGACGCGCTGCATCAGGAGCAGGCCCTGAAGGATTTACTGGCCGACCCGGCGTCACGCGCTCAGATTCGCCAGGCGTTGGAAAAGCCGCGCGCGGCGTGGTGGTCGCGCTGGTGGACGTGGACGGCCGCAGCCAGCGCCGTTGCGGCTGCGGTTCTTGTGGTCGCGGTCACTCGATCGCACACGCCTGAGCCGATACAACAGTACGCGTCCGCGCAAGCTGCCAAGCCCGCCGCCGAACCGCCCGCCGAAAAAGTGGAAACCGATGTGAAGTCCGTCCCCCAACCGGCCTCTGCGCGAATGGTCCGTGAGGCGCGCGCTTCAGCCCAGAAGCAAGTGATACGCGCGCGGCCCGTAGGCTCTCCGATGGAGCGCAAGGACGAACTTCAATCGACAACCCTGCCTGCACCCGCAGTGGCTCCCGCAGCGCCGCCGGCACCGCCTCCAGCCGCGCTTACAGCCTCGCAACAACAGGTGCAGGTGAGTGGCGTTCCCAGCCAGGGCCGCGCAAGCGACACGCAGGCTCAAAGCCAGCAGGTTGCAGGACAGACGGTGAGTCCCGTTCGCGATCAGGAACAAAGCCAGGCCGCTCCGGCGCAATTGAACGGGGCGATGGGCGGCGTTATATCCAAGGCCGATTTTCCGCCCGTGCAATACACGCTGCTCAGACGGGCTTCGGACGGAACATACCAGCCGCTTTCAGCAGGAGCTTCGATTGAGACCGGCGACGCGATCCGCCTTAGAGTTACTGCCATGACCTCCGGTTATCTTTCGCTCACGCGCCAGGATGCATCGGGCGAGTGGAAGCGCGTCTTCCCGCAAGCAGGGCCGGGCCTTGCGGTGAGTGTGAATGTCCATTACACGATCCCGGATTCACCGATCGAGGTTACCGGCCGAGACCAGAGGCTCCGGCTCACGCTGGCGCCGGCATTCAACTTCGATAGCGGCTTTGCCAGCCAGGCGAAAGCAAAAGTAGCACCGCTTAAAAAGGAATCGCCCGCGAATATGCCATTTGTCGTAGATATAATCATCGGGCCGAATAAAGTTCCATAGGCTGGGTGCGTAATAGCACGCGTTCATGGGAGTACGTCGAGGGATCGAATATGTTTTTCTTTCGGATCTTGGGTAGTGGGTCTATTTGAAAATGACCCCTCTTGACCGTTTTCGTAATTCATGCAACGCTTAGGTGTATGCCAAAGCGGAAACGCACTACTCCAAAACTTGACACGGTCCAGAATGCGCGGCGTGTATTCCTGGAAGCCACGAAAACTGTAGAACTTACCGTCGTTCAGCAAGTCATGCGCCAGATGGGGGCCAAGGGCGGCAAGATCGGCGGCAAGCGCAGGCTTGAAACCATGACCGACGAACAGCGCAAACGAAGCGCACGCAAGGCCGCTAAAGCGCGTTGGGCAAAAGCGAAGAATGGCCAATAAAGACCGGCCTGAAAGCACTTTTTTCTTGACTATGCGAAAGCGGTGTCGTATAGTTGAGTCATGGCAAACGTAATCAGCACGGCGAAGAAAATCGCGGTCATCTCGGCGCTGGTCGAAGGGTGCTCGGTTCGTTCTACCGTTCGGCTGACAGGCGTGTCGAAGGGCGCTGTCCTTCGGCTGCTTGTGAGTATCGGTAAAGCCTGCCAGGAGTACCAGAATGTCACCATTCGCAATGTACCGGCGAAGCGCGTCCAGGTCGATGAGATTTGGAGCTTCGTCGCGGCCAAGCAAAAGAATGTGACGGCTGCCGTGTGGGAGCGTACTGGATACGCTGGAGACGTTTGGACCTTCACCGCGATTGACGCAGATACGAAGCTTGTAATCAGTTGGGAGGTAGGTGCGAGGGATGCGGGGTGTGCAGCGGACTTCCTTCAGGATGTAGCTGGCAGATTGTCGAACCGAATCCAGTTGACCACGGACGGCCATAAGATGTACCTGCTTGCCGTGCCTGACGCGTTTGGAAATCAGATCGATTACGCACAACTGGTGAAGGTTTTCGGCAACGATCCCGAGGGACAGAAACGCTACAGCCCCGCACAATGTCTTGGAACCCAACGCGTGGAAGTTATCGGCAACCCGGATCAAGATCACATCTCTACCAGCTTCGTGGAGCGCCAGAATCTCAACATGCGGATGAACATGCGGCGCTTTACTCGCTTGACGAATGCGTTCAGCAAAAAGCTGGACAACCACATCGCGATGATTGCGCTGTTTCACATGCGCTACAATTTCGCGCGTGTGCATCAAACGTTGCGCGTCACCCCGGCGATGGAAGCTGGCATCAGTTCTCATGTTTGGTCAATTGAGGAAATTGTTCACCTTGTCGAACTACGCATGCAGTTAGCAGCCTAGCGTAGTAATTGTCGTTGCATAACGAGACATGTTGCGCTGACCTCATTTACCTTCACAGAACCTCGGTGATCACCTCAAAACCGGCCATACATGATCACTTCAAAACCGGCCAACGAAGCTGCACTCAGAACATGAAGTTGTTGTACCTCGCCGATGCCCGTTCGGGCAAGTTCTGTTCAGTC
>CABEDY010000546.1_pt1 | contig 14545 bp, 17 predicted proteins | sample 3423171 | NCBI WGS metagenome assembly CABEDY01 (sample SAMEA5534333, study PRJEB31848) | metagenome | biome: tundra; feature: field; material: soil | place: USA | collected 2013-05 | depth 0.15 m | reverse complement strand
TCCTCGACGAACGTATCAGGCCAGACCGCTTCCATCAGCACTGATTTCTCCACCACCTTCCCTTGGTTCTTCACCAGGACGGCGAGGGTATCGAGCGCCTTGGGCGGTAGCGGCAGAATCTCGCCGTCCTTGAACAACGTCCGGTCCGCCAAATCCAAACGGAACGGGCCGAATTCATAAACATCAGATTCGGCTGGGTTCATGTGGTTCCTCAGAGGTTCTTCAGAGTTTCTTAACGACGCGCCAGCCGTCCGCCACGCATAGTCATAGGATATCAGCGCCCGGCCGCTGACAAACCTTAAAGGAGAGTTTAATTTTCAAATGCTCGAAACACACAGAAGGATTTTCGGAACAGTTTTACCGTTGTTAGCAATGGCCCTCTGCCCCGCCGCACGCGCTCAAGTGGCGGTGTGCTCCAATTCTACCCTCAGAGGCGACTTCGCGGTTGTCATCTCAGGGCAAACAGGTGTCGGTACTGCAACTCCGGCGCAGCGTTCTGGGGTATCAATGACCCGATTTGATGGACAAGGCAACGTGACCGACACGGACCACATAGTTTCCGACGGTGTCCAGCCTCCAACCGACTGGCGAACGGGAGGCACGGGCACCTACACTGTCAACCCTGACTGCACCGGTAAGTTCGAAGTGAATTTCACGGGTGCCCCGCCACTTATCCTGTTCTTCGTTGTGGGTAAGGCCGGCAATGAATTCCGTGGAGTGGTAGCTGCTCCAGGCGCCAACGTAACCGCTGACGGCATTAAGCTCGAAGCCCTTTTTTAAGCATGTGGGCGGCCACACTTCTCGGCCAAAGCAAGGTGTCGCCGCTCACGGAACCTATTTGATTACCGGGATCGGATATCGGTACTTCCCGCGAAAAACGTCGCCAAAAACGCCCAGCATCCCTTCGTGAACCAGTCCGTTATCCGCGAGCAAATGCGGATTGCGCAGCGCCACCGGACCACCCCGCATGTCCGAGCACTTCCCGCCGGCTTCCCCGATCAACAGGATTCCCGCCGCCATGTCCCACGGGTTCAGGCCAAACTCCCAGAAACCATCCAGCCGGCCGCTGGCCACATAGGCCAGATCCAGCGCGGCCGATCCGGCCCGGCGCACCCCGTGTGTCACCATCGCGAGTTGATAATAAAAGTGTACGTTGACGTTTTCGTGCCGCTTCAGGCTCGGAAACCCCGTAGCTACCAGCGTGTCCTCAACCCGCGCCACTTTCGATACGTGAATGCGGCGATTGTTCAGATACGCGCCTGACCCGCGTTCGCTCGAGAACATTTCGTTCCGCGTAGGATCGAAGATAACGCCCGCGATCAGCTCACCGGCCTGTTCCAGCGCTAGCGTTACGTTGAATATCGGGAAACCATGGGCGAAATTCGTGGTGCCGTCCAAGGGGTCAACATACCAGCAAAATTCGGAAGAACCGGTGTGCGCGCCGCCTTCCTCGGCGACAATCGAGTGCGATGGGAAATGCGATCGCAGGCGCTCGATCACCAGGCGTTCCGACGCGCGATCGGCCTCCGTCACCAGGTCGTGCTCGCCTTTCAGTTCAAAACCGATGCGCCGCTCGAAGTAAGTAGCGAGCAGCGCCCCCGCCTCGCGGGCAATCTCAGCGCTGATGTCGACATAAGAAGGCATATGTAGCGCACGCACCCCTGCGTGCCGCGTTCACACTCGTGTGAACGCCTTGATGTGAATTACTCTTCATACAAATACTTGATATCGTGCTTGAACAGAAACAGGTTCGGCGCGTTATGCCGGGTCAGCCGGATGAAGTTGGCGTCGTAGAACTCGATGAGACCTTCCACCTCCTCATTGCTGCTCAAACGGATTCGGACGGGGATCTCGTTGTCGATCAAATAACGCAGGTACTTCACTTCTTCGAAGGTCTGCTCCGGGGCCTTGGTTTTCGCTTTGCTCATGGCTTCGCTGGTCTTACCGGCCCAATCCTTTGGTGGACTCATTGGATTCCCCATAATAGCCGCTGCGGGTGATCACTCGCAAATTCCGGTCGCGCACATTCACTTTCAAAGTGTGAAAACGGTCCGTGGAAGGCGGCACATCCCGGGGATAATAACTGATGAGATATTGCGTCCTCAATTCGAGCAAAATTTCCGCGAAGGCGCGATCCAACTCGGCCGCCGCGCTGGGCTTGAACACCCGCCCACCGGTGCCCTGCGAGAGCGTGGTGAGCGCGTTCTCGCCCCCGATATTGCGCCCGGCGTCATTGGTGATGGGCATCACCAGCACTGGATACATCACCACATCGGCCAGTTGCGCGGCCTGCAGAGCTTGGTGGTAAGTCTTCACGCTGGTGGTGTCGCCGCCATCCGTCACTATCACCATCACGTGCCGGCCATCGCGCAGTTCCAGCTGACCGGAGGACAGAAAGATGGCATCGTACATGGAAGTGCCCCCCTCGGAATGCATCTGCTTCAGACGCGTATCCAACCTCGCGAAGCGTCGCGTATAGCTGCTCAGCAGAGTCACCACCCAGTTGAAGCTGTAGAGCGCGGCCGTGTCCTGAGGATTTCCCTGGAAAAACAGCGCTTTGAAAAACTTGCTGACTGACTCCAGCTCGTAATGCTGTTCAATGCCTGTGGACGCGCTGCTATCCACCAGCACAGCAACCGACAGCGGCTCCTCGGTCTGCCGGCCGAAAACCGCGATCTCCTGCGGCACGCCATTGTCGGTAACGCTGAAATCGCCCTTGTTGAGCGAGCCGATCAGTTGACCGTTCGCGTCCTTCACGGTCGCGAGCAGCCGCACCAGCCGAACATTCACCTTGAATGTAGTGGTGGGGTCCTGCGCCAATCCAGGCGCGCTGAGACACACTGCGAAAACCAGGAAACACGCGACGCGGCGGATCACTTCTTGAGGACGGACTCGTCCCATTCCCCTTCCACCCAAATCTCTCCGTCCGTAAAATGCTCCTTCTTCCAAATCGGAACCGTGCGCTTCAGCCGGTTGATTCCCTCCAGCGCCGCTTCGAAAGCCGGCTTGCGGTGCGGCGCCGTGACGATCACCGCCACGCTGGTTTCTCCCACCTGCATTCGTCCCAGCCGGTGGACCATCGCGATCCGGCTGATGGCGTGCGCCGCCGCCAGATCGCGCCCAATCTCGGCCATGGTCTTTATCGCCATCGGCTCGTAGCACTCGTAATCCAGAAACTGCGTGGGACGGCCCTTGGTGTTGTTCCGCACCACGCCCTCGAAATTCACTAGCGCCCCGTCCACGCCTTGGAGCAATTGTTTCGCGATTCCCGCGGTGTCGATGGGCTCGCGCGTCAGAGCGAAGAAATGACCCGGCCCTGCATCGAAAATCTGCTGTGTATAGCGACCCGATCCACCACTCACCGGCGGCAGAAACGCGATCTCATCATTTTCGCGGACGATTTCCGAACGATCGCAAAACTGATGGTTCGAGGCCAGCACGATGCTGGACCGAAGCTCCTTGAAACGCGGAAACCGGCCCGCGTAGCGCTCGAAAATCGAATCGAGGCGCGCTCCCGGGTCAACCTCAATGGCCTCCTCGGCGCAGCCGGTAATATCCCTCAACATGCCGAAAAACAAGACTCTTACGCGCACTTGATGTCATAGTAACAGACGGTTAGCACGTGAACCGGTTTCAGCCATGTAGGACAAGCCTCCGGCTTGTCAAGGTTTTCACTTTGCGTCGGCTGCTCCTTCCCCAACATGGCATCCTGACGCCCCTATCTCCTCAAAGGTCAGGCTCTCCTTGCGCGCCGCTATGGCCCAGCGGAATGGGCAATAGGGAATTGGTTTTTTGTGCGCCCGGGCCTAGCAACCGACGTTTAACAGAGAGGCCTTACCCGTAATCCGACTCACACGCGTGTTTTGTCGGACATCCTCCAAGAATTGGTTCGCGAGCTCCACGAACTTCTCAGCGGTCGCGCAATAATCCGCATCCTTCGGTAGATTTACAGACGTCGCCAAGCCCTCCTGGAAGCAGTCGCTTTCGGGAAGCGGCATGTATCCAACAATCGGTGGCTTTAGTTGATCCACGGTCGGGAGTCCCAGGTGCCTTAGCAGCGCCTCGTCTGGCTCTTGCCAGGGGTTGTGCTTGAGCGAGTTCGACAAAAGTTGAAGGGTCTTCATGGATTTTTCCCACTCTGGGAACGATCTTAGCTTGAGCAGGGCAATCAGATTCCTCCAACCGTCCTTAGCCATTAGCCGCTTCCGTTGGTCCATCACGTTTTGCTGATATTGTTTGCGGGGAACAGTGCTCCCGCCGTTGGCACGAGCGGCGAGGGTTATCAATTCCCTTTCGACCCGATGTCGAATAGCCACCAGCAATATCAGGCACATTTCATTGATAAACGGGAGATCAGTAAACAGCCATTGCTCCCACGCAGTATTCGGATCGGCCTGCCTCAGTCGACCCGACCGAAGCTTTTTCTCACTCCTAATGACCCTGACTACTTGGCTTGCGATATCCCGCCGCATAACACGAGTATTGCAAACAAGAGTCGACATTTCTTGTGCCAAACAGGCCTACCGAGCACGCCGCCAAACGCCAGTTTCAGGAAATCCGAGTTCCCGCAGAGTTATGATGGACTCATGCCGTGGCCGGAACGCATCATCGTTGATCCAGAGATCCTGGCTGGGAAACCTGTGATCCGCGGCACGCGCATTGCAGTCGAGCTCATCCTGGAGTTGCTAGCGGCCGGCCAGCCCGAGCAAGAGATTCTGGCGAATTATCCGGGTTTGACGAGGGATGACGTCCTCGCCTGCCTGTCCTACGCGAGCTACCTGGCGCACGAGTACAAAGCTTACCCGATCCCGGCCTGATGAGATTTCTGGCGGATGAGAACTTCCCTCGCCCAACAGTCGAGTCCCTCCGAAAACAAGGTCACGATGTACTTTGGGTCCGCACCGACTGTCCCGGTTTGGCGGATCGAGTCCTAATCGAGCGCGCTGAAGCAGAAGACCGATTGCAATTGACCCTCGATAAGGATTTTTGGCAGCTCGCGGGCATGTCAGCATCGTCACTAGGGACGGTATTGAGATGATTCCGACTGGGGGCAGGCGTGCGTGAAATAGTCGTGGGTTTGACCCTCCCAGGCCTGCTCGATCAGCTCGAAGCCGCCAAGCGGCAATTTGAGCCCGGCGGCCAAGCTCACACGGCGAACCTGCTCGCTACCGTTGGCCGTCGTAGGTTTTCCGACGCCGCATCGCTGATTCGATTCCATGAGTCGCTGCTTTTTTTTCGCGCCTATCCCGCCAATGAAGAAATTCGGCGAATTGCCGCCAATCTGCTCGCGTCCTTCCAGGATCGGATCGCGAGCTTACGCCGCGCGGGCCGCGACCTGGACCCATTCGAAGAACCGGACGTTTCCGGTATCTCAGGAACCGCGTTCTCAGCCATCTTCACCTACGACATCGCGCGCTGGTTGGCGGCCCATCATCCCACTCGCGTCGATATTGATTGGGACTCGACCGACCCCACGCTGCTCGGCCCCTTGCTCCGCCGCCTGCATCCGTTCTTCGCCGAGGATTTGTTAGTGGAGGCCAACATCCCCTACATGGACTGGTTTCGTGCAGCCAAGAAAGGCCGCGGCACCGATCTCCAATGGTTGATCTCCCGCATCCAGCATTTTCCAATCACGCCCGAAGAGCGTGCCGAGCTGTATGCCGGAGCGAAGATCGCTATTCGATGGGAACTGGGCCACGGCCCGATGACGCGTTCGAACCTTCGCCTTCCCGGCGTGCGCAAGTTTTTTTATCACAATGGGCCATTGTTACGGCGGCCCGACGTCTCGCTCGCGGCCGAGCTCGAATCGCCCAAGCTTCCCATAAAGAAACTCAGCCGCGCGCGCGGCGAACAGTTTCTGGACCTGGCGCGCGAAACCTCCGCGATGCGCTATCGCGAGCTGCACGGCTTCACCTATGGCGATCCCGCGCACGTGATTCACACCGAGCTGGGACGCGGCGTCGAAGTGTTCGTTACGGGCGTTCCGCGAGAGCATCGGCTGCCCTTGCGTGCTTATCATGCCGGCATGTTCTTCAAGAACGCGGTGCCTATCGGCTACATCGAGTGCCTGACCCTGTTCGATCGCATGGAGGTTGGCTTCAACCTCTATTACACGTTCCGGGAAGGCGAGACCGCGTGGCTTTACGCGCGCCTGCTGCGCCTGTTCCGCCAACTCCTCGGTGTGAATTATTTCGCCGTTGACCCGTATCAAATCGGACTTCATAACGACGAAGCCATCGATTCCGGCGCATTCTGGTTTTACCGCAAGCTCGGATTTCGCCCGACCGATCCTAAAGTGGCTCACCTTCTGGAATCAGAAGAAAAAAAGTTGAAGGCGGATCCCAACTATCGGACGCGGCCTGGCACCCTACGCCGTCTCGCTGCAGGTTGGATGATCTACGAAACGCCGGGCGCCAAGCCACGCAAGTGGGACAATTTCGAAGTGCGCCGCATGGCCATGCGGCTTCCTGAAGGCGTTCGGCAAAAAACGGACCGCTCAGAAAAGTGGTTGCTGGCTAGAATCTCTACCGGGGTGAACCCCTGAAGTGATGTCGGAAAAATGGTTGGCAATCGCCTGTCTTATAGCCTGAAACCAGAGAAAATCTGTCGACGATTCTCGACCACGAACCAGCGGCTAGCAACCAGCTACTTTTTTACGCAGCGAACCGTTTGCCTACCGTCCGTCGTGCTCGGAGCAATCGAATGCGGACCGCGGTTTCAGTCCAGCCGTGGGCTTTGGCGATTTCCTGAACCTTGTAGCCTTCCAGGTAGTGGCGCTGCAGAACCAGGCGGTCGTTCTTTTTGCAAGTCTTGAGAATCCGGCGGACATCGATGGCGGCCAGGTTGACCCTGGGTGGCGTGGACAACTCGGGGAGAGCTTGGAGGAATGGCTGCCGGCGCATGGAACTGCGGTGGATGTTGAGCGCGATGCTGTTCATCCAGGTGAGCACCATGCTGGAGTCACGCAACTGGCCAAGTCGCTCCCAGCCGCGAACCCAAGCGGCCTGCGCCGTCTCCTGCGCCCCATCGTAAGTCAATCCGCGTGACACTAGAAAACGGACGGTCAGGTGGTAGCCCCTTTTGTATGCGCTTCCGTATTCTTCGCTTGTCATGGTTTCCGGATAGGCAGTTTTAGCACCACGCACCGAAAACGATCGCTGGGGTAGTCCGGTTAACCGCTAAGTGTTGCGTTACGTTCGGTTAACGAACATTCATGAATGGAAAACTGGAACCTGAGCCCGCATTCCCTCCTAGGGTGTTGATTCGGCAAGATTTTCTGGTCGGTGCAAAAATTTCCGATTGGCGCGCACGGTTATGTTTTGAACGACGTCAAGGATGCAGGTGTCGCTGCGGATTGTGTTGATCCTGATACTCGCTGTCCTGGTGCTCGCGATTCGCGGCGGAAAACAGGACTTTCACCCAACTGAAATGGCGGCTGTCCGCGACATCCAGACGATCGTCAGTATGCAGGCGCAGTATATGTCGCAGTTCGGCAAATACGCTGCTTCGCTAGCCGAGCTTGGTCCGGCGGGGAATGGTGTTCGTCCCGGGCCTTGGGCTGCCGACTTGATTCCCGCAAGTTTGGCGTCGGGTCAGACGGATGGGTACTTGTTCAGGATTGCGCGGACCCCGGGCGGATACTCAATCAATGCCGAGCCTATAGTATTTGGCAAAACTGGTCGCCGCACGTTCTACACGGATCAGAGCATAATCATTCACCAGAATTGGGGACCGGAACCGTCGTCCGCTGACAGCCCGGAATTCAAATAGCGCGGCTGGTTGCACGCGGGAGCGCCGCGACGCGTCGTAATGGATATGCGATACAGGCAGCGTGGTTTTTCGTTGGTCGAGATTTTTGTCGTGACTGCGATCGTTGGAGTGATTGTCGCCCTAGCCGTGCCCGCGCTCAGGAACGGCCATGTCAAAGTCAGCGGCGGTGAGACAATGGCGGTGCGCGAAATGCAACTGATCGTCCGGGCTCAAACGCAGTATCGGGCGCGCTTCGGCAAATACGCCGCGTCGCTGGACGAATTGGGTCCGCGCGCTGCTGCCCTGATTCCTGCGAACCTGGTATCGCCCGAGAAGGAGGGTTACCTGTTCGCTATGGTGCGGACGCGGACCGGCTACGCGCTTCTCGCTAGTCCGAGAATCTATGTATTCGACGGCCGGCGGACTTTCTACGCGAACCAGGACGGTGTGATCCACGAAAGCCGCGGAGAGCGGCCGGCCTCCTCAGACAGCCCGGTATCCCGGTAGCGGCTTTGCTACTGCGACTAGTCAAAAAGTTGCACACATACGCCGGATTGCTGACTTTCCTCAATCTGGCGGTGTACGGCGTGGTGGGACTATCCATCCCGTTCTTGCGGCAGTCGCAAACCGCGCCACCGGTGATCACTTATCGGAACTTTACCGTTCCGCCGAACCTGACTGACCGCCAAGTGGCCGAACGAATCTGCTCGCTGCTAGGACTCTCGCTCGCCACGCCGGTGAACCAGGCGGCGATCCAGCACGACGCCGCCAACAACTTGTTCCTCGATTTCAGGCACGCCAACGGCGGCGACCAGGTTACGGTTCTCGAAAAAGAACGACGGTTTCGTATCGAGACTACGCGCAATAACATTGGGCTGTACCTGTATACACTCCACGAAACTACCGCTGCGTTTCACTCCGGCGACTGGCGCATGCAGTTATGGGCGGATTACAACGAGTTCGCCATGTGGTGCCTGCTTGCGATGATCGCCTCAGGCTTCGCAATGTTCCTCGCCTCGCGCGCCCGAAGCAGGCTGGCGCAGATTTCACTCGCCACCGGCTGCTGCCTTTTCGCCGGGCTATATTTCTGGACCCGATGAGTATGTATCAAAAACTGCGAGGCCTGCACCTGGCAACCGCGCTCTTCTCCTTGGTGTTTTTGCTGGCTTATGGCATCAGCGCCGTGGAATTGGCTCACCGCAAATGGTTCACTCATCCCGAACAATCGACGGTGCAGACTCGCAAACTGGCGCCCGGCATCACGGATGCCAGAGTGTTGGCCAGCGAATGGCGCGGCGAATTGGAGTCCATCGAAAACTCTCCGGGCGTCCTCAAATTTCGCGTGACCACGTCCCTGGGCACGAAGGATGAGGTCGCCTATTCCATCGCGACGGGCGAAACGACGGTGAAGACCACCACCATCAGCTTTCTGACCACACTCGCCTGGATTCATGTCTCGCACGGAATTTGGGCGTTCGCAGCGGCCCTGGTGTCTTTAGCATTGTTGACGCTCGGCGCCACTGGGATTTATTTGTGGTTCCACAATCACAATGAGCGATGGATCGGGGGCGTGCTGGTGGCGGCAGAAGTTGTGATCACGGCGGCACTCATCATTTCGATGCGCGGGGGCTAGTGCGTTTCGGAAAAACTAAGTGGCATTGCACTTTCATGGTATACATTCATCGAACATGCCAACCGGCCCTATCGTGATCGCCGGCGCCGGAATCATCGGCACGTCCATCGGCTACCATCTCGCCAGGCGGGGCGCGAAGGTTACAATCCTTGACGCAGTGCAACCCGGTTCCGGCGCCACCGGGAAATCTCTCGGCTGGATCAACGCCACCTTTTCAAAGCGGCCTCGCGCGTACTTCGACCTGAATTACGCCGGCATCGCGGCCTGGCGTCGTCTCCACCTGGAACTCGCAGGTGAATTGAATGTCCAGTGGGGCGGGAGTGTGGCATGGTTTCCACCCGGGCCTGAAGCAGAAGAACTACGCGTCAACGTCCGCAACCACCAGGAATGGGGCTATGCGGCCCACATGATTTCCGAAACTGAACTTCATGGATTATTGCCGCTGGTATCGCCGGGCGAAATCGCGGCCGCTTGCCACTCGGAACATGAGGGCGCCCTGGATCCGCTGGAGGTCCTGACTATCCTGCTGGAAAAAGCAAAGGGATTCGGCGCGGAGATCCGATTCCCCTGCCACGTCACCGGCATTGGCCTGACGAGAGATCGGATTCAAAGCATTCAGACCACGGATGGCTCGCTCGAAGCCAGCGTATTCGTGCTCGCGTGCGGCGTCGGCTCGCCCGCTCTTGCGCGAATGGCAGGCATCGAAGTGCCGTTGAAGGATTCGCCAGGAGTGCTGTTGCACACCGCACCCGCAGCCCGGCTGATCCATCGCGTGGTGCTCGCGCCCGGCACTCACTTCAAGCAAGCGCTGGATGGGCGAATCGTCGCAGGTGGCCCGATCGTGGCCGGCGTAGGTACTGCAATCACAGAGGCCAGCATGGAGCAAGCCGACGAGATCGGCCGCCTGATCGGGCTATTCTTGCCAAACGTGAAAGATGTGCCGGTGGAACGTGTCACGTTGGGCTACCGCGTGATGCCGCGAGATGAGTACCCGATTCTAGGTTTCGCTCCAGCTTGTCCCAACCTTTATGTGGCCGCGACGCACAGTGGCGTGACGCTAGCGCCGTTGATTGGCGAGCTTGCGTCAAGCGAGATCCTGGACGGCGTGCAGGTGAAGATGCTCGAGCCCTATCGTCCGTCGCGCTTCGATCATTGAGCCACCGTCAGCTTCGTCGCGTTCGACGACACACCACCCTGGCTGACAACCAGCGTCCACGTATAAACACCGTTCCCATTACCGCCAACAGCCGTCATCTGCGCCGAGTAGGGCTGTCCAACGCCACCGAAAGGGAGTGACGTTGTGTTTGCGCGGCGAGAGGGCTAGTGATCACAATCAGCAAGCCGAGGGCGGCGCGAAGGAAACGCATGGCTCCTATTCTGCGGCAGGTTTTGTCCGGGCCCGAACGATCGATCTGAAGTGGTGGTGGGGCGGACCCCCTGGTCCGCAGCCGACGTCCTCGTCGGCTTGCTGGGATTTGGAGAAAGCTGATTTCGCTGGCGAGGAGCGGGTCCAGGGGGACCCGCGCAGACCAGGGGGTCTGCCCCACGACTGCATCTGGATCCCCACTTTGGGAAAACTAAGTGGCATGCGAATGGCAACCTGTCCCAGCGTACAATGGAAGGTCATAATGCTGGACCCCAGGCCAAGCGTTGCGGCATGATTGAAATCTTGCGGCACCTGCGCCCAGGGGCGCGCGTACTGGATCTCGGCGCCCTGACCGGCAGTTTCCCCACGGATTACTGCCCGGGTGCGGTTGTGGTGAGAGTGGACCTCGAGCTACCGGCCCCCGGAACTTGCGAAGGTTTCGTTCAGGCGGACGCGGGATGCCTTCCTTTTCCCGATCGTTGCTTTGACGCTGTCATCGCCAATCACAGCTTGGAGCATATTCGCGGGCTCTCCGCCGCCTTGGGCGAGATGGGCCGGGTCGTCCGTCCTGACGGAAGCGTGTTTGTTGCGGTGCCCGACGCATCCACGTTCTCGGACCGCCTCTTCCGTTGGGTCTACCAGGACGACAGTGGACACATCAATCCGTTTTGCTCGGCCGATGCACTTGCGGCCGATATCACGCGCGCCACCGGCCTCAAGCTCAATACTGCTCGCGCGCTCTATTCCTCTTTCGAATACCTGAATCGCTATTACTTTCCGGCTCGAACGTCCTGGCGGCTCCGCGCCGTCGGCAACGGCAATCGCCGTTCGATCATTGCTCTGAGCTATGCCACTCGCCGGTTCGATCGCGTCTTCCATACACGCACCAGTGCTTACGGTTGGGCCTTCTACTTTGGAAACATTCGCGAACAAATCGAACAGGGGTCCTGGAGCAATGTGTGCGTCGGATGCGGAGCCGGGCACCCAGCCTCTGGACTCCTCGCGAGCAACCTGGTGCGCCGCCGATGGCTTTTCTTCAAAGCCTATTCATGTCCCGCCTGCGGCTCGTTGAACCTGTTTACGCGCGACAAATAAAATTCTTTGCCCCCGAGATTATTTCGAAACCGGCAGCCGTGTGGCGTTCGAGGACACGCCGTTCTGGCTTACGATCAGCGTCTGGTCACCAGTTCCAGCATTGACTGGAACTTGAAAGTTGACCTGATACAAGCCCACAAATCCTGGAGTGAGACCGGCAAATTGTACGGTTGCAGCCTGTCCATCCAAAGTAACCGTGGGTTTGACTGTGACTTCAGCAAACGGCGGACTGCTGGGCGCTGGGCTACCCGATTTCACCGCCGGATTGGTTGCGCCCATGCCCGAAAGATAAATCACCACTACCTCGCCTTGTTTGGCCGGGCTGCTCTCGGTGATATAAGCCGAACCGACGCCATGTTGCGCGATGACGAGCCCGTTTGTTTGGGCTGCGACCCCCAATTGAATCGGGGAGACGTCAGTCATTACAGGTACCGACAAAGCTCCATTCAAGATAGCGATCACCGGGTATTGCTGGTTCGGCGTCAATTCGGCGTCGAACTGGACATTCACCTGGCCGCTGCTGACGTAATAGAGCGGAACCTGATAAGGGCCAACAATTAAACTGGTGCCGTGAAAACTGGTGGGGAGCGGAAGCCCGCTAGTGTTACCCTTCGCGGTTGCAAGGCCGTTGCCGTAAACCTCCACGATCATTCCTGGCGCCAGCGCTCCGGCCGGAACACGATTGAACGTGTTCACCGTTCCGTTCTCGGATATGACTGGCGGCGCGTTTTGGTTTTGATTGATGGTTCCAATTAACTGAACTATGGCCGGCTTGAGTGTGGTGGATTGGGCTTGGAGGGTCACTGCCATTTGTGCTGACACCGTGCCCGGCTGCCAAGTGGTGGAGTAAGCGCCTGGCTGGGTTCCACCGAGCATAAGCGGCGCGTCGCCGTTAGAGAAACTCGCGCTTACGGAGGCGTTGGATACGTTGTTGCCACAGTCATCGTTCAGTTGAACGGTCAAAGCGGCCGGCCATCCCGCGGGAACCGCGAAATTATTCACCAGCCCAATCTCGGTCAGCGCCAATGCGGAAGGCGTGCAGTTACCTGCGGCCCCAACCGCCTTGCCAGTGGCCGCTTTCTCCGCTGCGATCGAGCCCGCTGGTTCAACAATAAACGTGATGTTTACGGACCGCAGCGCGCCGGACATTGAAATATCCGCCTCGCCGCTATAAATCCCAGCGATTAGTTGCGTCGCATCCACCGTCAACGTTACCTCGCCGGGAGTCTGTCCGGTCGAGGTGCCAGTCGACGGATTTACAGTCAGCCAATTCGTGCCGTCGGCCGTCGAAACAGATACCTGGAACGCAACCGGGGAAGCGCTGCTGGTATTGATATTCACTATTTGTCCGGTGGCAACAGCTTGACCCGAGGGCCCTATGAAGACCACCCCGGCCGGCGAAGGATCCGGCAGCGCAGGCGTTCCTGGATTGGCAAGATCCAAAACCAAAACCACATATAACGGCGAATTCAGCGCTGAGCTGGAGATTTCCAGTAGCCCATAATAGCCGCCCGCCGGCATTTGGAGCGCACTCGTTGTGGGGGTCAGCACCAGCGACCCAGGATTCGATGGACTGGCGTTGCCACTTGAAGCGCTGGCCGAGAAGTATTGCGAGCCGCTCACGAACTTGGCTGTCCACGTGAGGCTGGACGCGGGGTCGCCCGTATCCAGTATCTGCACGGTCTGCGGATTGGAGAATCCACCACCGGAGCGGGCCTGGAACCGTTCGCCCGTCACGCTCAATTCGAGGATTGCGCCGGCTCCGGACACAAATAGCGCCACGGGAACCGACACAGCGGCCGCGTTTGAGGAGAACAGGATCACGTCGTGATAGCTGCCTACCTGTAAGCCCTTCGTATTGACTTGAACCTGCAGGAAGACAGTCGAATTAGGGACCGTCGCTCCCGACCCGGGCTTCACGCCGGTAATCCAGGAATTGTTGTTCTGAACGAACGTGGTGAAGCTGATCGGGCCCCCGCCGCCTGTGTTACGGACACCCAGTGTCTCCACCAAGGTTCCCGGCGTTGCAACTCGCGCCGCGAAATGCAACGTGTTCGGTGTCACCTGCAGTTGTGGCGCCGCGCTTGCAATGTTGAGCGTCACTGTAACCACGATCGCGTTTCCGGAAGTATCGATAACCTGTACTCGCGCATTCGAAGTTTGCGTGGCTAGCGTGCCTTGGTTGACCGTCACCACCAGCCTCGCCGGAGCGGTTGGATTCAGGGGCGTCACAGCGATCCAGCTAGGCGCGGGTATGCCAGCGCCGCCGTCCACTGTGACGTGGAAATTAATCGGTTGCGTACCGATAGGCGTGACGTCAATGAATTGAGGAGCCGGCGCGTCGCCTTCAAACGCCGCGGAGAAAGTAAGGGCAGTAGGCGAAACCGCGAGCAGCGGACCAGCGCTCACGAAGGCAACTGTGAAGTTCATGCTCACCGCGATGTTCAGACTGTCCGTTACAGTCACGGTCATCGTAAACGTTCCCACGGTGGGCGAACCGGTCAGAACGCCGGCCGGGCTCAGTTGAAAGCCTGACGGGGCATCCGGCGTCGAGAAGACATAGGGCGCCGCTCCTCCCGTAGCCGCGAATGTCTCGGAATAAGTCACTCCGGCTGTGCCCCCCGGTAGCGGGGAAGCGGTGGTAAAAGCCAGTGCCGGATTGATGGTTATCGAATAGCTTTGCGTGGCGATAGCGCCAGTGC
>CABEDY010000544.1_pt1 | contig 14617 bp, 12 predicted proteins | sample 3423171 | NCBI WGS metagenome assembly CABEDY01 (sample SAMEA5534333, study PRJEB31848) | metagenome | biome: tundra; feature: field; material: soil | place: USA | collected 2013-05 | depth 0.15 m | reverse complement strand
AGCATATCCACGTAAATCTGGAAGCGCCGGCCGAAGAAGCCGCTGGTGGGATTGCGCAGATAGGCGTTCGCTTCGAGCAGAGCCTTGGCCACGCCGCTGTGGTTGACGGCGATCATGCGCTCGTAAGCGGACTGTGATCGTTTCCAAAGCTCCTCGATATTCGCTTCCCGGTAAAAGCTTGCGATGAGAGGATTGAGACCTTCCAGCTTCCGGACATCGTGCGGGATTTCCTCCGGTTTCATATGGTATTGAAAATCGGGCGGGCCCTCGATCGTGAGCGCGAATGAGATGTATTGGCTCAACTCAGCGTCAGTGCTGGCTTGCCGGTGCGCGTCGAAGAATTTCTTTAGCGCGTCGACGGAAGCCAGATTTTTTGCCGCGATGATATCTCGAACTTGTTTGCGTATGGGCGCGTTCGCCGCTGAATCGAGGTCGGCGTCGTAGCCCGCTGCATTGATTGCCGCCAGAACGGTGAACAGAGTCTGGCTGCCGTCCAACTGGTTCTCAGGCGCACGGGGCGCGGTCTGACCGAAGGCGACGGCGGAGATGGTGATGAGTAAGAGGGGACGGATCAAGAGCTGCCTGCCCTTTTATTGTAACTGGGGACCGATCCTGGGGCTAGGGACTGGGTACTCCTGGCTGGCGACGGCCTAGTCGAGCGCCAACCACATCTGTAAGGCGCGATCTACAGCGTGCATCCGAGCCTCGCTCAGGCGGCCGATCACTTTTGCGATTCTCGCGCGTTTGATGGCCATCATTTTGTCGATTATTATTTCGGACGGAGCTTCCAGGCCGTTCTCTCTCGTTGGCAGCAGCCGGACACGGAATAGGGGTGCGTCAATCAGATGAGATGTGATCGGACAAACTACAACGCTGGCGTGAGTGGGGTTGAATGCGTCCGATTGGACGATCAGGCCGGGTCTGCCTTTGCCGTAGTCGCCAGGCAACACGGCGACGACGATGTCGCCTCTGACTATTTCCATCCGTTTGTGTCAGCGTGCCTCGCCCAGAGGGTCTCGTCTCCGCCAGATGCTGCGCTTGCGAGAATAGACTGCCGGCGCGCCTCTTCGAGAAACCGCTGACGGTTGAATCTGTCCAGATACTCTTCCAACGCAAGCGTGATGATTGCATTTTTCCCGCATTTGAGCCGGCGCGCAGCTTGCTCAAGTTGCGTGCGCAGTTCATTTGAGACTCGGTAGCTCGACGTTGTGGATCTCACGCCACGAGTGTACCACAAGTGCAACACAAGAAGAAATGCGGCCTCCCATCTAATTCTGAGTGCGGGACTCGACGTTCACTACTTGGCCGTTGTCCAGGCGGACGGTTCCAAGCTGCTTGCCTTTGGACCAATACTGGCAGATCTGGACCATGTGTCCATCATCTGGAATAGTGACTTTGGATTCCGGCTGGCCGAGCGCGGAGGCTACCTGCGCTTCGGATGCGCCCACTTGGATTGTGGCAAAGTCTTCGGCGGTCGGTTCCTTGCGCGGAGGCTCGTGGTACGCAACTACCGCCTGAGGCGGATTGATGGAAGCGTATTCGGTGTCCGCGCGGCGCGGGGCGAAACCTCCGTGTCGCGAAGGTGCTGAGCCACCGGCCATGGATGGCGATTCGCCCCCGCCACTTTGAGGGACCGCTCGGATTAGAGGCGCGGACTCGGGCTCGGGCTTGGCCGGCGTTTTTGTAACGGCCGGCGCACTCGCGGCATTCTTGGTGGTGGTGTCAGTCTGGCCGAAGATCTTGGTCATGGCGTTGCTCAGGGGTTTCCCGGCAGCCGTTCCGATGGTGGCGCCCGAGGCGGCAGCCGCATGTTCGGCGAGGCTTTGCGCCTGGACGGCGGTGACCAATAAGAAACTTCCAAGTAAAGCGATAGGAGCAAGCGAGCGCATGGATTTCTCCCTCTAGTTGAATCGTAAAGGTGGATGGCCGTTTGCGCCAGCGGGGAAAGAACTTAGCAACCCCTAGGAAAAGGTACTGGTTAGACAGTAGGTGTGCAGGTGCGCGACAACGGCGCCGGCTCCCTCACCGTCGCTGTTCAGCTCCGCTACCGAACCGCGAGCGTAAGCGACCGGTTATTGCTTTTTTTTCACGACCCCTCACCCTTACGTCGCGGCTCGGTTTTGCCAGTATGCTATTAGCTTGTGACTGAATTCGACGTGGTTGGAGTCGGCCTGAACGCCACCGACACTCTGATCCTGCTGTCTCACTTTCCGGCTTATGCGGGAAAAGTGGCGTTCGAACGTGAGATCCTGAGCCCGGGCGGGCAGGTGGCTAGCGCCATGGTGACCTGCGCGAAGCTGGGTCTCAGGGTCAAATACATAGGAACGGTAGGGGACGACCAGCGTGGCCGCATCCAACTGGCGAGCTTGCGTGAAAGCGGCATCAACCTGGACGACCTCGAGATCCGAGAGAATTGCGCTAACCAAACCGCCTACATCCTGATCGATCAAGCCACCGGCGAGCGGACCGTTTTATGGCAGCGCGATGAATGTCTGAGGCTGGAGCCGGAGAGCATCACGCCGGAAAAGATTCTGAGCGCGCGCTTGCTGCATATCGACGCCCACGACACTCCTGCGGTGGCTCGCGCGGCCGAGATCGCGCACCAGCATCACATCCCGGTGACCGTGGACGTGGATACCATCTACCATGGCTTTGACCGGGTACTGCCGCATGTGGATTATCTGGTGGCCAGCTCCGAGTTTCCGGTGCAATGGACCCATGAACGCGACCCGTTTCGCGCGCTCGAAATGATCCAGGAGGAATATCACATCCCGGTTGCCGCCATGACATTGGGTGCGCTGGGCGCGCTCGCCCGGACGCACGGCCGCTTTATTTATTCGCCGGCCTTTGTGGTCAACTGCGCCGATACCACGGGCGCGGGCGACGTGTTCCACGGTGCATTTTGTTATGCTGTTCTCCAGAACATGCCTCTGCGGGACGCGCTGGAGTTCTCAAATGCAATGGCGGCTCTCAATTGCACGGCCCTGGGCGCCCGCGGCCGCATTTCGACGGTTGAAGAGGCGCGCGCGCTGATGTTTCGAGGCGAGCGGCGTTCGCATCGCGACTACGAGCCGTACCGCTAGGATGGCCCTAACGAAAAGCCCCGATCAATCCTGGAAGCCGTGGGGCAGACGCTTTCGTCTGCCAACTCGGCGATCATGGCCTTTTTTTCAGCTCCGGACCATCCGGTTCGCAGGCGGAAGCGCCTGCGCCACTGGACCTGAAGATCTTTGCAGCCTGCGACCATTTGTGGGGCGGACCCCCTGGTCCGCGGCCGACGCCCCCGTCGGCCCGGTTTTGGTTGCGGCTATGCTGCTCTGTGCCACTTCGCTGGATCAACAGTTTTCGGCACTAACTAGGACAGGGACCGGGGTGGGTACATGATTCCTCTGCGGTCCTCCGAGCGCCACTACACGCCCTCCACCGTTACCCTTTTGCTGATCGTTGCCAACGTGCTGGTGTTTTTGTACGAGCTCAGTCTGGGTCTGAATAGCCGGCAAATGAATCACTTCATCCTTGCTTATGGCATTGTTCCTGACCAACTGCGCCCTGTCACGGTGCTCACTTCGATGTTCATCCACGGCGGATTCCTGCACATCTTGGGAAACATGTGGTTCTTCTGGATCTTCGGAAGGGGCATTGAAGACCTTCTGGGCCATGTTAAATTTCTGGTCTTCTATTTCGCCTGCGGAATCGCGGCGGGGATTATCCACATTATCGTGAATGCCAACTCCCCGATTCCCACCGTGGGAGCAAGCGGCGCCATTGCCGGAGTGATGGGGGCATACCTAATCAAGTTCCCGCGAGCGCGCATCGTAACCCTGGTACCCATCTTTCTCTTTTTCACCACGCTCGATATTCCCGCTGCATTTCTGTTGCTGTATTGGTTTGCCATGCAGTTCTTCAGCGGAGTGGGCTCGATAGGATACTCGACAACATCCAGCGGCGATGTGGCGTGGTTCGCGCACATTGGCGGATTTCTGGCCGGGATGGGATTGATTATGTTGATGGCGCCCCGGCCGCCGCGCTACCAGCAGTGGTCCTGACATGTTTCAACAGGTGAACCTCGCTTCGGCCGGCATCGAGAAGCCTCTCGACATACTCGCTATCGCCGCGCATCCCGATGACGTGGAGCAGACCTGCGGCGGCACGCTGATCCGCATGGCGGAGTTGGGCTACCGCACAGGGGTGCTGGATCTCACTGCCGGCGACATGGGCAGCCGCGGAACGCCCGAGATCCGGATCGAGGAATCCAATGCAGCCGCGCGCCACATGTTGCTGGCCTGGCGCGGCAACATGCATCTGCCCGACGCGCGGCTGGAAAATACGGTGAGCGTCCGGATGAGCTTGGCTGCCGAGATCCGCGCGTTACGCCCGCGCGTGGTGATCCTACCTTACTGGGAGGCGCGGCATCCGGACCACTATCGGGCTTCCGAAATCGGCTTCGAAGCATGCTTTCTGGCTGGCTTGAAAAAACTGGATGAAGAGAGTGATCCTCATCGTCCTGCGAAAATCCTCTATTCGTCGCTATATGCCAACGTGACACCATCGTTTGTGGTGGATATTTCCGTCCAATTCGAGCGGCGCATGGCTGCGCTTTTCGCCTATGACTCACAATACGGAGAGCAGCCGGAAGCGTCGGATCTTTTTCCGCAACAGCAGGAGATCCGGGAACGGTTGGGCGCCATCGCGCGGTTTTATGGCAATTTGATTGGCGTGAAATACGGCGAGCCGTTTGTGATGAAGGAAGCAATGCGGGTGGACGACATCACAGCCATGGGCGTCCGCAGTTTGTAGCCCGCAAACATTTCTGATAACGTTACACTGATCGACGGAGATAATCCCTTGAAAATAACGAAATGGCTGGCAATCACGGAACTAGCTTTATTATGTCTGCCGGTTGTGGCTCAAACCTCGGCGAACTGGACCGAGGCATCGCCCGAAACCAGTCCGCCCGTGCGGTCCGGCCCGGCCATGGCGTACGATTCGCTCCACGGCCAAGCTGTCTTATTTGGAGGAACCGGCACCGCTAAAGAACCGCCTGGCACCGCGGACAACCTGAGTGACACCTGGGTGTGGGATGGCTCAGCCTGGACCGAGAAGACTCCGCAAACGGTTCCGACCGCGCGAGCCCTCCACGCCATGGCGTCCGGGCTCGGCCAGGTGCTGATGTTCGGGGGAGCCATCAACGGCAGCGTCGGTCTTGAGAGGGACACTTGGGTATGGGATGGCGCTAATTGGACCATGCAAACTCCGTTCGGCCCGAGCGAGCGATACGGCACTGCCATGGCTTACGACTCGGTCCACAACCAAATTGTATTGTTCGGGGGTATTGGCCCGGCCATGCCCGGATCTTCGTTCATCAATGACACGTGGGTCTGGAACGGCGCGGCCTGGACGCAAAAGACTCCGCAAACTAGTCCGCCGGCGCGAGCCGGACACAGCATGGCGTACGATTCCGTTCACGGCCAAGTGGTCCTATTTGGAGGAGAGGGCGCCAGCGGATTCGGCTTTCAGGCCACGGCTGTAGCGCTGAATGACACCTGGGTATGGGATGGCGCCAACTGGACCCAGCTATCTCCGAAGACCAGTCCGTCGCCGCGAAATGCCTTCGCCATGGCCTTCGATGCTGCGCATGGGCAAGTTCTCCTGTTCGGAGGACTAGACGGAAACGGCACTGATCTCGGTGATACCTGGATATGGGACGGATCTAATTGGACCCAAGTATCCCCGCAAACCAGCCCATCGGCGCGTGATAATTATGCCCTGGCCTACGACACCAAGCACGGCCAAATCGTATTGTTCGGAGGGGAATCCGCATTCTCATCTGTAACTCTCGGCGACACCTGGCTTTGGACCGGCGCGCCTCTTCAAGTTGGCCCCACCATCAGTGCAGTAGTGAACGGCGCGAGTTTCGTTGGAGGCGGCGTGGTTGCCGGCGAGATCGCTACTCTGTTTGGATCAAATCTTACTTCCAGCACCGGCATCAACCTCACTTCAGGACTGCCGCTTCCGAATACGTTCCTGACCGATTCGCTGATGGTCAACACCAATCCCGCCGCCCTGTTCGCCGTGGATAACGTCAACGGCCAACAGCAGATCAACTTCCAGGTTCCGTGGGAGGTCGCCAGTGGACCAATGGCCAACATCACCATCGAGAGCAACGGCGCCACCCGTGCTTCACTCTCCGTGCCGGTGCTAGCGGCGCAACCTGGCATCTTCAACTACACCGCCGGAGGCGACACGTTCGGCGCCATCCTGCACGCCAATTTTCAGTTGGCCAATACGGCTAATCCGGCAAAAGCGGGAGAGACAGTGCTCATCTATTGCACGGGTCTCGGCGCGGTATCTTCCCCGCCGGCGGATGGCGCCGCGGGCAATGGGCAGGAAACTACGGCAACCCCGACGGTCACCATCGGCGGAACCAAAGCATTTGTCAGTTTCAGCGGCTTGGCGCCCACTTTCGTGGGCCTCTATCAAATCAACGCCGAGGTTCCAGCTAGCGCGGCCTCGGGGAATCAACCTGTCGTGGTCACGCTCGCCGGAGCTTCCAGCAATTCGGTTTTACTGCCCGTCGCATAAGCCAGTAGATTTCGCACATTTTGACCGCCTATTCGCATATAGGCCAGGGGTCATTATGTCTACAAGCTTTTTCCGCGTCCACCTGCTGGCACTGATGGCGGCTTCCGCGTTCGGGCAGGCGCCAGGCACCATCACCACGATAGCCGGCAACGGAAACCTGGGCAATTCCGGCGATGGAGGCCCGGCCGTCAGCGCTTCGATCGGTGCTGCACAAGGGGTGGTGGTGGACAAGGCCGGAAACATCTACATCGCGGACGGGATTTTCAACCTCATCCGCAAGGTGGACGCCCAGGGCATCATTTCTACTTACGCGGGCGGCAACGTGGTGGATTTGGGCGACGGAGGCCCCGCCACCAAAGCCAGGCTCGATTTCGGGCCGGCATTCCATGCAGGGCTGGCGGTGGACAAGGCAGGGAATCTTTACATCGCGGATGCCGGCGACATGCGCGTCCGCAAGATAGACGTCTCCTCCGGAATAATCACGACAGTGGCCGGCAACAGCCCCGGCCTCGGCGTCGGAGGTTTTTCCGGCGATGGCAGCGCGGCCACCAGCGCCGCGCTCAATTCGCCCGATGGCGTTGCGTTAGACAACGCTGGGAATGTTTATATCGCCGATTACGGGAACCAGCGCATCCGCAAGGTGGACACTTCGGGCAACATCACAACCCTCGCGGGTATCGGATTCGTGACTGGTTCCGATGCGGGAGACGGAGGACCGGCTAACAAGGCCGAATTGTCCAGTATTTCCGACGTCGCCGTGGATAACGCGGGAAATGTGTACATCGCCGACCAGGAGCACATCCGCCAGGTCAATAAGTCGGGAACCATTAATACAGTTGCACACGGATTCTTCGGTACCTGCGTAGCAACTCCGCAGCCGGTCGCAAATTCCGATGTCGCGGCCACTGGCTTCGCTGTGGATAGCGCCGGAAACTTGTTTATCGCAGACAAAATGGGCACCTGCATTCAGGAGCTCAGTAATGGCACAGTCACTACAGTGGCGGGATTTCCGGTTACTGCCAATATCGGAGAGCCTTACGCCGTGGCGTTAGATAGCAGCGGGAATATGTATATAGCGGAAGGCAGCGTGGTGCTAAAGGTGGGCGCGCAGGTGACGCCACCGGCCAATCCGCCGAACTTCACTGAAAGCGGAGTGGTGAACGGCGCCAGCTTCGCTCAGGGCGGCGTTGTTGCGGGCGAGATCGCGACCATCTTCGGATCCAATCTCACCTCGAGCGCCGGGATCAATCTGAGTTCGTCTCTGCCCCTGCCCACCGAGTTGCAAAATGTCTCGGTGACGGTCAACGGCACGCCCGCTCCAATTTTCGCTGTGGACAACGTGAATGGGCAGCAACAAATTAATTTTCAAGTTCCCTGGGCCACGAAATCCATCGCCAGAATCCAGGTCACGAACCGGGGCGCAGCCAGTCCGGTGGTTTTCACTCCGGTCCAAATCAATCAGCCCGCCGTTTTTAACTACAGCGTGGGCGGCGACGTCTTCGGCGCGATACTCCATTCCAACTTCAAATTGGCGAACACTGCGGATCCGGCCAAAGCGGGCGAGACTGTGCTCATTTATTGCACGGGCCTTGGGTACGTGGTTGCACCTCTGCCAGCAGACGGTGTGGCAGCCACCGGACAAATGACGATGAACACTCCGACCGTTACCATTGGCGGAGCGAATGCTCCGGTGAGCTTTAGTGGACTGGCTCCGGGATACGTGGGACTGTATCAAGTGAACGCGCAGGTTCCCTCGGGGCTCGCGGCGGGGAATCAGCCGGTGATTATCACGATCGGCGGGGCGATGAGCAAATCGGTGTTGTTGCCGGTTCAGTGAGGAGACGGGCCGCGTGACCGGAACTACGCCAGAGAGGCTTTACGGTCTGTAAAACCGCCCGACTCGGACCCGACGGGAAGGGCTCTCCATGGCTGGAGCATCCGAGAAGTCGATGGCGGAATCCGACATCCGGGCGAGCCGCTCGAGTTCCTTGCGCTGCCGGTCAGTCAAGGGAGTCGTAAACAGCCCGTTCGTGCGGATCCGCTTCTCTTGCCGAGATGATTCTGGCCGTCTCTTTTCCATAAAGCTTCAACGTTCTAACTCAGCGGTCACGACTCTTCGCAGCGCGCCGAGTTCGTGCTGAACCGTGTTCCACAATTGCATTTCGTCAACGGCTTCATACTCATGGCGGTATACATTGCCAGCGGCGGCAACAGCTATCCAATCCACATCCTTGGGCCGCTGCTTCAGGTCGTCCGGCAGTCTGCGGGAGGCCTCCGATATGATCTCGAGGGCTCGGGTCACGGCGTAGAGCGTTTTCCGATCGGCGCTAAATGCCGCGAAGTCCATTCTGGCTGTGAAGATTTGAATCGCCTCGATGTTATCCAAGACGTCGCGGAGCCGTTGCTCGCTGTTCTTAGAAGACATTGACCGATTCGCGTACAATATTGTCGCGCAGCATTGGCTTGAGATTCCTGCGATTGACGACATCCCCACTGCCCCCTAACAGCTCGTTGATGTATAGCTTAAGCCGGGTGTATTCGAAAACTCCAATAGCCTTTTCGGGGTCGAGGTCGATCAAGACGTCTATATCGCTCTTGAAGTGTGCTTCTCCACGCGCCACCGATCCAAACACGGCTGCGTGTAGAATTCCGAGCCGCTGGAGTTCGGCCTCGTGCTCCTTCAATGTTTCAAAGACACGGGCTAGGGTTGAGGGCACAGTATTAGTATGGTCCACCAAAGAGCTTGCGGACAAGCTCGGCGCAGCTTACAACGGAATGTTCCCGTGCTTCTTGCGCGGCATGGTGTCTACCTTCGTCGCCAGCATGCGCAGTGCGCGGATCACTTTCGGGCGTGTCTCGCGCGGTTCGATCACATCATCAATGAATCCGCGCTCAGCGGCCACGAACGGGTTGGCAAACCGGTCCTGGAACTCCTCGATCTTTTGCTTTCGCGCGGCCACTTTGTCCTCGGCCGCGGCCAACTCGCGGCGATAGACGATATTCACCGCGCCTTCGGCTCCCATTACCGCGATTTCGGCGGTGGGGTAGGCGAAATTCACATCCGTCCGCAAATGCTTTGAACCCATCACGCAGTAAGCGCCGCCGTAAGCTTTGCGCGTGATGATGGTGATCTTTGGCACGGTTGCTTCGGCGTAAGCGTATAGAAGTTTCGCGCCGTGACGGATAATCCCACCGAACTCCTGATCGGTTCCCGGAAGAAAACCGGGCACGTCTTCAAAAGTCAGGATCGGAATGTTGAAGGCATCGCAGAAACGCACGAATCGCGCGCCCTTCACCGACGAATTAATATCCAGGCATCCGGCCAGGAATGCGGGTTGATTTGCGACGATTCCGATGCTGCGTCCATCCATGCGCGCGAACCCCACTACAATGTTTCGCGCCCAGTGTTCGTGGATTTCGAAGAACTCTCCGTCATCCACCACGCGGTGAATGATGTCCTTGATGTCGTAGGGGAGATTTGATTCGGCGGGCACCACGGTGTCGAGCGACGGATCGACGCGGTCGATTGGATCGGTGCACGTTCGCACAGGTGCATCGTCGCGATTGTTCTGGGGCAAATAGGAAAACAACTGGCGAATCATTCGCAAGCACTCGGCATCGTCGGGAGCGATGAAGTGCGCGACGCCGCTGATGGCATTGTGCGTCTCAGCGCCACCAAGCTTTTCTTTGGTCACGTCTTCGTGGGTCACGGTCTTGATCACATCCGGACCGGTGACAAACATGTGGCTGGTGTGGTCCACCATGAAGACGAAGTCGGTAAGCGCGGGCGAATATACGGCGCCGCCCGCGCAGGGTCCCATAATGGCCGAAATCTGAGGTATGACGCCGCTCGAGAGCGTGTTGCGCAGGAAGATATCGGCATAGCCCGCGAGCGAGAGCACTCCTTCCTGGATGCGCGCGCCGCCCGAATCGTTCAGGCCAATCACGGGCGCGCCGGTCTTCAGCGCGAGGTCCATGATCTTGCAAATCTTTTGCGCGTTGGCTTCTGACAGCGAGCCGCCGAAAACAGTAAAATCCTGCGCGAAGACATACGCCGGGCGCCCGTGTATGCGGCCATAGCCGGTGATGAAGCCGTCGCCGTCGATCACCTGCTCGTCCATGCCGAATTCGCGCGAGCGGTGGCGCACCAGCTTGTCCATTTCCTCAAAAGTGCCTTCATCCAGCAATAGGTGTATCCGCTCGCGCGCCAGGAGCTTGCCCTCTTGATGCTGCCGCTCGACGCGCGCTTCGCCTCCTCCGGCGTCGGCATTGGCGTGGCGGCGGCGGACTTCGGCAAATCGGTCGGTAGACATAAGGTCCAGGATACAAGAGGCAGGCGGCGGGCGGAAGAAAGCAGAAGGCAGAAGGCAGAAGGCAGAAGGCAGAAGGCAGAAGGCAGAAGGCAGAAAGCAGCGTGCCGCGGGAACTGAGGAACCGAAGAACTGAAGAACTGAAGAACCGAAGAACCGAAGAACCGTTTACTCCGCGTAGTAGCCTGTGCGCGCCCGCAGCTCGGCCAATGGATATTTCTTCCGCGCGGCATCGGTGAGCGCTACGCCCACGTGTCGAAAGGCGCCAGGACTCGCTGCAGGCTCGTGGTAGGCCAGCATGTATCGGCTGCGAATGCGCTCGATCATTTCGTTGAACGATTGATCGGCGCGCTCAGCCTTCACCCATTCGCCGCCGGTCTCGTCCGACAGATGCATCACGTTGGCGGGCGTGAAGTTCGCATTCGGATACATGCTGGGCGTCGGTGGCCGGGGCTCGATGGCGTGTCCGGTCACTATCGCGTTAAACACCGTATCGGCTTTGTTGAGCTCGCGGATCACCTGTCCGTCCGTGAGCTGATAGCTCGTGCTGAGGTTGTCGGTGAGGATGAGAATGGCGCGGCTGCCGCCGGGGCCGGCGTGCGCTTGCATGTAGTGCGCCGCGTCCACAACAGCGGCGTTGATTTGCGTGGTGTTGCCGACGTCGTGATCCTGAACGGCTCTCGATATCTGACGCGCTGTTTCCGCCAGATTGTCGCTGAAGTCCTGATGCACTTCGCTGGTCTTGGCAAATACCATGATGGCCACGCGATCGCCCGGCCGTAGATGAGCCAGCGCGTCGCGCGCCGTTTCGGAAATCAGCTCGATGTGTTTCTGCATGCTGCCGCTGATGTCCAGCAGCAGGATCAGGTCCAACGGCTCGTCTCCGTTACTGAAGGAAACCAAGGTCTGCGGCTGGCCTTCATCGGTGACAACGAAATCGTCCTTGGCCAAGCCCTTGACCAGATTCTTGTTCTCGGTGACCAGAACGTCCACGCGAACATCCGCCACGCCCGCCTTAAAGATAGGAGCATCCGAGCTCTGTGCGCCAAGAGGCGCTAGGATGAAGAGCGTCGAGATGAAGAACATCATTATCGGCACGGCCGGCCACATTGACCACGGCAAGACTGCTTTAGTTCGAGCCCTCACGGGCATCGACACGGACCGGCTCAAGGAAGAAAAGCAGCGTGGAATTTCCATTGATCTGGGGTTCGCGCACCTCAAACTCTCAGAGAATATGCGCCTCGCTTTTGTAGACGTCCCCGGCCATGAAAGGTTCATCAAAAATATGCTGGCCGGAGTCGGAGGCATCGATCTCGTTCTCTTTGTTATAGCTGCCGATGAGTCCATCAAGCCGCAGACCCGCGAGCATTTCGACATCTGCCGGCTGCTGGGCATTCGGAATGGCATCATCGTACTCACGAAATCGGACCTTGCCGACCCGGACTTTATCGAGCTGGTGCGCCTGGAAGCGGATGAATTCGTCCGCGGGTCATTCTTAGAAGGCGCTCCCGTGGTTGCGGTCAGCTCCACCACGGGCGCGGGCTTGCCGGAACTGCGCGCTGAAATCGAAAAGGTGGCCACGTCCATCCGCGAAAAAGACTCCTCCCAATATTTTCGCTTACCCATCGACCGCGCGTTCTCCATGCGCGGCTTCGGGACCGTAGTGACAGGAACGCTGGTCTCGGGAACCGTGCGCGTGGAACAGGAAGTGGATTTGCATCCGGCCGGCCGTCGCATCCGCGTTCGTGGGATTCAAGTCCACGGATCGAGCGCGCCCCAGGCTGTAGCCGGACAAAGAACAGCATTGAATATCGCCGGCGTGGATACTTCCGAATTGCGGCGCGGCATGCTGATGGCGGAGGCTGGACGGTTCCAGCCCACCCGTCACATTGATTGCGCCTTCGATCTGTTGCCTTCCGCCAAACCGCTGAAGCACCGCGCGCCGGTTCATTTTCACGCTGGCACAGCGGAAGTCGAAGCCGAGGTCCGCCGGCTGCGCGGATCGGATCCGTTGCGGCCAGGAACACGCGACTACGTTCGCTTTCTTCTGAGCGAACCGCTACTGCTGTTGCCCGGGGACCGCTTCATCGTGCGAATGTTCTCGCCCGTCGTGACCATCGGAGGCGGAGTTGTGCTGGACATCGCGCCGCCCCGCCGAGCGCCGCTCGAACGCTTGCGCATTCTCGAAACAGCACCCGAAGCCGAGCGAATTGCTTTGCTGGTCCGCGAGTCGCGCTACGGAATGGGAATGCCGGAGCTGGTTGCGCGCACGGGAATGCTCGAAGCCGACATTCAAAAGGCCGCCGGCGCTGCACAATTGATGACGCTGCACTCGCCGCAGTTTTGGGTTATTGATCCGGGATGGGTTGCTGGCCAACTGGAAGCAATGCACGAGACTCTGAAGCAGTTCCACCGCCGCAATCCGCTGGTATCGGGGCTTTCGAAAGAGGAGCTGCGCGGCAAACAATTGCCCGGCGCGCCCGCAGGATTGCTGGACGAGATGCTGGCGCTCTCGAAGACTCTCACCGCGGATGGAGAGAACGTTCGCCTGGCGTCGCATAAGATTTTGCTCAAGCAGGATGAAGAAGAAGCGTCGGCCAAGATCGAGAGCGCTTTTCGCGCGGCCGGATTGGCGGTGCCGTCCTTGCAAGAGGTGCTAGCGAAGTCGGGCGTGGAACCTAACCGCGCCCGCAGTATTCTGCAGTTGCTGCTGCGCGACAAAAGGCTTGTCAAGGTCAGCGATGAACTGGTATTTCATTGCGAAGCTCTCCAATCCCTCAGGCTGCTGCTGGCGAAAAGGAAAGGGCAGAAGTTCGCGGTGCCGGAATTCAAGGATTGGACCGGGGTCTCGCGCAAATACGCCATCCCTTTGCTGGAGTTTCTTGACCGGGAGCGCGTAACAAGACGCGATGGGGACGCCCGAATCGTTCTCTAAAGCAATCTGGACGATCTGTGCGTTTGCTTACGTTCGGTTAACTCGCAACTGTTGCGTATGGGATTGCATCTAACCAAGTGAGATGCCAAGCAAACCTTCTCGTTATGGCATGGCGATCGTCGTCGCCGTGTTACTTCTCGGAATGGCGCCCGCGCAGAGTCCTTCGCAGAGCACCCCTCCCGGTAGCGCCGCACCAGGCGCGACGATGCCCCCGCAACAGCTTGATGATCTGGTAGCGCCGATCGCGCTCTATCCGGATCCGCTGTTGGGACAAATACTGGCCGCTTCCACTTATCCGTTGGAGATCGCGGAAGCCGAACAATGGGTGCGGGACCATCCGAAGTGGAAACCCAAGAAGCTCATGGACGAAGTGAAGAAGCAGAACTGGGATCCCAGCGTGCAAGGGCTGGCCGCTTTCCCCGATGTGCTCGCCCGCTTAAGCCAGAACATCAGCTGGACCACGCAGCTTGGCAACGCTTTTCTCGCCCAGCAAGCAGACGTGATGCAGGCGGTGCAGCGCATGCGGGCTCAAGCCCAGGCAAAAGGTACGCTCCATTCCACGCCGCAGGAGACTGTCACCACACAAAACCAGGGTGGGCAGACGGCAATCACCATCCAGCCGGCCAACCCGGAGGTCTGGTACGTGCCATATTACAATCCCGTGTACATCTGGGGACCGCCGGTCTGGGGCGTTTATCCGCCGTGGGTTTACCCAGGCGTCGATGTGGGCTTTTCATTTTTTCCCGGCATAGATCTTGGTCTCTATTTTGGCGGATGGGGTGGCTGGGGA
>CABEDY010000543.1_pt1 | contig 14674 bp, 18 predicted proteins | sample 3423171 | NCBI WGS metagenome assembly CABEDY01 (sample SAMEA5534333, study PRJEB31848) | metagenome | biome: tundra; feature: field; material: soil | place: USA | collected 2013-05 | depth 0.15 m | reverse complement strand
TATTGAGCGTAGCTAGTGACCCCACTTATCGGTACCCCAAGGTCAGACAGATCTCTAATTTCCCGATTGCCATAATGTTGTTTTGGTCCCTTCAGCGGAAAGTCGCGCCGAACGGCCGCCACCAGACCGCTATCAATGGGCGGATGAATGAATGCCAGCAATGAAGCATCGCCACGACGCGCAAGGTAGACGTGGACCTTGACGAGCATGTTTACCATCTTTGCCGCCCAGCCAATTGGTACACCGGCACTGGATGCCACCTTTTGAACTTCTCCTTGGTGCCACTCAAGAAAGGAGGGCTGCGTTACCGGAGCGAGGGCCAGCAGACTTGCGAGATCGACTCTATCAAGATGTTCATACCACTTTGCGCCGCGCACGTCACATCCCTGTCGCGCAGCCGACGCGGCAGTCCAGCGCGCAAACTTCACAATGATGATGCCTCTTGGTTCTGAAGCTGCGACGACGCTACCACCGCCGTTCATTCCATGACTGTAGCATTTTGTCGACTTTATTATTGCCGTTGCTTGCTACTGCGACGGTGGTTGAGGCGACTGAAGATAAAACGCAACTGTCTCAGGTAGCTAAGGAGAATCGCACACGCCGACCGACCGAGCGGAATTGAGGCGGGCGAGTCTCCTGCTTCACTAGAGCGCTCTCACTACCAGACCCGGGATCATCTGGAAGTGCCGGACGTTATGTGTCATGACTGCGTAGCCAAGATCCAAAGCCGACACGCCGATCAGCAGATCCTGGAAAGCGATCCGGATGCCTCGGGCCTGCTGCTCGGCATCTATACGGCCCGCTTTGCGCGCCAGCTCTGTGGTGACAGGATAGACGGGAATGTTGTCGATGAGATCCTCTAAGAATTGCCTGCGCCGTTTGGCTTGGGCCGGCTCTTTGGCTCGCCAGATTCCGTGTTCCAGTTCCATCACGCTCACTACCGACAGCGCGATCTCGTCGGGGCCCGTACGCTCACGGATCGCGCTTAGCATATCTTCGACTGGTAGGTGCCGGCGTTCGGCTGCAATCGCAACACTTGAATCCAGGATCAATCCCATGCCGGAGGGTTGAGCGGCTCACGGTGGCTGTTGATGATGTCTTCTAGATCCTTGCCGAAGTCTTCGTCTAGCGTTGCGTGCGAGCCGTGCGCCTTTGCCAGGGCGATGCATTCGTCGATAGGACGTCCACGGAACTGCGGAGCTTTAATCACAGCCACCGGTTTGGCGTCTCGCTCCACAATCACCTCGGTGCCCTGGCGCACCTGCTCCAGCACCGCGTGCAGATCGCGCGCCAGCTCGGCTTCGGTCATGTGGAGTTGCGCCATATCTTCGATCATACGCCTTCGCGCTGCTTGGTTGCGCGTGGGTGATCTGTGGCAATTTGCGCTGGCCGCGCTTCTTGTTTTCTTACTTCAGCAAGTCCAAAAATTCACTGGTGGTGTAGCCCGCTTGCTGAATGATGGAACCCAGCGTACCGCGCTTCAGGTCCCGACCGTGCCATGGGAGCGTGACGCGCAGATGTTTCTTGTGCGGGTGCTTCAATACGTAGTGGCTGCCGCTGACATGGTGCACCACGAAGCCCTCCCGTTCGAGCAACCGAAGAACATCTTTGGGTTTGAGGGCAGGAACCCGCTGGCTCATGCCGATTCGGGCAATAGCACGCGGACTTCTTCTTTTACGGGCATCCTATCCGAAGGGATGGGCAGATGGTCCTTACGCAGGCTCTCCAAGTAGGCGAGAATCGCGTCCTGGGCCATGGCACGCGCTTCTTCCAGCGTGTCGCCCTCAGTAACCAGACCTGGGAGCGCCGGACAAGTCACGACGAAGCCGCCTTCCTCGGCCGGCTCGAACAACACGGTGTAGCTGTATTCCGCCATTGCGATTCGTTCCCTTCATCTACGATCATACGACTTCAGCCTCTGCAGCTTCCACAAGCTTCTCGCCGTCCGGACTCGCTGAACTGGTTCGGATGATTGTCGAGATTCCGAAGAACTCGACCAACAAGTACGAGTATGACAAGGAGCTGGGTCTGTTTCGGCTGGACCGGACGCTGTATTCTCCCGTGCACTATCCCGGTGATTATGGTTTCGTTCCGGGGACTGTGGCGCCTGACGGTGACGCGGTGGATTGCCTCGCGCTTGGTGAAAGAGCCCAGTTTTCCGGGCTGCTTGATCGAGGTTCGGCCGATTGGCGTTCTCAATATGATTGACCAGGACCAGAGCGATCAGCCGTTATGATGAGGTCCGCTCGATGGACGGAATCTTCGCCCATGTTCGTCTGGAAATCGAGCACTTCTTCACCATCTACAAGGAGCTAGAGGGACGGAAAACAGCGACGTTAGGCTGGGGCGGGCCGGGCGATGCCCGGAAGGCGATTCGCGAGGGTCGAAAGAAGTATCTCGAGCAGGCGGCGGGGCGGCGACGTTCTGGGAACCGCAAGTGACGATCAGTGATCAGCCAGGAATTGACCGGCGATATTGCGCGCGATATCATGGTTGCAGGTCGGCTTGGTGCGGATTGTGCTCGATACTGATGTGGTGGTCGCAGCTTTCCGCAGCGACCAAGGGGCCTCAAGACAGCTTCTATTGGCGGCCCTGGACCGCGAGTTTGCGATGCTACTTTCGGTCCCACTCATGCTGGAGTATGAGGCAGTGCTAAAACGGCCGGAACACTTATTGGCAGCGGGGCTGGCGATAGAGCAAGTTGACGCGGTGTTGGATGCTTTAGCGGCAGTTGTCGAGCCGGTTCGGCTGGCGTTCCACTGGAGACCAACTCTGAACGACCCGAGCGACGAAATGGTGTTGGAAACCGCGGTAAATGGCAGGGCGGATCGCCTGGTTACCTTCAATGTGAAGCACTTGGGTTACGCCGCGCAGAGGTTCGGGATCCGCACCAGCCGGCCAGGAGAGCTTTGGAGAGAATTCAGGAGAGAATCGCATGAGAAGAAGTAACGTAGCGCTTCGCCTTCAACCCTCCCTGCTAGAGGAGGCTCGGAGAGTCTCGGAATCCGAAGGCGTAGCGCTAAATCAACTGATCAATGTCGCGGTGGCGGAAAAGTTGTCTGCACTGCGAACGGAGCAGTACTTCCGCGAGCGCGCCGGGCGGGCCGACATCCCCAAAGCGAAGCGAATTCTCAAGCGGGCTGGCAAGGGAAACCCTCCGATTCCCGGCGACGAGCTCTAACTCTCGGCCGCGGCGCATTTTTCGCACCTCTGCGACGGAAAATCTAATATTTATACGCCGTATACCAGTGGAAGGCCGCGTCCACAGCCACGCTCGGCTGGGGCGGACCGTTGGACGGACGGAAGAGGTATGTTGGGGTCGTAGGAAGTCATAGGAAGGAGAAATCATGCGACTGCTTCGCTTCATTATTATTATTTGCAGTTTTGGCGCTGGCCTGAACGCCGCTCCAGCTCTCGCTGGGGTTTATAACGCAGCCAGTTGGGTTGTACCACACCAGACCAATTCCGGGATCGCGCAAGGTGCGCTGTTCACCGTTACCGGGACGGGGCTTGGCCCAACCACTATTCAGCACGCCAACAGTTATCCATTGCCGACCACGCAGGGTTTGGCTGGAACCACAATTCAGGTGCGGGTGGACGGCGTTACCGAGAATTGCATTATGATCTACAGCCTGGATACGCAAGTGGCTGCGATTCTGCCATCCGCTACACCGATAGGAACTGGAACGCTGACGCTTTCCTATCAAGGCGCGGAGAGCACGATTGCGATCCAGGTTCTCGCCGCGAACTTCGGGACGTTTGCGCTCAATGAGGATGGCACCGGTCCTGGAGTTTTTACCGATGCCGCTAACAATCCGATCACGTACATCCATCCGGCGCATCCGGGCGAGGAACTGGTTCTGTGGGGCACAGGCCTCGGTGCAATCACGGGCGACGAAACCGAGCCGCCGCAGCAGGCGGATTTGCATACCGGCGTTCAGGTGCTGGTCAACAACCAACCGGCGACGGTAGTGTACGGTGGACGCGGCAGCTCTGCCGGAGTGGACCAAATCAACTTCGTGATCCCGGCCGGAGTCAACGGGTGCAAGGTGTCGGTGGCTGTGATGGTGAAGGGCGTAACCGGCAACATCACGTCGATGGCTGTCGCGCCGACGGGGCAAGCCACCTGCGTCGACACGTTCGGGCCACTGACGGCGGACAATCTGCAAAAGGCGATGGCGAGAGGTTCGCTGAACCTTGGGGGAGTGATCGTGAACCGTGTTGCCGGCGAGAACGACAAGCTGGAAGCGGGTTTCGCGACCTATTCTCTGAGCAACCTGGTGCGATCCTGGGGAGGTGGTTCCGCCGGGTCAATCGGCAGTTGCCTGGCCTATGAGACTTTCGCCAGCTCATTGAATCCGATCGATCCTGTTGTGGAAAGCTTTCTGAATCCCGGTGACCAGTTGATGCTTAACTCGACCGGCGGTTCGAAGACCATCTCCGCACTTGGCACAGGCCTTTTTGACACCACGCTCTCCACCGAACCGGCTGTGTATATTGAACCCGGACCTTTCTCGGTTACAAACGGCGCGGGTGGACCGGACGTGGGATCGTTCACCTGGTCGTTGACGTTACCGGACCCGGTTGTCCCCACAAACATCCCAGCCAGTATCAAGCTCTCGCAGGAACTAACTTTGACCTGGACCGGCAGTTCGGGGTTCTCGGTGGTGACCATCTTCCTGTTCAGCGGCGTACCCGTCGCGCCGGAAACCGCCTACGTCGAGATTCTATGCACTGCCGATGCGTCGACTAGAAGCTTCACGATTCCATCCGCAGTTCTGAACCTGCTTTCTCCGAATGGCTATGGGGCTATTGGAAAACGCGGAGTCGACATTCAGATCGCGGGTGTTCCGCTGGTCCGCTACACGGACATACCGGGCTCGCCGGGGCTGGACGCAGGCATCTTCAGCGTGTTTGTATCGAACGGAGCGGTGGCGAAGATTCAGTAGTTTGGCTCCAGGCGTTCACAGGAGTGTGAACGCGGCACGCTGGGAGCGTGCGCTACGGTTTCCGGCTTAGTTTGATGATTGCGCCGGCGGACATGGATTTCACGGCCGCGTTTGAGTCGGCTAGATTCTGCTCGAACGTCGGAATCGCATCCGGATTGCCGCACTGGCCCAGGGCTTTGGCTGAGGCGGCCTTCACTGCCCAACTCTTGTCGCTGGTTGCGGACAATTCGAGCAGGCGTAGGGATTCTGCATCGTTGAAACCCATCACGGCCAGAGCTTGTCAGATCGCGGCCGCTTCGGTCGCCCATATCCCAGAGCGCTTTGGCAGCGGCGAACGCGACTTCGCCCGCCGCGTCGTCCATAGCCGTTTTGAGCGATGGGATGGCTTCTCTGGCTTTCATCTGACCCAGCTCAGCGGTATCCCGCAGGGCTCCTTCTATCACTTGGATTGCTTCCGTTTCCAATCCATAATGTTTTATACACTGAAATGGACGCCATGCTCAAATACACCCTTCCCTATTTCGCTGCGGTAGCGGCTTTCGCCCAGGTGCAACAGCAGGAGGCAAAGCTGCCGGCTCCTTATGCCACTCCAACAGTCAATAATTTCCCAAAGGTGGTTGGGCGTCCTAGTGACGCGCAACTCAAAGTTCCGCGAGGATTCGAGATTGAGGAGTACGCGACAGACTTCAACACGCCGCGCTTCATGTACACGGGGCCGAGTGGTGAAATCCTGGTGAGCGACAGCTCAGCCGGGACGGTTTACGTACTGGTGGATAAGAACAAAAGCTATAAGGATCCAGAGCGTAGAGCGATTCTAACTGGTCTGGACCGGCCCTATGGTCTGGCAATCTGGAAAGACTATCTGTACGTGGGGGAGCCAACCTCGGTCAAGCGGTATAAATATGATTCGAAGAATTTGACGGCCGGACCGGGAGAGCAGATTGCGGGCTTGAAGGATTTCAAGCAAGGACACTGGACGCGCAGCCTGCTGTTCGATTCGAAAGGCGAGAAGCTGTACGTGGGAGTCGGCTCGGGTTCCAACGTGAATACCGGTGAGGACGAGATGAGGGCGGCGATCAATCGCTTCAATCCGGACGGCAGCGGCCACGAGATTTTCGCATCAGGAACGCGCAACCCGATCGGGCTGCATTGGTATCCAGGCACGGACACGTTGTGGGCCGCGGTGCAGGAGCGCGATGCGCTGGGAGACGATCTGGTTCCTGACTTTTTCACGCACATCCAGCAAGGCGCTTTCTACGGCTGGCCCTACGCCTATGCGGGGCCGCACGAAGAACCGCGGCATAAAGGCGAGCGGCCGGATTTAGTGGCGAAGACTATCGCCGGAGACATCCTGCTGCAGTCGCACGTTGCGGTGCTCGATTTCCTTTTTTACACCGGCAAGCAGTTCCCGGCGCAGTATCAAGGCGGGGCGTTTCTGGCTTTCCATGGATCCTGGAATCGCTCGAAGCGCGTGGGCTACGAGGTGGGTTTCATTCCGTTCAAAGATGGTAAGCCGAGCGGCGAGGTGCAAGAATTTCTGACGGGCTGGATGATTTCGCCCGAATCGCGCGAGGTGTGGGGGCGGCCGGTCGGGATCATGCAATTGCCGGATGGCAGCATACTGGTTTCGGACGATGGTGGGAAGAAGATTTGGCGGATCAGGTACAAAGGCTAGGGGGCAGAAAGCAGAAAGCAGAAAGCAGAAGGCAGCGGGCAGAAGGCGGAAGGCAGCGGGCAGAATGCAGCACACGGGAGTCGGGGCAGCTTGAGAGAGGTCCGTTTCCGGTTTTTTGCTGCTTTCTGCCTTCTGCTTTCTGCCTTCTGCCTTCTGTCCGCCCCGCCGCCGCTTAAGGAATTCAGTCACGCTAAGCATCTGAAGTTGGGGAACGTTGCTCCGGTGATTGCGGGGGCGATTGATAAGGGGACTTATCTTGGGCTGGATGGGGCCAAGATCCGGCCGTTTTTGAATTCCACCAATCCCTGCCAGGCTTGCCATCGCGGGCTCGAGGAATCCGACGCTGTTAGTCGCGCCAATATGCCGCAAATGGCGGATTGCCTGGTGTGTCACAACCAGATTGATCTGCCGGACAGTTGTGGGTTCTGTCATCCGAAAGGCGCGCAGTTGAAGCCGGCGAGTCATGTGCCTGATTTTCTGGATACGCATACGAATAAAAACTCCGGACTGGATATGCAATCGTGCGCGGTTTGTCATGGGCGCAAGTTTACTTGTCTGGGCTGCCACTTGAAATAATGATTTGCAGTGACCATACGATCTTTGTTTCTCCTCGGCACGCTTGCAGCCCAGATTCTGGCCGCCGATGAATACACGCTGGGGCCTGATTCCCAGCGGCACGACGATGTCCCGCGCGGGAGCGTAATGCAATATTCGTGGACCAGCAAAATCTATCCAGGAACGGTGCGCGATTACTGGGTGTATGTTCCCGCGCAATACGACGCGGCGAAACCCGCGTGCGTGATGATTTTTCAGGATGGCGGCGGATTCGTGAAGGAAGACGGCGGCTGGCGCGTTCCCGTGGTCTTCGACAATCTGATCCAGCAGAAAGCCATGCCGGTGATGATTGGAATTTTTATCAATCCGGGCGTCCTTAATGCGCTTTCGCCGGATCAGCAGAATCGCTTCAACCGCAGTTATGAATACGACGGGCTGGGCGGTCGATACGCGAAATTTCTCTTGGAAGAAATTCTTCCAGAGGTCGCGAAGAAATTCAACCTCTCGAAAGATCCGAATGATTACGCGCTGGCGGGCTCAAGTTCGGGTGGGATTGCCGCGTTCACTGCTGCTTGGAACCGGCCGGATGCTTTCCGGCGCGTGTTGAGCTTCATCGGAAGCTACACCAATTTACGCGGCGGCGATATCTATCCGAACCTGATCCGGAAGACAGAGCCGAAGCCGTTGCGCGTCTTTTTGCAAGACGGCAGCAATGATCTGAACATCTACGCGGGAAGCTGGTATCTGGCGAATCAGAGCATGGCGTGGGCGCTGGAGTTTTCCGGCTACGAATCGAAGTTCGTGGTTGGCGCCGAGGGTCATAACGGCAAGCACGGCGGAGCGATTCTGCCGGATGCGCTGCGCTGGCTCTGGCAGGATTATCCGAAGCGGGTAGCAAAACCGGTGGCGGGATCGAGCGATCGGCATTTCATCAGCACGATTCTGGATCCGGGCGCCGATTGGGAGTTGGTGAGCCAGGGTTACAAGTTCACAGAAGGTCCGGCGGTTAATGGCAATGGCGAAGTGTTTTTCTCAGACGTAGAGGCGAAGCCGGCCAAGATTTACAAGATCTCACTCGACGGGAAAGTGAGCCTTTTCAAGGGGGACTCGGGCGGGGCGAATGGGCTGATGTTCGGTCCGGATGGGCGCTTATACGCAGCGCAAGATGGGCGTAAGCGAATCGTCGCGTACGCCATGGACGGGACGGAAACGGTGATCGCCGAAGGAGCGGGTTCGAACGATCTCGCGGTAAGCAGCAAGGGTGAAATATATTTCTCAGAACCGGAGAATCACAAGGTCTGGTTCGTGGATAAAGCGGGAAAAAAGCGAGTGGTGTATGAAGGCGAAACGATCATCTTTCCGAACGGCGTGCGGCTTTCGCCGGACGAATCGCTGCTGCTGGTGGCCGATACGGGATCGAAGTGGGTTTGGTCGTTCCAGGTGCAGAAGGACGGTTCGCTCCATAATGGCGAGCCGTTCTATCATTTGGAACTGCCGGATGATGTGGATCACGGAATGATGCGGTCGGGCGCGGATGGCATGACGCTCGATCGTGAAGGTTATTTGTACGTAGCGACGAATATGGGAATTCAGATTTGCGATCAACCCGGGCGCGTGGTGGGCATTATTTCGTATCCGCAGGCTGGGGACGCGTCGAATCTTGTATTCGGTGGGCCGGATTTGCAGACGTTGTATTTGATGGATGGCGATAAAGTGTACCGGCGCAAGTTGAGGCGTAAGGGTTATTTCCCGTGGCAGCCGTTGAGACCGCCCACGCCGCAGTTGTAGGGAACTCCACCATAGGGAACCGCGTACTGAGAGGTGGGATCGGAGAGTTTGATGGCGCCGGACGAACCGTTACCGCCGCTGGCCCGGTGGGATCTCTTGAGACGGCTGGAACGCCATTTACTCCGCACCAGCTATCCAAGAATTCAGGTGTTCCTGCTGGTATTGTTGACAGGCGCGGTAGGGTTACTCACGTCGACCGTGCTGCTACACCTGCAGGTTCGGATCATGGCGCTGCGCTATGTCGTTTCAGTAGCGGTGGCTTATGGCGCCTTCCTGGTTTTTGTGTGGCTGTGGATACTGAGTCAACAGAGACGCTGGAAGGGGATCGTCAGAAATGGTGGTCCACGGCGAGCAAACGTCCGCGAGGTGGAAGCTGGAACCGTTGAGCAGGGGTCTTTTGGCGCGATCGACTGGCTCGACCGGATACCGACCTTTTGCCGATAGTACTGGTCGTCACCGGGATACTGTCAATCGCTTTTTTCGTTTGGTACGTTATTTCCGTGATTGCGTTGGCGCCGGAGCTTCTTGCCGAGGTGTTTCTCGACGGCGTGCTGAGTGCAGCGCTCTATCGCCGATTGCGACGAATCGAACATGGACACTGGATCAAGACGGTATTCGCTCGGACGAGGGCTCCGTTTTTGTGGGCGCTATTGTTTTTTGCATTTGTCGGAGTCTTGTTACAACACTACGCGCCAGAGGCTGCGTCTATCGGCGGGGTCATCGCGCATATCGCCCGCGGTGGGTGATGAGGATACCGAGGATTCTTTGGGAATTGCTCCTACGTCATTGCGGAACAGTTCAACGCAGAGCGCCAGACTTAAGCCGCGCGTAACGCACGCCCGCTAAGAGTGCTATGGCGCCACACAACCACCAGAGCATTGAGGGTTCGGGCGTGGCGACGACACTCAGTTCGGGAGAAATGGCGCCCGCGTCGATTACTGCTTCGGGGCTGATGGTGATGGTACCGGAAGCGCCACCCGGATCGCTGGTGAGAACTGGTATCGTGCCTAACGCGTCGGAGTACGTGGAGAAAAGGAACTCGTACGGCGAGGTCGCGAGACCGTCCGGGGCGCTCAGCGCCGGACCGCTCAGGTCCACTTTGAACGAGAGAGTATCGCCATACGTGAAGGTCTCGAGATCGTCGTTGTCCGCGAATGTGGCATTGAGCGTGAGAGGGTTCCCGGTTATAACAGGGCCGCCCGTGGCATCGCCGGTCAGAGTCTGGGTCCCACCGTAAGACCCGTTGGTGAGAAAATCCGAGACCAGTGCGGTGAGAGACTGGTCGGCACCGGCTCCGGGATTGAGCGCGAAATCCAGCGAACCATTCGTGCCAGCGATGGAAGTGGTGTTCAGCGTGAAAGTAAATTCCACTGGCTCGGCCCACGCTGCGCCAGCAGAAAGCAGCACGAATGGAATGAGAAGGATGGTTGATCTGTGCATTTTTTAAAGTACCTTTCGTAAAGGCTAAACAACGGGGATAATCACCGGCGTGAACACGATGCGTGCGTTGGATGGATCGCTGAAAGAAATCGGCTGGCTGGCCGATTGGCCGGGATTCAATGTGCCGGCGGGGAAGATCACTGCAGGAGATCCGTCGAAGGTTGGCGGATTTCCATTGAGCGTAACGCCCGTGGTGAGACCGGTCAGAGCCACAACCACTTCGCCGCTGATTGGGCTGGAGGAGTTGTTCGTAATGGTGAGCGTGCCGGTGTAGTCTTTTGTGGCGCGGCTGTAGACCAGAGCGCTGGACGTCACGACGATGTTCCCTGGAGCGGGAGGAGCGGTGCTACCTGGCGTGAACGCGACACCGCGCAGGACTTCTCCATACTTGGCGGCCTTGACGATGGTGAACTGCTCGCCCGAGGCAGCGGCCGGGCTCGTATTGGCCAGGAGGTCGGTGATGGAGACCAAGAGATTCGGATCGGCTCCCTGGTCGGCATTGTTGCTGACGGTAGATGTGGTGGCCCAAATTGTCGCGGTTCCATCCGCGTTGACGCGGCCCGTGATGTTGCGGAGGCCGGCAGTGGCGGGGTTTAGCGACGACGGGTAATTGGCGATACCGTACGGTTGGCCAAGATTCAGCCCATTTTGCAGGACATAGTCGAGAGTCCACGAGCCATTCACCAGACTCCATTTCTGGAGGCCGGCCAGGGTACTGATGCCGGCGTCGGAAAGGTTGCCATCGCCTTCATCGGCAACATAGAGTGTGGTGGAGTTGGCGAACCAGATGCCGAACGGGTAGATGGTGTTGATGCTTGCTTTCTTGGCGAGCACAGTGGGAAAGCCCGGAAGGATGGTGATGGTCGCACCTCCAGTGATGGGAAGCGTGCCAGCAGTGCCCACCTGATATACAGTGTCGATGCCGTTGCTGCCACTGCCCTTGGTGACGTAGAGAGTGTTCTTGAAAATGGTCAGACCGCGAAAGTTATTATCCTTACCGGGCTTGTCGGCTTTGTCGCCCTCTTCGGTGACGTTGAAGCTGCCCGCCTGCAAGGGAGTTCCAGGGGTTGCGCCGGGGGTGATAACCTGCGCACCGGTGGCATTCACGAGAGCGGCCAGAACCGGGGTGAGAGGCAATCCCGTGGGCTGGTTTCCGCTATTATCGTTGCCGACAGTGAAGTACACGCCATTGGGATCGCCGGTATAAATTGCCCCGCGGCCGTTATCCCCGCTGTATGCGTTGGTGTCGGTGACCTCGACATTGCCGAGAGCATCCACCTGAGCCACGCCGCGGTAAACTGCACTGCCAACCGCGTCAGTGGGATCGATTAAGCCGGGAGTGTTGGCATTGGACGCGTCGATGGTGTTCGGGGATGTGACATAGCCCATGAAAGTGATGTACCTCCCATCCAGCGACAGGTTCAGGGCCAACTCGGATTTAGAGCTGAAGCTAGTCACTATCTGATCGGGTCCGCTGGTGGGGATCGCGAGCGTGTTGATCAAAGCTCCGCCGGTCGAGATCTGGTCCAGCAAGATGGGCGATGTAATTCCGAACTGGCCGTCCACCGCGTCGTTGTTAAAGACGAATGGATAAGAGCCGTTAGCGACGGCCTGACCAGGGCAGGTGGCTTGGGTTCCGCAGACCAGTGGGAGCTGTTCGCCAATCGTGATGGTGGACGCAGTAGCGCTGTAGACGCTGCGAGAGACAACCAGATTGTTCGGCGTGAAGCCGGAAAATTGCGCGAACAGCGGCGCACAGGCAATACCGGGCAAGGCGATGGCGGCGGATAGGCGAAGCCAACCGGCGAGATTCTTGTAACGGTGAGAAATTATGCGATTAGGTAGGTGTGGCATGTGCTCCCTACTAATACCATTCGCGTTTTTCAAAACAATGACAGCAGTGTGACGGACAAAATACTCACGGTTTCACGGCTGGTGTCTTAGAGCTTGCTCCACGCAAGCAGTGCGGAGGCGAATTCGGCGCAGCACCAGGAGAGCGGTGAGGCGGCGCTGGCATCGCTGCCATCCAGTTTGATGTGTTCCGGCATCAACCCATAGGAATTGGCGTTGCGGAGCATCCAGTCGATGAAAGACTTGGCGGCGGCTTTGTCCCCGTAGAGCGATTGATATTGGGAGGCGGCGGCGGTAGTGAAGAAAAATACCGCGTGACCATACTCGGCCAGTTCCGGATCCGTGGTGTCGAAATACTGCATGCCGCCATCGAGCTTCACGGTGTTTTTGGCGTAGAAGAGATTGGACAACTCGAGTTCGCGATGTTTGGGGTAACCCCAGACCGCACCAAAGTTGGCGCTGGTGTCCCACAAATATGCTTTGTCGCTGGGCTGGCCGGGAAGGCTTTCGCCGTTCGGGCCTTTCTTTCCGGTGAAACGAACATCGGCGTAGGTCTGGCGGGATTGGTCGAACATTTGAGGCAGAGCCGAGGCAATGCGCTGGGAGGCCGCGGCGTAGTCTTTCACCCTGGATTCGTCGCCGAATTGGTGCGCCAACTTAGCGGCAATCTGCAACGCGGCCGCACAAATCATGTTGGTGGCGGGCAGGTAGCCGGTCCATTCCACGATGCCGCCTTCCTCAAGCAAACCATTCTGGCCTATGTGGTGAACCAGAAAATCGGCCAGTTTGTAGATCAGGTACCGATCCGCCAGCCAGACGCCTTGCGATCCGTGATATTTCGCCACAAGAAAAATGAAATAGCCGTTGGCGTCCCACTCCGGTTCATCGAAACGCGCGCCCACACCCGAATCGACGGCCTTCGCGTGCGCGTCGTAGCGGGCGTACCATTCGCCGGGCGTCTTCATGGGAATCCGGGGATTGGCCCAAAACTCGATAATCTGGCGCGCCTCTTCCGCGCGACCGGTCTCAAGCAGGACACGCGCGCACATCATGGCATCGCGCGGGTACAACTGCGGCATGTTGTTGGTTACGAACTGACCGTTCATTTCCGCGGGAATCGCACCGTTGAGGTTAGCCGCTTTCACGCAGTAGAGGTTACGCTTGTAGGCTTCGAGATACGCCGCGGCTTCCGGAACGTTGTTCTTGAACTTGGGGAGAATCCCGTTTTTCATCCACGCTTCCCAGAATTTTGCCGACGTGGCTTCGACATCCTTGTCCTGATCGAGAGCCCGCACTTTCGAAAGCGCTACGGCTTCCGATGAGGCAGGGATCAACCAGACCTCTGCAGTGTGGGTGGGTTGGAGGTTCCCAGTGATAATGACGGATGAGCCGTTCACGGTTACCTGGTCGTCTAGAGCCTTGGGAGCGACTGCGAGCGCTGTGCCGTTCGACCAGACGGCCATCGCCACACGGCCTGTTTTCTTAAGAGACGTGAGGCTGACCGTAGTATCGGTCTTGATTTCGCTTCGCAAGTTCACGACGAACTGGTATGGCTTGCCACCGCTCGTACCTGTGACACCGAGGGAAAGAACGACGGCGTCTAAGGGATGTACGAAGCAGAGGACGCGCTGGCTTGCGCCGCCGGCGAGTGCGGTGAGGGTCTGCGCGGTGAAGAAGTTCTTCATGCCGACCTCGGAGGCGCCGGCGCTTCCACCTACCAGCTCGAACGATGTAGACGCAACATAGTCGGCGGTGTAGTCCTTGAAGTAAAGGTGCTGGATTCCTTTTTGGTGGGTGAGGCTTACGATTCGGCTATCGTCGGAGTAAACAGCGGTCAGATGACCGTTGCCCAGGATGGAATAGCCTTTCCAGGGGCGCTTCTGATCTGCGGGTTGGGCGGAGCAGTGCGACGCGGCAAATACAGTGAGCACAAGTGCAAAGCCGCGGCGGGCAATCCGGGCCAGCATTGGTTGAATCACTTGTGGCGATAAGTGATTCGGCCTCGTGTCAGGTCGTAGGGCGAGAGTTCCAGCGTTACGCGATCACCGTTCATGATTTTGATGCGATTGCGCCGCAGCCTTCCCGCCATAGCGGCCAGCACTGTTTTCCCGGCGTCGAGTTCGACTGAAAACATTCCAGCCTTGAATTTTTCGACGACTTTTCCCATTACTTCGATGTTGTCTTCTTTTGGCAAATGTATCCTCTAATTCTAAATTGGCGAAGCAGCGTATCGGGGCAAGATCGGACAGAAGAGGTTGAACCGGACGATGCGAAGTCTGCGTAAGTCAGCAGGCTACACTTCTATGGTCCCATGAGACGGGAGAAGAAGCAAGTTTCAGGAGGCAGGAAGCAGAAGGCAGAAGGCAGGCGGCAGGCGGCAGGAAGCAGAAGGCAGAAGGCAGAAGGCAGAAGGCAG
>CABEDY010000542.1_pt1 | contig 14744 bp, 12 predicted proteins | sample 3423171 | NCBI WGS metagenome assembly CABEDY01 (sample SAMEA5534333, study PRJEB31848) | metagenome | biome: tundra; feature: field; material: soil | place: USA | collected 2013-05 | depth 0.15 m | reverse complement strand
GCAGACTGATGCTCGAGAGCTTCACCTCGGTGAGGCCTAACTGTTGAAGACCCTTGGCGTACTCGGAAGTGTGGAAGGTGTCGAAGATGGCCACCCGGCCGCCGGGTTTGAGCACCCGCGCGATTTCGCGGAGAGCTTTCGCACGTTCGGGCCCTGATTGAATGTTGTGAATCGCAAGGCTCGAAACCACCACGTCGAAGCTGCTTGCTCCAAAAGGGAGCTTGCGGGCATCGGCGCTTTCGATTTTGATGCGGTTCTCCACACCCTCCGTTTTCGCGTTGCGCAGCGGCGCCTCTGGGTTGTTGCCCGAAAGAACATCGGATTGCCAGGTGTCGACGCCGGTGGCTTTGCCGGTCTTGAGACGTTTGGCGGCGCCAATGAGCATTAGCCCGCGGCCGCATCCAACGTCGAGGACATTTTCATCGCCGCGCCAGGAAAAGCCGTCGAGAATCCGATCGCGCAGCTTGAGCTTCGCCACACGGCTGGACCACACCATGAACCCCGCCGTAATGAAGAAGCCCACGCCGATACAAACCAGCATGGCGGCCAGCGCTTGAGCCGTTCCGGGGCTGGTATTGCGATTAACAAGATACAAGACCACAGCGAAGGCGATCAGAAATCCGCCTCGAACGGCCAGACGCCGGACCAGCTTGGGAGAATCGAGACCGTAATCGGGTTGAGGCATGGGCCGCGGGTAAATCTATAGTACTGCGGGATGGGCAGGTGCCGGTGCGTGAGTTATATTACGCAACTCTTACAAAAGAGTGGCGCGATCCCGGTTAACCTGAAGTTCGAGACCAACATACTACGATGTCGACCCTTGAAGCAGTTACAGAACTGCGCAGAGAATTCGTTCGGCGCGGCTGGAATAAAAAAGCTACCGGCCGGATCCTATTCGAGCTGCTGATCCACGCGGCGATTGCGCTTGCAGGCATGATTGTTTTCTTCGCCTTCCATCATCCCGCCTTGAAGGCAATGGGAATCTTGATTTCAGCCTTCGGATGCATGGGCGTGGGGACCAACACCCACACCTCCACTCACTATGGCACCAGCGATAAGCGCTGGGTAAACGAGTTTCTCAGTTATCTCGGCTATCCGATGTTTGTGGGCCTATCCGCTACCTACTGGTGGCACAAACATGTAACGCTACACCATCCTGCGCCGAACGTGGTGGGAGTGGATAGCGACGCCGACCTTTTGCCATGGTTTGCCATAACGGAAAGTGAAGTTGGAGCCAGCTCCGGCTTCCGACGTTTTTATCATAAGCATCTGCAATTCTGGTTGTTCCCTTTGGCTCTGGCGGTGAATTGCTTCAGCATTCAGATGGCAGGGTGGGCATACGTGATTGGAAAACTTCGCCATCCAAAAGAGCGAAAACTTGCCCATTGGATTGATGCCGGCGCTCTGGTGCTGCACTTTGTGCTCTGGGTGGGCATTCCCCTTTTGTTCTTGCCGCTCCCTGCGGTAGCCGCGTTCTACCTTCTGCGGAATGTTTTGTTGGGGTACGCCATGTACGCCATCTTAGCCCCAGGCCATTTTCCGGCGGATGCGCAGCGTACGACCGAGGAGGTCCGTCACAGCACGGATTTCTATGAGGTCCAGACTGAGGGAACCGTGAGTTTTCGGACGGGCTGGCTGGGCCGCTTCCTGTGCTCGGGCCTGGATTATCAGGTGGAGCATCACTTATTTCCGAACATCAGCCACGTTCACTACCCCGAGGTCAGTAAGGCGGTGCAAGCTTTCTGTGCCCAGCAAGGGCTCTCCTATCACTCCTACAGTTGGGGTGTGGCGTTGTGGAAAAGCTGGCAAGTGTTGAGAGTTCCGCAGCAGGTTGTCGGCGAGGTTCGTTCGGTGGTTCGGGCCGCGTAAGCTTCCCGATCTCTATTCAGCGTGTCGGGCAGGTTTGTTAACCCGCAAACCAGGGCGGGTTAACAACCCGCCGCAGGATGGCATCCTGCCCCACAACCAAACTAACCCTCTACTCAGCAGGCGAAGGGATTCCGGCAGGCGCAGGAAACTGCCACATTCGCGTGGAAAGATCTTTCGCGCTGGCGAGCACTACCGAGACGAAGACGGTTCCGAGCACAGCCATCCAAGCTCCCAGTGGCGATAGAGTGAATGCCGGGAGTCCGAATCTCAAGTAAACCAGCCACGCCAGCGTGAGCGCGCCCGCCACAATTGCTTTTCGGTATTGCCTTACGCAGGCTGACATGGCGGCCACAGCGAAGGGCAACGCAACCACCAGATCAATCAGGTAGTGCTCGCCCAGGCCCAAAGTGGCGAGCAGCGTCAGCGCCAGAAATACGGTAGCCATCCAGCGCATCCAATTCTTGACACCGGGCTGCGGCGTCCAGGCGCTGGTTTTTGGTACCAACTCCCACCATCAATAGATCGGATGCGAAGTGCTGTTACTTTATCCCATTAGCGGACAGCCGGTGTTCGTCCAGAGGACAAGCCGTCCTTTTCTTTGTATAACTTAGCTGTTGGCACCTCACTTGCGAACAATCGCTGGACAATGGGTTCGTTTCTTCAAGATCTACAATATGCGCTTCGTACGCTGCTCAAGCGGCCGGCGTTCACCGTGGTCGCGGTCGGTTCGCTGGCGCTGGGAATCGGCGTAAACGCAACCATCTTTTCTTGGGTGGAACGGATTCTTCTGAATCCAATGGCTGGCGTCCCGAACGGCCGCGAGTTGGTGTCCATAAAGACGGTCGCGGCTAACGGAGACCTGCTGGATTCGTCATTTCTGGATTTTCGGGATTTTCGGGATCAGGCGAAAACGCTTTCGGGCGTGATTGCGTTCAAGCAACGCCCTCTCTACCTGGGCGACCCTCCTCATGTAGAGCGGGTTTGGTCGGAAATGGTTTCCGGCAACTTTTTTGATGTGCTGAAAGTGAAACCGGTGCTGGGACGGACCTTCTCCACCGAAGAGCAGGCCGAGCGTCCAGGCGGCTCGCCGGTTGCAGTGATCAGCGAAACCCTGTGGCGCCGCCGGTTCCAGGCAGATCCGAATATCGTTGGCCGCGTCATCAAGCTCAACCAGAAAGCGTTCACCATTATTGGCGTAACTCCGGCCGTCTTTCCAGGCACGGTCAACGGCCTCAATTTCGATCTGTGGGTTCCTTTGATGATGCACGCGGAACTCACCGGTTCCTGGAACTGGCTGGACGATCGCAATTCCCGGCCATTGGTGATGATGGCTCGCCTAGCGTCCGGTGCGGATCTGAAGCAGGCGGACATGGAAGTGAGGGCCATCGCGCAGCACCTGGAGGCGGCCTATCCAAACACCAACCGGAATATAGGCGCGCGAGTGCTGGCCATGGCCGACGCACCTGAGGGAGTCCAGAGTGTCCTTGGCAAATTGCTGAAGGTGCTGTTGGCAATAGGCGCGGCGGTTTTGCTGATCGTGTGCGCCAACGTGAGCAATCTTCTGCTGGCACGCGCTACAGCGCGGCAGAAGGAGTTCGGCATCCGTCTGAGTCTGGGCGCAACTCGAGCGCGATTGTTGCGGCAGCTTTTCACGGAAGCGCTAGTGCTGGCGCTGGCGGGCGGCGCATTGGGCTTGCTGGCTGCCAGTTGGATGACGCGCGGCATCGAAGTGCTCTTGCCGGCCACGGACTTGCCAATAGCCAATATGGCGAGCGGATTAAACAGCCTGGGATTTCTCTTTACGCTCGCGCTGTGCCTGGGGACCACCATCCTTTGTGGACTTGCTCCGGCGTGGCAGACCTTTCGCCGCAAAGCTCAAGATGTTCTGCGCGAGAGTGGCCGGGGCGTTTCGGCCCGGCGTGCGGTCGCGAGCGCTCGGTGGTGCCCTGGTGGTGTCCGAGATTTCGCTCGCGTTGATTGCCCTGATCGGAAGCGGCCTCTTCATCCAGAGTTTCGAGAACGCGAAAACCGCTAACCCCGGTTTCCAGCCGGAGCACGTGCTGCTGGCCGGATACGATCTGTCGCAGAGCCGGTATCCGCTGGAGAAATCCCTCACTGTGCTGCGCCGCCTACGGGATCATCTGCTAACTGTGCCAGGAGTTCAAAACGCCAGCATGTGTGAAGATGTTCCGTTGGGTTTTTCGGCCGGCTCCTGGGAGGACGTGGACATCCATGGCTATGCGCCGCGCCGGGGTGAAAACATGAAGCTCTATCGCAACGTGGTATCGCCCGGGTATTTCGCAACGCTCGAAATCCCTTTAGTAGCCGGCCGTGATTTCAACGAACGTGACGATCGCCGGACGGATCGGGTGGCCATCGTCAACGAGACCTTTGTTAAACGATTTCTCGCCGGTGGGTTCGCTCTGGGGCACAAGTTCAAGGGATTCGGCGAAGAGATTACGATTATCGGTGTTGCCCGGGACAGCAAAGTCCATCAGCTATCTGAGCCGCCAACGCCCTATTTCTACGTTCCACTGGCCCAGTTCTATTCACCTAGCATGGGCGTCGGGATCGAAGTACGAACGGTGGACCGGCCCGAGGCATTCGCAGCCAGGCTTCGGGCCGAGATACAATCCGTGGATCCGAATGTCGCCATCAGCGGCACCTCCCCGTTCATGAGTTACATGAGCGCTTCGTATTTTGCGCAAAAAGTAGGCGCCAGCCTGTTGAGCGTGCTGGGCGTCATAGCGCTCGCGCTGGCAACGCTTGGACTATACGGCGTGATGACCTATTCCATGAGCCAGCGGTCGCATGAGATCGGCATCCGGATGGCGGTTGGAGCGCGGCCCGGGCAGGTTCTCAAACATGTGATGCGGGAGGGAATGCGGTTGTGCCTGATTGGGTCAGTGGCGGGCGTCGCGCTGGCGCTGGTGGTGATGCGGCTTGCATCCAGCGTCCTCTTTGGAATTGCGAGCAACGATCTAGTTACCTGTCTGGGCGCGACATCCATTCTGATCTTTTTTGCGCTCGTAGCGACCTGGGTGCCGGCGCACCGCGCCTCGCGCATCGACCCGATTGAAGCGCTTCGCTGGGAGTAACTCAGGACTCGAGATCGACCCCGTCGTAAATGAGGCGCAACGGCAGCGAGGCGCCGATTGATTCCATCTTCAGCTCGGCATCCAGGCCTTCATGGTCGAGCAACGTCCATGTGCGGGCGTCCTGGCGGATGTATTGCTCAACTCGCACTTTGTTTTGATCCACCAGGATGTACTCTCTCAGAGACGGGATGGTCCGATAAAGTTGGAGTTTCGGCCCTCGATCGTATAGCTCAGTGCTGGGCGAGAGAACCTCGCAAATTACAATGGGATTGAGAAGAACATCCTTCTGTTCGTCCGCAAGCTGCAGCTTTCCGCAGACTACCGAAACATCCGGGTAGGTGTACATGCGAGAGGAAACGCGAACGTGAAGATCGGAACCAAAGACCTGACACTCGCTACCACGCAACTTCCCGTGCAGCTCTGCCAGGATACGAACTGCCAGACCGGCATGGCGCGGTGACCCGCCGGACATCGCGTACATCACGCCATCCAGGAATTCGTTCTTGAACTCAGCCGCGCGCTCGATGGCTAGGTACTGCTCTTCCGTAAGCTTAGAAACCGGACTCGACGCCATGGGCACCTGTTGGCAGTTTAGCATCCACGGGATATTATCGATACCCGCGTAATTTTACGCTCTCCCTCCACTTGAGGCGCAGGGTCATTTGACGCACTCCGTCGGCTGGGAGCTTCCAATCCTAGAATTTGCCGCAACATGCCGATGCCTTTGCCTGGGTCGCTGAATTGCTGACCTGCGTAAGCATGAAGGATTTTCTGCGCAACGCGGAACATCTGGTTCGAGTAGTACTGCTGCTGGCTATCGGCACGATCACATTCCTATTGGTCAGACACGTGGTTATCCCGCGCGATTTCGGCAAATACGGCCACTTTCGGCCCGCATCCATGGACGACGTTCGAGCGCGTCCTATCAAGTTTGCCGGCCACGAAGCCTGTGAGGCTTGCCACGCCGACCAGGTGGAGACGAAAAACAAGGGCAAGCACGCCAATGTCGGGTGTGAAGCTTGTCACGGACCGCTGGCGCGGCACGTTGAGGATCCCGGCGCCGTTGTACCAAAGCTTCCCGACACTGCCGTACTCTGCGTGCGCTGCCACGAAGCCAATTCCGCCAAACCCAAGAGTTTTCCGCAAGTGGTCTCGGCGGAGCACTCGTCCGGGCTCCCCTGCAATACCTGTCATAAACCTCATAACCCGAAAATAGCGAGCGAGAAGTAGCCATGGAAATGACCCGGCGTGAAATGCTTCGAAAGTCCGGCAAGTTTATCCTCTTGACTGGGGCGGCCGCAACCGCGTTTGAGTACGTGCTGGCAGGTAAAGCCGAAGCATCGCCCAATTATGAGATCACCAAGCACTGGTGGGCGATGATCATCGACGTAGACAAGTGCATCGGATGCGGCAACTGCGTGCGAGCCTGCTCCGAGGAAAACGATGTGCCCGAAGGCTATTTCCGCACCTGGATCGAACGATATCACGTGGAGGGTTGGGACAACGCACATCCGGAAGTGGACTCGCCCAACGGCGGCTTTGACGGATTCCCCGACAACCACAAAGGCGAGAAGAGTTTTTTCATCCCCAAGCTGTGCAATCACTGCGCGGATTCGCCTTGCACGCAGGTTTGCCCGGTGGGTGCTACGTTTACCACGCCCGACGGCGTGGTGCTGGTGGACGAGAAGTATTGCCTGGGTTGCCGCTATTGCATTCAGGCCTGTCCATATGGCTGCCGCTTCTTGAATCCCAAGAAGAATACCGCCGACAAGTGCACGCTCTGTTACCACCGCATCACACAGGGTCTGACCACGGCTTGTTGCGAAGCCTGTCCGACCAGCGCAAGGGTGCTGGCCGATTTGAAAAATCCGAAAGATCCGGTTCACGAATTCTTGCGCACTCACAGCGTGCAGGTGCTGAAGCCGCACATGGCGACGGGCGCCAAGGTGTTCTACAAGAACCTGGACGGAGCGGTCCGGTAAGGAGAAAGACACATGCTTAACCTCATCCCCGGCGTGGAAGGCTACATGTACCCGAATGAGATCGAGCTGCAATGGAGTGTGCTGATCGTCCTCTATCCGTACATCACCGGCCTGGTGGCGGGCGCGTTCATCCTGGCGTCGCTCGAGCGGGTCTTTAAGGTGGAGGCGGTGAAACCCACATACCGTCTGGCGCTGCTCACCGCACTGGCGTTTATGCTGGTAGCGCCGCTGCCGCTGCAGCTTCATCTGGGACATCCGGAGCGATCGTTCGAGATGTATCTCACACCCCACCGATCTTCCGCCATGGCGATGTTCGGTTTCGTTTACCTCTGGTACTTGATGATCGTTTTGCTGATGGAAATCTGGCTCGACTATCGCAAGGAAATCGTGGGTTGGGCTGAGTCCTCGACTGGCGTAAGAAAGTGGATCTATCGAATATTGACCTTGGGCTCGCGCAATGTCAGTCCCGCAGCGCTTCGCGTGGACGACAAAGTCGGTTATTTCGTCACGCTAATCGGTATCCCGTCTGCGTTTCTGCTGCACGGCTACGTCGGATTCATTTTCGGGTCGGTGAAAGCGAATCCGTGGTGGTCGTCGCCGCTGATGCCGGTGGTTTTCATCTTTTCCGCCATGGTTTCCGGTATCGCCGCGGTCCTGCTGTTGTATATGCTGACGTCCAAGCTCAGGAAGATGACCATCGATATGCGCTGCGTGGACACCATCGCGCGCTATCTGCTGTACGCGTTCATCATAGATTTTTCGCTCGAGATGTTGGATCTGGTCCATCGGATTTATGAAGCCGATGAGTCCCTGCGGGCTTTGGATTTCATGGTGCACACCAAGCTGTATTTCTCTCAGGTGATTCTCCAGATCTTCGTGGGAACGCTGGTGCCTATCGCACTGCTGGGTCTGACCCAGGTGTGGAAGTTCGCGGAGGGTGCGCGGAAAAGCATTTACGCGGCTGCGGGTTTACTGACGCTCATCGGTATTTTCGCCATGCGCTGGAACGTGGTGATCGGCGGCCAGCTATTCTCGAAAAGCTTTCTCGGATTCACAAGCTACAAAATGGAGTTCGCAACGCGCGAGGGCCTGCTCCCGGGCGTGGCGCTAATGGTATTGCCGTTCGTGATTCTCTGGGTGCTGGTGAAGCTACTCCCGCCCTGGCCAAAAACTGCATAGCGTAGGGCAAGTCTCCGGCTTGCCGCGAGGAGGACGCCATGAACGGGCCTCCAACCGAAATCGAGACCCGACAGCTCGCAGAGTTGATCCAAGCGATCGACGACCTGCGCCGGCGAGTAGCCGCGTTGGAGAGTCAGTCCCTGCCCGCGGCGGCAAGCGTGGCTCCGCCGATGGAATTCGCCCCGACCTTCTCACCTCCCGACTCCACCGGACTTCTGGCCACTTTCGGGCGCCTCCTGCTCGGAATCGCGGGAGCTTATCTGCTACGAGCAATCACCGAAGCGGCCCTGCTTCCACAACTGGCCGGAACATTGGCCGGGCTGGTATACGCCGGGGCGTGGCTGGTTTCAGCGGCCCGCGTCACTTCGGCCAATCGTCTGGTCGCTGCTTTTGAAGCCCTGACCGCTGCTCTCATCGCCTGCCCCCTGGTTTGGGAAGCGACTATTCGATTCCATACGCTCACGCCCGCGGGCGCGGCCGGCGCTCTCGCTCTTTTCATTATTTTGGGACAAGTGGTGGCTTGGCGGCGCGATCGTGACGTAATTGCCGGCGTGGCTGTGTTCGCGGGTTCCGCCACTGCGCTAGTTCTCATCGTCGCCACGCTCAATCCAGTCCCGTTCGCTATGGCGGTGCTGGTTGCGGCCGCAACCATCGAGTACGGCGCATTTCGCGATCATGCGCTGCCACTGCGTTGGATGATCGCGCTCACCGCCGATTTTTGCGGGTTCCTATTAATCTACGTAGCCACGCGCCCGCAGGGCTTGCCCGAGGGCTATGCGCCGGCTCCCATTCCCTTGGTGTTCGCGATTCAAATCGCACTGGCGGCTATCTACGCGGCCAGCACGCTCGCTCGAACACTCGGCCGCGGACTTCCCATCGCCTGGTTTGAAATCGCGCAGGTTGCAATCAGTATCGCGCTCGCCCTTGCATGCGGATTGCGAGTGGCCCATGGATCAGGACTCGTCGCAATGAGCGCGGTTTGCCTGGCCGCTGGCGTGTGCGGCTACGTAGTGGCTTTTGGCCAAAAAACCATACCGAGCCGAAGCTTTCACGCTTACGCAGCGTTTGGAGTTGTGATGGTATCCTTCGGATGCCTCTTGATCTTCCCGACGATGATCCTGACTACGCTTTGGTGCGTGTTGGGGCTGGCAGCCACTGCGTTCGGTGAGCACACTCGCTTCAACACGCTTCGCATGCATGGCGCGTTCTATCTGGTGGCGGCTGCGGCGGCATCCGGCTTGCTCGCCTACTCGACCGGGACAATGACCGGCGACTTTTACCAGGGGACGCCGCCATTGACCGCCCCCGGCGTGGTATGCGCAATCGCTGCCGCGCTTGCCTACGGTCTGGTTCTGCGCTTGCGGCGAGCCCGATTGCCACTTTCGATGGAGCGGGCGCCGGCAGCCATTCTGGCTGCGCTCGCGTGCTGGAGCATGGTGGGCCTCATAGCCGGTTGGATGACCGGGACTGGCTTGGATGCATCGCTCATGAGCACGCTCCGCACGGGTTTGATCGCCTCGACTGCGATCGGGCTGGCTTGGTTCGGATCGCGCCGGAATCTGCGGGAATTGATCTGGATTCTCTACCCCTGGATGATTTTCGGATCGCTCAAGCTATTCGCCGAGGATTTTCGCCAAGGCCGTCCAGCCACACTGTTCCTGTCTCTACTGCTGTACGGAGGCACCTTGATCGCGCTTCCTCGCCTGCTGCGTCGAGCACCACCCGCGCGCCTTGATCTATCCTAGAGGCAAGGTCACTCGCGATGAACGTCCCAAAGCTGCTCACTGCTTCTCTTGTATTTCTGGCTGCGGCCAGCCTGCTGTGCGCGCAGCAACCAAGCCCGCAGGATCACCCCGCCGCGGTCTACGGCAACGATATGCCCAAGAATACCAAGCCCTCCAAGCTAAGGACTATTTTGGGCACAGTGAAGGATCAGGCCGACAATCCGGTGCCAGGGGCCATCGTCCAGCTTAAGGATCTCAGGACATCCAAAGTGGTGGACTTCGCCACCAAGGATGACGGCAAGTTCTTGTTTCGCGACTTGAGACTGGATGTCAACTACGAACTGGTGGCCAAGCGCGGTGATCTAGCAGCGCCGCCCAAAAAGGTGACCATTTACGACACGCGCAACCAAGTGATCCTAACTTTCAAGCTGGAACCGCGGGCAGCGGCCGAAAAACAGCAGTAACCGGGCCTCGGGTGCTATACTCGTGATTGCACCGGCTCCGGCCGGCTGCGATTTTCTATTCGGGGCGTGGCTCAGCCTGGTAGAGCGCCTGGTTCGGGACCAGGAGGTCCGGAGTTCGAATCTCCGCGCCCCGACCAATCCTCACAACCCTACGCCAACGCGTTAGACTCACTAGGCCCGTTTTTCCCCAGTCACCAGTCTGCCCAACTCGAGGACCGAGACGCGCATCGCGCCGGCTTGGGTCTTCAGTTCCTGGCTGGTAGCAGCGCTCTCTTCAGCACCGGCAGCAGCGCGTTGCGTGAGGTTTTCCAAATCCACCAAGGTCTTGGTGACTTGTTCGATTCCGCGTGCCTGTTCCTGGCTGCCAAGGTTGACTTCCTCGACAAGCTCCCGAACCGCAGCGGCGCTGCCAGTGATCTCTTTCATGGATTGAGCCACTTGGTCGAGCTTCGATGCGCCATCTTGCGTTCGGTGGATGGAATCCTCAATCAGTGCCGCGGTGTCCTGCGCGGCTTTGGCGCTACGCTGCGCCAAATTGCGGACCTCTTCCGCCACCACGCTAAAGCCCATCCCGGCCTCGCCCGCTCGAGCGGCTTCCACCGCCGCGTTCAGTGCGAGGATGTTGGTTTGAAATGCGATCTCATCGATCACCTTGATGATTTTCGAGATCTTGTCGCTGGAGGCTTTAATCTCCCTCATCGAGTTCGTCATATCTTCCAGACGGCGATTGGCGTCCTCCACCTTGCGTGAGGTGTTGGACATGTGTTCGGAACAACCCTGGCTGTTCTGCTCGTTCCGTTTAGCCATGGAACTAATCTCTTGGTTGGCGGCGGAGGTTTGTTCGAGTGAAGCCGCTTGCGAAGTCGCGTCATGAGCCAATGTTTGACTCGCGGCCGACACCTGATCTGCGGCCGAGGTGACCTGTTCCCCAATTTCCATCAGATTGCTCGCGATGGTTTGAATCGGACGGCTGATCGAGCGCACCACCCCGTAGGTCAGCAGCAGTGAAAATGCGCACGCCGCCCCGGCCAAAACGAGAAAACCCCAGGCCAGAGACCGCAGCTTCGTTTCGATATCATCTACGTAGACGCCCGTACCTATGATCCAACCCCAAGGCTCATACAACTTGACGTAGTTGATTTTGGGATCCGCGTGAGTAGCGCCCGTGCGTGTCCACATGTACTCTATTACGCCCTCGCCTTTTTCCCGGCAGACTCTCACCATCTCCAGGAACATGTGTATGCCGTTCGGATCCTTGGACTCCGTCAAGTCCTTGCCATCGAGCGCCGGGTTTAACGGATTCATCACCATCCTGGGATGCAGATCGTTAATCCAAAAGTATTCGCCCTCCAGTGTTCCGTAACGGATATGTTTGACCGCGAGCTTGGCCGCTGCCTGGGCTTGCTCCGTGGTTATGAGGCCCGCCTTGGCTTGGGCCCCATAGAAATCTACGACTGACCAGGTGTTTTCAACCAGTTTCTGTATCCTCTCCCGCGTGGCACTATAATAGAGCTCGCGCGTCTTGGAGTGGATCCAAGGCAAGGCGCTGGCAAAGCAAAGCGTGGTCGCGATGCCGATCAATGAGATTCTAGTCGACAGTCTTAGATGTCTCAGCATGATCTATTGCCTCTACGCCTTCCTGCCGCTCTCCCGCTTACAGCTGTCGTGTGAAGCTCAGATACGGATAAACAAATCCGCTGGTCTTTTTTGACTGTTGCAGATAAGCGCCAGGAGCGAGAGTACCTATTCCGATCCCGATGCTCGTCTTTGCGTTTAGCGCCCAAATAGTCTGGGTATCTACGCCTTCTCCGATATGGTTGCTGGTCGCCTTCGTGTTCAACACAGTTTCCGTACCAGCCGAGTTGTACATGCCATCGCTGACCTTAGTCAGCCAATAGTCGCGAAAGCTAGCCTTGATCGTCAGCTTCTTCGCTGGTCTAAAATCCGCACCGATTCGCAAATTTTCTAAATTGCGCCAGTTGAACAAACCAGTGAGACTGGTTAACGGTTGTTGGAGACCGTAGAGAGTGTCCAAGCTTTCGTGCCGCCCGTCTTTGAGGCCGCTATCGCCGGACCCAACCATGTAATCGCTGCTGAAGTGCAGCTTCCAAGGCAGCCGCGCGTTCGTCCATCCGCCCCCGCCAACGTATCCCCAGGCGCTCACCGTGTCGTCCGCGTAGGAACCTGCTTCGCGCAGGCCTTCAAAATTGTAATCGAAACCTCCTGGCACCGTGCCGATTAGCCGCCCGCCCATGTAGATTATGTCGGCATCCCCCAATACACCGTCTTTGCTCTTCACGTTCAGCGCGGTCTTCGCCATGAGATATGGCTCGACGCTAGCGCCCGGGATCAGCTTCTTGAACGTTGAATAGTCGGCGTAGAAATGTTCGCCAGGTCTGCCGCGGTCCATCCGGGCCGGATCGATCAAGACTTGCGTCCCCTCAACCAGTTGCGTGGAAAACGATCCATAGGTGATGGTTCCAATGGCAACGTCAAATGGCTTGGTGACGTTGGTCCAATCGCCTGTCCCAATCAACCGCCCCGAACCAAGCTGCAATTCCTCACGGCCCACCCGGACGTTTACGCCGTTGCCTTCCAGAACGCCCACTTCGACGTAGCCCTGCCGCAAATCGAAAGGATCAGACACCGCGGAGGTTGGGTTCTTTTTGTAAAATAGAACGCGCGAATCCTGAGCTTGTGCGAAGAAGCGCAGCCAAGACGTGGGCTTGAACGCCAGCCCGAGGCGAGTGCGCGAAGCGAGATAAGAATCGGCCGGCGTGAGGGTGAAGTTCGCGCCGTGCGTGGCCTCCCAGCGCTCCCGAACCTCTCCGGAGATCGTGAAGGTTCTTGCAAAGAAGCCTTGCGGTTGTTCCCCGGCGTCAGACTGAGCCGGTGCCGGAGTGCCTGGCGGCGCCGGAGCGGGATCTTGTGCTATTCCGCTCCCAAGAAACAAAGACAAATAGAGTGTTGTGCCCACCATCACTGGCACTGTGCGTGTCAGGTAAGAGTTCGTCATGCTGGACTTCTCGGCACGGAATCGAAGAACCTGAGCGCGTGAACGGAAAATAATTGTGCTGCTGGCTACTTGGGCGTCACTTCAAAAACTGCGGCATGCGTTGTCTCGTATCGGCCCGAGCGATCACTCAGTCGGTACGCGATAACCGCGCCGCCAATAGACGGAAAGCTTGGGTCCCTCGCGCTCAACTCGTAGTTGTACGGGGTGGAACCTTCCGTCCTCTACACCTTTAGGGGGTACGAATCCAAGGACGTATTGCGACCGCAGCTCTTTGCTGATGCGATCGGCTACTTCAGCGAGCTCGCGGTCGTTGTGAGCCGGAAAATAGCGTCCTCCGGCGCGCTCGGAAAGCCTCTCGAGCAGATCGGGGCCGGCCAGTTCTTCCGCGGCGCGCGCGCTGAGATACGGCGATTCCGCCATATCCACGGCGTACATTTGAATGTCGGCTTCCTCCAGCATGCGGGCGATCTCGGGTTCGCTATAGCGGCTGTGATTATCCCCACCGTCAGAAAGTACCAGGACAGCCCGGCGCGAATTCGCGGCTCGTTTGGTCTGGGCAACCGCGAGGTGAATGGCATCCAGCAAGGAGGTTTGTCCGTGCGGCGCACTGAAGAGCGTACTATTTTGAATCAACGTCTCATCCGAGACCCATGGAACCGCCAGCATCGGCCGCTCGGCGAAAGTAATAAGACAAAATTCGTCCTCGGGATTGGAGGTTCGAAGCAGCGCGCGGAGAGCCTTGCGCGCTCCTGAGATATTCGTATTCATGCTGCCGCTGGTATCGAATACGATAGCTAGCGATACGGGTACCTCTTCCTCGGCGAAGTAGGTAATAGGCTGCAAAGCTTTTTCCTGGAATATGCGGAAGTTATCCTGTGTAAGGCCGCGAACCGGCCGATTCGCGCGATCGAGCACGGTCGCATTAATAAGGACGACGTAGGCGTTGCTACGAAAAGCGGCCTTTTCTTTGGGCCCTGCGGCCGTGACCGCAATGGTGAAACTCAACAGAATCCCCAGGAAATTCCGTGCGTACCGCATGCCCATACCTTACATTAGTCCGCCCAACCAGTAGATCCCAGAGCGCCGAGGTACTGGCCTGTAACGGTACTCATGGTCCGCTGCGACAGACTATCGAATTTGCCGTCTGGCTCGATATGTTTCTCGGGGGCGCCCCGCAAATCGCGCCGGCAGATTTCTACAGCGTCAGATACCAAAACCAACATGAGAATAAAACACACACTGCAGGGAAGGCTATTAGCTTGTTGCGGCGCGCTGGCGGTTGTCGCTTTAATCGGATCGGTTTCGAGCGCCTGGATGATCCACCGGTTGGGAGTCGAAATGGATCGCTGTGCCAATGTGGCCGCCGAAAAGGTCAATGCCATCGGGGAGTTCTCCACTACGATGGATCGAGT
>CABEDY010000538.1_pt1 | contig 14807 bp, 19 predicted proteins | sample 3423171 | NCBI WGS metagenome assembly CABEDY01 (sample SAMEA5534333, study PRJEB31848) | metagenome | biome: tundra; feature: field; material: soil | place: USA | collected 2013-05 | depth 0.15 m | reverse complement strand
CTTCGAAACAATCCGCTGGCCCATTGTTTCTTGACCGGATTGTAGAACTGTGAAGTGCTTGCTATGCTCACTTCCGCGCGCATTTCTCCAGTCAGCCAGTAATTGAACAGGTCCGGCATGAATAGCAGCTTCGTGGCGGCATTGAGCGCTGGCGAGCCGCTGACACGCATAGCGTGCAGCTGATACAGCGTGTTGAGCGGCATGAACTGGATGCCTGTTTCGGCAAAGATCTCCTGGCGCGGCACAACGGCGAATGTTTTTTCGAGCATTCCGTTGGTGCGCGAGTCGCGATAGTGGCGAGGGTCATCCACCAGCGCGCCGTCCGAACCCAAGAGTCCAAAGTCGACGCCCCAGGTGTCAATTCCGATGCCGTCCAGCGCCAACTTCCGCTCCCGGCCGCAGATGGAAAGCGCCTGCCGGATTTCGTGGAACAGCCGGAGTGTATCCCAATAAAGGCCCGTGAGCAGACGTACGGGCGTGTTTGGAAAGCGGTGCAGTTCTTCGAGTGTGAGCCGGCCGTTCTCAAGCGTGCCAAGTATCGCGCGCCCAGTTTCGGCCCCCAGATCGATAGCCAGAAACCGGCTCATGGTTCGTAGCGCACGCACTCGTGCGTGCCGTGTTCGCACTCTTGCGAACACAGGTTTTTCACAAAAGACCGTGCGTTCACACGAGTGTGAACGCGGCACGCATGAGTGCGCGCGCTACACATGGAATTCGACGGCCAGTTTTCCGACACCGTCGCGATATTCAGCCAGCATCTGGAACGCCTCGGGCGTCTGTTCCAGCGAGACGCGATGCGTGACAATGGCTTCCGGAATGGCGCCCGCGGCCAGCAGCGCGATGGCGGGTTCAGATCGGTGATTCGATCGCTTCACCGGCTGAAACCGAATTTCCTTGGCCTGCAGGCTGTAGAGATCCACGCCTACGGGAACGTGATTCGGAATCCCGATCAGCACGAACGTTCCGCCCAGCCGCGTGACAGCCAGCGCCGCATTGATGGTTTCGGCCGCGCCCGCCGCGTCGATTGCGATATCCACGCCGCGCCCGCGCGTTTTGTCGAGCACCGCTTCGCGAAGCTGGCCGATGGGCACCGCAGCAGTTGCGCCTTGATCCAGCGCCATTTGGATTCGATGCGGCAGCCTATCAGCCACCAGTACCTGCGTTGCGCCGGCCTTGCGCGCCACCGCCGCTGCCAGCAGACCCATGGGTCCCGCGCCCAGCACGGCCACGCTATCGCCCGCGCGAATCTCCACCATCTCCAGCATGTGCATGATCACGGCCACAGGTTCGATGAGCGATGCCTGCGTGTAGCTGAAGCTCTCCGGAACAAGCGTGGCGTTGTGAGCTGGGATGGTCGCGTATTCCCTTAGCAGTCCTGGCAATTGCGGCGAGCCCATGAACAACCCGCGCACGCAATTGTTATGGTGCCCGCCCAGACAGTACTCGCAGTGCCCGCAACTGACGGTCGGCTCGATGGACACGCGATCGCCCGGCTTCAAACCCGTGACGCCGGAACCGATGACCGCAACTTCGCCCGCCGGTTCATGACCCAGGATTTGTGGATACGACGCGGGATACCCGTAGATATTGCCGTCCGTGTACCAATGCATGTCGCTGCCGCAGATCCCGACCGAGCGGAGTTTCAGCAGAATCTCTCCGGGGCCGGGATCGGGAGCAAGCGGCGTTTCGACAACTTCGAGTGTGCGAGGTGCTACCAGTTGAACGGATTTCAATCCACTACTTTAGCGGAAATCACCAGGATGAGGGCGCTGTCCGATCCAAGGATACCGCTGGTTTTGCCGACCACCACTTTCTTGCCTTCCGGCACATCCACGTCGGTGGAGATTCCAGCGTTTTCGAAGGTGATCTGATTCGTGCCCGTCGGGACCTTAAGCGACAACTGAAGGTGATCGAATCGGATGGACTTCGCAGTATCGGTGCCGTCCAGCGACACACGGCGGTACCGAAACTCATATCTGATACGGTGAATTCCTGGTGTTTCGTCCGTCAGAACCATACCGCTGGTTTCCCCGCTCTCTCCATCGCGCGACCTCAGCACAAAGCTCTCGAGAACACGGAAATTCTTGTAGCTAAAAATCCCCTTGAGCTGCTTGATCACGGGCTCCAGCTCTGATGGGATCGAGCCTGCGCCAGGTCCATCTCCGGAAGCAACTATCATGTAGATGTTGGACTCGATATCGCGCTTTACCGCCGGCGGTACATCGAGCTGCTTGATGACCTCTTCGAAGCCGGTCACCACCTCCTTGGAACCGCTCAGGATAATGTGCTCATTGTCAGTACTGATCAACAGGTTATTGCCAGGCGCAAGGTCTTTTACCGTGCGCAAGATTCCGTTCAGGTTCCCATTTTTGATCGTGACAACCTTCTGCACCCGATCCTGCGACAGAAGCGCTCCGGCGCACACGAACGCAATCAACATCGTGGAAAACAGCTTTTTCATAATGAGTCTCCTTTTTGATCTACCAGCCAGATGATGATCACGTTCGGGTCGTCAGTCAGCATCTTGACAACAGCAAGTGGTTCCGTTTTCCGGACCGGCCCCGCTTGCGCGAGCGACCGGCCCGAACTCTTATGGTGGACGCGGCGGGTAACGGGCTTCGGCGTCAACCAAATCTTGGGCGGATCCATTTTTGCGACGACAGCGGTTGGCGACGCGGGGTTCTGCAGCCGCGGCAGGACATACGATACGCAGACTATCGCGATGCAAGCAGCCGCAGCCACTGCCGACCATGTCCACCACACGGACCGCCGCTTCCTCACCTGAATCTCGCTCAACACGCGCTGGCGCACAGCCGCGAACGCAGCCGGAGCTATCGTCAACTCGCGCAGCGCCGCGGCGTTCCTCTCAAGCTCGCGGCAGTGCTCGCACACTTTCAAATGTTCCGCAAACTCCGCGCTGTCTTGTTCCCAATCCGGGCAATTCATAAACGCTTCCTCAAATAACGATCCGTAAACTTCTTCAGCTTCCCGCGCGCCACCGAGATCTGCGACCGCACCGTCACCTCCGATGAACCCAGAATTCCAGCCACCTCGCGCGTGGAGAGTCCCTGCATATCCCGTAGCACAACAGCCGCGCGTTCTTTCTCGGGGAGCGTCTTCAAAGCCATCTCCACCAAACGGCCCCGCTCCTGATGGGCCCACGCCAATTCCGGATCCGGCTGGCTCGAAGCCGGCTCAGGACCGCTCAGCGGTTCCCAACCCCGACGCCGCCGTGCGCGATGCATATCATTGCAGACGTTCACCGTCACACGATACAGCCAGGGCTTGATTTCCTGAATGTCCGGCAGCCGGTTCAGGCTTTTGTACAAACGCAGGAACGCTTCCTGCGCCGCATCCTGCGCATCGGCCAGATTTCCGAGCAGCCGCAACGCCGTTCCCAGAACCTGTTTCTCATTCGCTCGCATCAACTGGTCGAAAGCATCCAGGTCGCCCGTCTTCACGCGATCCAGGAGTCCGGCAGATTGGCCGGCGTCTTCGGCCTTCAGCCGGAAATCTGCCATCCCGAGCGTAAGCTCCCTCGTATTCACTGTTCGTAAATATTAACTGCGAAAGCGGCGGAAACGTTGAGAAGAAAGTGTAAGAGTAGGCTATGAGACCTCTCACGTTCGGCGTTTACCCGGGAGGAGTGGCCGACGCCGATCAAGGGCTGCTTACGGGTCTGCCGGACGATTTTGAGCGCGCCGATGCCGCACTGATCGCGCTCCAGGGCCCCGCGAAACGGTTCATCGTCCGCTGTTACGACAGTTTTCAAGATCTTGGGAGCCCGCTCTGGGCCGCTCCCTGCGCTCCCAAGGACTCCGGCCGCTACGCCAAATCACCCGCGAGACCAATGGATCTGGTTTTAACGTCAAAGTGGGATTCAACACCACACCCCGACGAATGCTCGCCGGCGGCTCCGATGCGGGTCCATGCTCGAGTGCCGATCCACATCGCCGAACATGGATGGTCCACCAGTGCGGGCCGCAGTCCCGATCGCCAGGCAGAGGCCATCGAGCGGGTGATTCGTCCATACCAATCGCGGGCGCCTGAATATCGATCCAGGAGCTTGGGGGCCAAGCAAAAATCTTCTTGACTCTTCGCCTATTCTTCGCCTATCATAATCCAGCAGCATCAGAATCCCGAACGGAGAACCCTAATGAAAATCACAGATAGTTTATTGCCTGAATTCGACCAAGAGATGGCCAACACGCGCAAGACGCTGGAGCGTGTGCCGGATGACAAGCTCGGCTGGAAACCCCATCCGAAATCGTTTGCCATGGGATCGCTCGCCACGCATATCGCCAACATGCTGGGTTGGACGGTGGACACTGTCGCGAAAGATTCGTTCGACATCTCGCCGCCCGGCGCCCCTCCTTATAAGGAAGAGCCGGTGGCTTCGAACAAAGAGCTGCTGGAGAAGTTCGATAAGAACGCGGTTGCAGCTCGAGCGGCCATCGCAGGATCGAGCGACGAGACTCTTCTGAAGCCGTGGTCGTTGCTGGCGGGCGGCAAGACGTTATTCACCATGCCGCGCATCGCCTGCCTGCGTGGTTTCGTGATGAACCACATCATCCACCATCGCGCACAGCTCGGCGTGTATCTGCGGCTCAATGATATCCCGGTGCCGGCGATTTATGGACCGTCGGCCGACGAAGGCCAGATGTAATCATTCATTGCGCAAAGCCTGGATCGGATCCACACGCGGGGCACGGCGCGCCGGGATCCACGCGGCCACCGCGCCCACTGCCGTTATCAGGATCGCTGCCCCAGCGAAACTGGCCGGATCGGTGGGCTGAATCCCATAGAGTTTATTCTGAACAAAGCGAGTCAGCGCGAGGGCTGCTGGAATCCCGATCGCTAACCCGAGCGCAACCATCCAGAGACTCTGGCGCAGCACCATCCATTGGACGGTGGCGCGGCGAGCTCCCAGCGCCAGCCGGATTCCGATTTCAACCGTGCGCCGCGCTACCGCGTACGCCATCACGCCATAGAGACCGATGGCCGCCAGCAGTGCGGCGATACCGCCAAAGGCACTCACCAAGCCGGCGAAGAGCCGCTCCGTTCCGATCGATTCGGCGATCTGCTGTTCTTCGGTCTTCATCTCCGCCACCGGGATCGCGCGATCTGTCGCGGCCACAACACGCCGCACCGCGCCGGCGATGGCGAGCGGAGGCAGAACCGTCCGGATTTCGAACGTCATCTGGCTCAGATATTTCAGATTGTGCGTATAAGGCAGGTAAAAGGTCGGCTGAACCGCGCTACGGACACGAGTGTAGTGCGCGTCCTTCGCAACGCCGACCACCTGAATCGTCTCGAGCCGAGGAGCCTCACCCAGGTAGAACGTTTTTCCGACTGGATTTGTGCCTGGAAAGAATTGCTTCACGAAGCTCTTATTCACCACGGCCAAGCCTTGTGTGGCGTGCTCATCCGCCATCGTCAGGTCTCGCCCGAGGATCACGGGGATGCGCATGGTGCCGAGGAAGGAAGCCGAACAGCGAAGCAGCAGGGCAATGGCCTTCTGGCTGGGCCGGGCGCCAGGGACCTGGACCCAGTCGTCGCTTTCCACGCCTTGCATCAGTCCCGCGTCCGACATACTGACGGACTCGACGCCGGGAATGGCTGCGATATTCTCGCGCATGCGGGCATAGAGGTCGGCCAACTGGCGACCCGCATAGCCGTTTCTGCTCGGGTCCGTCTGGAAGGTCAATACGTGCTCGGCGCGGAAGCCCAGATCGACACCCGACAATTGCATCAGAGTCCTGACGAACAATCCGGCCCCGACCAGCAACAGCAGCGACAACCCGACCTGCACCGAGACCAGCAGCGGGCTCATGCGCAGGCGCGGGCTACTTTCCACCGTTTCCGTACCTTTGAGTGTGGGCGCGAGATTCACGCGAGTTGCCCGCCACGCCGGAAGCAAGCCGAAAAGCAGGCCGGCCAACAAGGACGCTCCGGCAGTGAATGCAAGGGTGCGCAGATCTATGCGGGCATCCAAAGCCGGCGTGTCGTATCGACCGGTTGTGACAAACCGCTGAATTAACTGGAGCAGCGGCCGCGCCAGAACCACGCCCAGCAGTCCGCCGGCTCCCGCCAGTAACAAGCTCTCCGTAAGCAATTGCCGGATCAATCGGCCCACGCCGGCGCCAATAGAAAGCCGCACGGCTATTTCCCGTCCTCGCGCGGCGGAACGCGCCACCAGCAAATTCGCGAGATTCGTGCACGCAATCAGCAAGATCAGGGCGACTACCACGCTGAGAATGGCGAGCGAATCGGAGACGGAATCACGGAACATGCCCACCCCTCGCGTGCCGGGCCGCAATAGCACCGTCGGGACTTCCGCGTGCTTTGCGAACTCCTCGACGGTGTGTCCGAGCGTGGCTTTCAGCGCCGCAGCCACGGAGGCGTCCGAGGCACCGGGACGTATGCGTCCGAAAATCTGCAGCCACCAGTTGTCTGGCTGGGTGAGGGAGAACCATTTCAACCCCATCTCGGGATCCATCGCCAAGGGAACGAAAAGATCAACTGCTTCCCAGGAGTTCAATCCCTGAAAGGGCCGCTGCATTACGCCCACTACGGTGACGGGTCGCTGGTTCACTGCGATCACGCGGCCGATCACATTGGGATCCATCGCAAAGCGTTTCTCCCAGTAGCGATACGTGAGAACAACGATGCGAGGCCTCCCGGCAGCGTCGTCCTCAGGAAGAATCGGCCGTCCGATCAACGGTTGCGCGCCCAGGCCCATGAAATAATTGCCGGAGACTAATTGTCCGTTTGCAAAATCGCTGGCGCCGTCGGCCGTAACCGTGAACTGGTTCGGTGCATAGGCCACCAAATCCGAAAACTGGGGAACGCTGTCGCGGAACTGCCGGTAAGCGGCATACGAAAACGAGCCGCTGACAAGCTGGCCGGTTAGCGAATCCAAGGTGTTGTAGCCGCTGTGCGAAATTTCCGGCTCTTTGTCACTGTGCACCCAGGTGAGGATTCGCAACTCGCCGGGCGCACGCACCGGCAGCGCCTTCAGCATCACCGCATCCACCAGGCTGAACACTGCGGTGTTAGCGCCGATGCCGAGCGCGAGCGACAGCACGGCAACCAAGCTAAACGCGGGGCTGCGGCGCAACATGCGAATGCCGTAACGCAGGTCCTGAGCGAATTGTTCCAACCACACCCAACGGCTGGATTCGTAGAATCGCTCTTCCGAACCTGTTACGTTGCCGAATTCGCGCCGAGCCTGGTATTTCGCATCGCCCGGATTCGAGCCTTCCTCGGCAAGTTCGTCCGATTCGATATCGAGGTGGGATTGAATCTCAGCCTGAAAATCACTGTGCTTCCGTTTTCTCCAAAACATGCGGCTACCCTCCCGCTTCCTCCGGTCCCAATACGCGTCCAATGGCCGCCACCAGCCTGCGCCACTGGCTGGCTTCAGACGTAAGCTGTTTGCGTCCCTTGGCGGTGAGGCTGTAAAAGCGCGCCTTTCGATTGTTCTTGCTGGTGCCCCACTTGGCTTTTATCCAGCCCTGATCTTCCAAGCGCTGCAGCGCCGGGTAGAGCGAGCCGTGATCCACCAGCAGCGAATCCTCCGACGTCTGCCGGATGGCGCGCGCGATGCCCTGCCCGTGCTGCAGGCCGAACACCAGCGTGCGCAGGATCAGCAGGTCCAGCGTGCCTTGCAGCAGCACAATGCGGTCGTTGGTCGCTTGGGTGGCCATCCGACCCAAGTATGCGCCGTGACGGGTCGTATGTCAACCCAAAATACGCCCCGAGCGTGCTCCACGGGATAATGAGAATGGATCACATGCAGGTTCTGTTGATCTCCACCTACGAGATGGGCCGCCAGCCTTTCGGGCTTGCTTCGCCCGCGGCGTGGTTGGCCGCCGAACATCACGATGTCACCTGTGTGGATCTGTGCGTGGAGTCGTTCCCCGAGGACAAAGTGCTCGCGGCCGATCTCGTCGCACTCTATCTCCCCATGCACACGGCTACGCGGCTGGCTGTGAAAGTGGTCGAAAAGATCCGGCGGCTGAATCCGAAAGCACACCTGTGTTGCTACGGCCTGTACGCGCCGCTGAATGAATCGTACCTGCGCAAGCTTGGCGTAGAAACCATTCTGGGCGGCGAGTTCGAGCCGGGCCTGGCCGCGCTGGCAAACGGGAAGGCAGGCATACAAAAAGAGCCGTCGATCTCGCTCGGCCGTCTTCAGTTTTTGCCGCCGTTGCGTTCCGCGCTTCCCGCCCTGGCAGACTACGCCCATCTCCGGATCAATGGCACGGCGAAAACCGCCGGTTACACCGAATCCAGCCGCGGATGCAAACATCTGTGCCGCCATTGCCCGGTGGTTCCTGTATATCAGGGCGCTTTTCGGATCGTCCAGCCGGAAGTGGTGCTCGAAGATATCCGCCGACAGGTGGCGGCCGGCGCCGAGCACATTACGTTCGGTGATCCTGATTTCTTCAACGGCCCGACGCACGCGATGCGCATCGTGGATGGGTTGCATCGCGAATTTCCCGGTCTTTCCTACGATGCGACCATCAAGATCGAGCACCTGCGCAAACATCAGGACCTGCTGCCGCGCTTGAAGGAGACCGGCTGCCTGTTCGTCACCAGCGCCGTGGAATCGGTGGACGATGCGGTCTTGGACAAGCTGGACAAAGGCCACACACGGGCCCATTTCGTGGAAGTAGTCCGCGAGTTTCGGTCCACCGGCCTTACGCTAGCACCCACCTTCATTGCGTTTACACCGTGGACCACTCGCGAGTCGTATCGCGAGTTGCTCTCGACACTAATTGAACTGGACCTGGTGGAACACGTCGCGCCGATTCAACTCGCGCTGCGCCTGCTAATCCCACGCGGCTCGCGACTGCTGGAACTCGACGAAATACAGTCCGTGGTTACCGGCTTCGACGAACCCGCGCTACTGTATCGCTGGAAGCATCCGGACGCCGCCGTGGACGCATTGGCGGAGCAAGCCTTGAAGCTCGCCGCGCACAAAGGATCGCGCCGCGAGATATTCCGCAAGATGTGGGACTTGGTGGCCGACCGGCCGCTCCCGGAAAACTTCGACCTAATGCCCCGCGCAACCATCCCGTACATGGATGAGCCCTGGTATTGTTGAGCGGAGCCAACTGAAGAGCAGGTTGCTCTTGTATAGGTGGTGTGGAACTGAACCGCGACCGTGAGGGAGTCGGTGCCTTTTTGCGCCGTTATGAACCATAGTAAAAAGCTACTGCTGATCGGCGCGACCACCGGCTATCAAACCCGCAGCTTCGCCGACGCGGCCGAGCGGCTGGGCTTCGATCTCGTGCTCGCCACCGATCGATGCCACATATTGGACGACCCCTGGGGCGACCATGCGCTGGCGTTGCGTTTTGAAGATCCCGAGGGCGCCGCCCGTACGATTGCGTCAAAAACCCGAGTGGACGGCATCGTCGCGGTTGGCGACCGGCCGGCTTATATCGCCGCCCTCGCCGCCCAGCTCATGGGGATTCCGTACAATTCGCCCGACTCCGTTCTCGCCTGCCGCAATAAGTTTCTTGCGCGCGAGCGTTTCCGCGCCACGGAAATGCTGGTGCCTGAATTCCACCGAGCAGCTCTCGCCGAAGGCCCCCATCCGGCCGCCGAAACAGCGAAATATCCTTGCGTCCTCAAGCCACTCGGACTTTCAGCAAGCCGCGGCGTCATCCGCGCCAATAATCTGGACGAATTCGTGGCAGCCTTCCGGCGCATCCAAGCTCTCCTGGCCGATCCCGAAATCGCGCGCCTCCGCGATCAGCAGGACAAATTCCTGCAAGTGGAAAGCTTCATCGAAGGCCACGAGTTTGCGCTGGAAGGCATCCTCATCAACGGCCAGCTCCGCGTGCTGGCGCTGTTCGATAAACCCGATCCGCTGGATGGCCCATTCTTTGAAGAAACCATTTACATCACGCCATCGCGCGAAAGTGCTGCGACGCAAAACGAGATTATCCGCACCACCGAATCGGCCGTGAAGGCGCTGGGCCTCGAGCACGGGCCCATCCACGCCGAGATGCGCGTGAACTCGCGCGGCGTCTGGATGCTCGAAGTCGCGGCGCGGCCCATCGGCGGCCTGTGCGCGCGCGTTCTGCCGGGGCTCGAGGATCTGATTCTTCGCCATGCCGCCGGTGACGATGTTGCATCCATCGTAATGCCCGCCAGCGCAGCCGGAGTCATGATGATCCCGCTTCCGCGCGAAGGAGTTTACGTGGCCGTCGACGGTTTGGATGAAGCGCGCTCCACTCCCGGCCTCGAAGACATCATCATCACCGCGAAGCAGGGACAGAAGCTAATTCCGCTGCCGGAAGGGAACAGCTACCTGGGGTTCATTTTCGCGCGCGACAATTCGCCGAATGCCGTGGAACAAGCGCTTCGCGCATCGCACGCACGATTAAGTTTTGAAATCGCGACGGCGCTGCCCGTAATGGGAGCTTAGCCTTTGGCTTTGGGTGGAACGTAGCCCGGCGGCAACGCGGCCCCTTCGCCGAAAAAGTAATCTTCCATTTGCTTGAGCAGAAACTCCTGGGCTTCCTGCGTGCCCAGGTTGAGCCGGTACTCATTCATGATCATTTTCATCTGCTCCAGCCACAGTTTCCAGGCTTCTTTGGAGACGTTTCCGTAGATGCGCTGCCCGAGCGGATGACCATCGAAAGGGACCTCATCCAGACCGGGCATTTCTTTCTGGAATTTGACGCAAAAAACCTTGCGCCCGCCCGCCTGCTCCTCAAATCGAGGATCCACCAGTCCACCGCTGCCGCAACCCATGACGGTTCTCCTTTGCCTCGCGCATCCTTAGGATAGCAAAGCAAACCGGAATTACTCAGATTTCGTTCGAAGCAGGAACTGCTGCTGAAACCGGCTTGACAGCCTGTGCAGGTCCGGGCTTGGCAGCCGCGGCCATCTTCTTATTGTTGAGGTATTCCGAGAGCCGAAGGGGCTTGGGCGCTCCCTTTTCCATCGCGCGTTGGACCGCTTTCTGATACCGGCGCAGGGTTTCACGCCCTACAGCGTCTTTCAGATTGCAAGCTTCGATGTCCAACAAGATCTCTATCTCCCATGGCTGGAAGGTGTTACGGTTCATCGTACCCCGCAGCAGGTCATGCACCAGCTTGTTAAATCTGGCTAGAATAGCTTCGCTATCAAGAGTCTCTACAGGCATACCCAACTGACTCATCGGCAGATTCGATGAGAATCGTTATCCCGGCATTGTTGTAGGGCAGGATGCCATCCTGCAGCGGGTTGTCAACCCGCACAGGCATCGCGCTCGCGAATCAATTCGTCCTTAGAAATTCCTCGCCTTTTCGAAATCCCCTCAATCGCCATCGGCGTATTCATCAAGCGCTGTTCTCTCATCACCGGCGACACACTCCTCACCGACAGGAACATGCTCTTTAGAGAGTGTTACCGAACCGCGACCGTGAGGGAGTCGGTGCCTGCGCCGATTGCAGCAGCCCGGCAATCTTCTTCGCGCGTTACATCGGCCTGAAACGGAATGCACCGCCCGCCCTCTCGCGCGAAAAGAATGGCGGTAGCCCGTCCATTGCCGATCGTATCCCCCGGCGTCTGGCCCGCTCCCACCACGATGGCGACTTTATCCTTCAGCCTCATCCGGAAACCGTTCAAACCCCTCTTCCAACTGGACCCCACAACAGTTCAGCGCCATCGATACCAGCGTGTACTGCCCGGCCGTGAAAATCAGATCCAGGAGCTGCTCGGTGTTGTAGCGCCCAGCCAGCGCCTTCCATGTCGAATCACTGATAAACGAGTCAGCATGCAACTCGTCAACAGCCCGCAGCAGCGCAGCTTCGAACGGGTCCCATCCGGGAGCATCCGGCCCCGCCGCGACACGCCGAATATCATCGGAACCAAGCCCCACCTGCTTTCCAATAGCGACATGATGGCCCCATTCATACTCCGCCCGGCACAGCCATCCCATGCGGAGGATCACCATCTCCCGCTCCCGCGCAGGAAGCGAAGACTTGGAAAAGGTGTGGTCTCCAAATACCAGCCATCTCTTAAAAAGCTTCAGATGCCGCGCCAGCGTCGCGAAAGTTGTACACGTGCCCATCCTCTGCAAGGCCCTCCAGGACCTCTCTAGTTTCACCGTCCCACTCAGCCGGGGAAAGAGGCGCAATGCGCGGTTGCTTCAGCCGCATGGATGATCTCCGTTCACTAACCAATTTACGTCACCAAATGCTACCGCGCACGGTGTTCCAAAAGACCAGGTAGACAAGAACGGGGACGCTTCCTTCTGATCCGGGTCCGAACGACAGCTCGGCCCATTCAGCGGTTTGCCGACTTCTCGCCTCCGTAGAGACCGGTTCACGCCCTGCGGAGCCGCACGTCTGCGACGAACACAAGCGCTTGAGTCGTCGTGCAACACGCGTGAATCCTGCCTTCCGCTACAATTGGAGTGAAGAGGAAACATGCTTCACACCTTCACGCTGCACGAAGACGCATGGTTTCGCGACGAGGACGTTTTCGCAGACGGTCAGGTCACCGGCTACCGGGTCGGCGGAATGCCCGATGGGAAGACGGCGAGAATTGCGAACTTCGGAGCACCGAACCGGAACGACTGGCGGATCATGCGAATCAACGGCGACAATACACGGACCGATTGGTTCGGTCACTACGAAAGTGTCGACGACGCACTAGCAGCGTTGCAGCAGGATCGCAAATGAACGTTTTCGACGCGAACCCGCAATTCGCTGCGAGGACGATGCCTCCTTCCTCGCAAAGCGTATCTGCATCGATAGATGAAATAACATCCACTATGAAGACGGAAGCTGGACCACCCCGTTTTCAGGCTTCGGCTCTCCTCGAATGTTCAAGGCCTTCGTCTTAGTCCGCAATCTCGAATCACATGCGAAAAGCCTTGACTTTGGCGAGTTCACAATCGACCGCGTTGGTCTTCGATTCAAAGAGCTAAGAGAAGTTTTCTCATCCGTAGACGTAAACCAGGACGATTGGATTCTCGAGAAATCCTACACACTGTTACCGCTTGGCCCCCCAGGCTCTCCCGTTGGTAGCATTCCGAACGACATCGAAGATATCTTGCTCCTCCTTCGTCTCTATAAGACTGGCGATATATCTTTCATCAAACAGGCGATCATTCCACCGAGCGGCAACGCACTTGTTCAGTTCCCCTACCGCGCGATGAATGACCTGAACAGCTACTCGCCTATGCTATTTAACGTTGAATCAGAGGAATGTGAATCATGGAACGACTTCGCCGATGGCATTCGTAAAAGTCAGTCATGGAGCTGTGATTGGTTCGCAGCGGCAAGACGATTCTTCCTATGCGGCGGTGCGAAACAATTTAATCCCAAATGGGACGACGTGGATCGAGTTTTGGACTACACCACGGCGCTCGAATCAACGCTCGTGCCGGAGAAGGACTACAACACACGCCGTATAAGCCGTCGTGCCGCGACACTGATCGCACCGGATAATCCTGCAGAGATGGAGGCTATCGTCAGGTTCATGAAGAGGTTCTACGAGATTCGCTCCCGGATCGCACACGGTAGTAGACTAGGCGACGAAAACCGGGAGTGGTTGTTTGAGAATTGCGACCAAGTTGAACGTCGAGTGCGACAGGTACTTGTGACGGCGGTTCAAAAACTTCCGCCAGGAGAAGAAGATCGCCGCGTTGCCTTGGCGGAATTGTACAATCCAACGGACGAGGACCGCGGGAGTTTTGCCCTCGAGAAGTTCAGAGAGATCAAGACAGCGGAAGTCCGCAAGGCGATTGCGGCCAAGGTCGCAAATCTGGCGGGTGACTGAACGGGCGGTCTCACTTGGAAATGGTCTACATGGCCGCCGCCTTCAGCCGGAAACGCACACCCTCGTGGCGTTGGAGAAAACTGACAACCACAAAAAGGTTATCCGCCCGCGGGTTGCCCGACGGCCCCAGCAGGCGCATCAGGCTCTTGGACGGAATGCGCGGAGCCTCCGCGAGTTCCGCAAACCCGACAGTCGCGTTGATGTAATCGCGCAGAATCGCCTTAGCTGTGGCGATATCACCGGTGAGCAGGGACTTCAATGCCTTCGCGCAGAAGTTCCTTGCAACTTCGAATCACGTGTGGCACGGGCACGGATGGTCTCCTTAAAATCACGTGTCAGTGCTATAGTTGTCCTCCTTCTTTCTCCGTTTGTAGTCCTGCCAGCGGCAAGAGACGGCGCGCATCCAGACTTCAATGAGTCTAGACTCAAAGCTAAAAAAAATCACCGGGGAGCTTCGAGATCGAGGGCGAATGCGGGTGCGATCCTGAGCTTTGTTAAGACGTCGTTCGGGATTTTACCCAACCGGCGTTCCAGGCGAACGGTCGGTATCGAGCCAAGCCCCTGCACGTTCGCCACCGAGTCACGGTCGAGAAACGGCAGCCGCGGTATCGGCACCTCGTAAGAACTGGGTCTGCTTTGAGTAGTGAGCGGCACGTAGAGCACCAGAGCGCGGGGCGCGTCGGGATCGTACCGCGAAACGATCACGAACGGGGGGTCTTTCGCCGCCAACCCCAAGTCCGCTAACCACACCTCACCTGGTAGGGGGTTCATCGAGCAGATCCAGAACTTCCTGTTCGATAGCGCGCGAGCGCGTCACATCGAGAACATCCTGGTCAGCAAGTTCGATGACTTCCGCGACGCGCTCTCGGACTTGAGCAGCCGTCTCCGGTCTCCATTCGCGCAGCTTGGCGTCCAGCTTCTCAACCAAAGCGTCCACGATGTGCCTCCTATTCCATTTTCCAGCAGCGCCCTCCAGACCGCAACTTGCATCTCGCGAAAATCCAACCGAATGAGTC
>CABEDY010000537.1_pt1 | contig 14826 bp, 12 predicted proteins | sample 3423171 | NCBI WGS metagenome assembly CABEDY01 (sample SAMEA5534333, study PRJEB31848) | metagenome | biome: tundra; feature: field; material: soil | place: USA | collected 2013-05 | depth 0.15 m | reverse complement strand
GTTGCGCGTCGCCATTTCGGAAAATGTACGAGGGGTGCTCTTCGTAGCGGTGGTGACGGCTGGCGAGAACAGGCAAGTGGCGATGCTGCCGTGGAACCGCCCTCCGCCCGCTGAAGCGAAGTCGCGAGTCAAAATCACGATGCAGCCGATGCTGGAGCAGCCCGAGGCCATCCTGGATATGTTGCTGGTGGATTCCGGTTCCGAGTTGCTGGTCTTAAGCTCGAGCAAGGTGTCGAGTTACAAGCTAGCCGGCGGGAAGTGGACACCGGCGGGGATTGCAGGTGTCTCCTGGGCACGGCCGCTCCCGCGCAGTGAGCGCGGCCGGTTGCAAAACGGTCCCGCCGGGTTCCGCGTCTTTGTGCCCGGCACGTCCTGCAACGGCACGCTGCAACCCGAGTTCAAGATTACTTGCGCACCCGGCAATGACACTTGGTTTCTGAATCCGCGCGATTCCTCGCTCGCCGTCCGCTGGGTGACCGATCGAAATGTCCTGGAGTCGGACAATTTCCGAGCCACGTTCTACGGGGCCGCGGCCGGTTGGTTCGCTACCTCCGAAGACCGTATCCTAAGTCCGACTGGCGACCTGCTGGCGGGTTCCGACGGCTGGGGCAGCCAGATTTCGAGCGTCGAGAATCCCTGCGGCTCCGGTTGGATGCTGCTAGGTTCAGCGGCGGGCGATGCTCAGGATCGCGATCAGATACAGGCTTATGAAGTCGTGGACCGACAGACCGTCGCAGCCAGCGACGCCATTGCTCTACCGGGACCAGTGACGGCGCTATGGCCCGCGGAAACTCCCGGGCAGTCCACGCTCGTGATTCGAAATTCGAAGACAGGAAACTATGAGGCTTCACGCTTGGGCGTGGCTTGCGCTGAGTAGTCTCCTGCTTTCTCCACTCGACGGGGCTACGCTTCCGCGCTACGGCGGAAACTTGACTGTAGAGCTTTCGTCTGCGTGGAACTCGGTCGAGTCCGCAGGCCCGATCGCGCCGCTCGTGATGGAGACTCTGGTCCGGGTGAACGAGAAAGCTGAAATTGAGCCGCTGTTGGCGACGGCGTGGCAGCGCGATGCGGACCGCAAGCGTTGGCGCTTCTCCCTGCGGCCGAAGGTTTTCTTCCATGATGGAGAGCCATTCAACGCCGCTAGCGCTGTTCCATCTCTCATGGCCGCGCTCAAGAAGAAATACGGCGACGTGAACATCACGGCGGGCGGCCAAGCGCTCGTGCTCCAGTTCGATCGCCCCATACCGGATTTGTTAACCGAACTGGCCAGCTCTCGGACCGCCATCTTCCGCAGCCCGTCGATCGGCACTGGACCGTTCCGCGTGACCGCCTGGGAGCCCAGCCATAAACTAACGCTCGCTGCATTCGACGATTATTGGGCCGGGCGTCCCTTCCTCGATTCAGTGACGGTCAATCTCGGAACCACGCGAGCCCTGGGAGACGTCTTCGACATTCCTTTCTCGCAAACTCGTCGCGTGCTTCCCGAACGCACGCGGATCTGGTCGTCGCCGGTGCGCGAATTGATCGCGCTGGTCTCCGGCAATGTGCAGCCAGAGGTGTGGCAAGCCTTGGCGCTCGTCATTGATCGTGCGCCCATTGTGAACGTTCTGGCACAACGTAGGGCGGAAGCTGCGCTAGGATTGCTTCCCCAGTGGCTGAGCGGGTACGCATTTCTGTTTGCCACGCCTCCGGATGTAACGCGAGCGAAGCAGATGATTTCGCAATTGCGAACCGCGCCGCTAACCCTCAGCTATCCGGCCAACGACGGGTTCGCGCGTTCCGTCGCCGAGCGCATTGCGCTGAATGCCCGCGATGCCGGAATCGTTCTGCAACCAACGCAGAATCCGGGAGGCGCCGTGCGGATGGTCCGCTGGCCGCTCGAATCCACCGATGCCGCTGCCGAACTCAGTCGGATAGCCGCAATGCTGGGCATGCCCGAACGAGCGGCTTCGTTGAATTCCTCCAAGCCTGAAACACTGTACGAAGCCGAGCGCGCTTTGCTCGACGCGCATCGCGTGATTCCGATCGTGCATCTGCCGGAAGTTTACGGCATCGCGCCGCGCGTGCATAACTGGGAGACCGCGCAGAAAAACGGCGGATTCGTGCTGCATCTTGAGAACATTTGGGTGGACCCGTGAGCTTCCGCACCAAAATCTTTCTCAGCATCACCGCGACCGTTGTATTTGCGGTGTGGATCGTGGCCGGCGTAGTCTCCGCTCTTGTCACGAAATCGTTCGAGCGCCGCGACGCCCAGCGAACCGCGACATTGGTCTCGCAATTCCACAGCGAATTCGATCGGCGCGGTGCGGAAGTAGCGCGCCGCCTGGATGCCATCGCCAACTCGGATGAGATCGCGCGCATCGCCGTAGATCTCAGTTCGTCACAATTCGACCCTGGAAAATACCTCGAACAGGCACAGACGCTAGCGCGCGAGCAGTCGCTAGATTTCTTGGAGTTGGTAGGTCCGGATGGAAGCATCATCAGTTCCGCCGAATGGCCGGCCCGGTTTGGATACAAAGAAGGCTGGTTGTTACAGTCCGGCGATTCGAAAAGCATTTTCTTGAAGCGCGAAGAACTATCCGATGGCGCGGCGTTGGGTCTCATCGCCGTTCGAACAGTGAGGGCAGGGAACGGACAGTTGTACATCGTCGGCGGGCAAAGATTAGACAAGCAATTCCTGGATACGCTGCCCGCGGTGGAAGGATTGCGAGTTCAACTCTATAACGCTTTCGACGCTGCGTCGCCGCCCCTGGTCCGCGAAGTTCAGCAACAACCGCGTGAACTCACACGCACCACTCCCGACGCGGCCATCACTGCAATTCCACTGTTCGGGCGGGATAATCAACTGCTAGCAATTCTGCTGGTGGAAAACTCCCGATCCGAATTGGCCAGCCTCAAGAAATATATTCAGGGAACGGCGTTCCTGGTAGGGACCGGCGCCGTCCTGCTGGGCTTACTTCTCAGTTTCTGGACGGCTTCTCGCGTCACAAAACCGCTACGCGAGCTGACCTCCAGCGTGCGAGAGGTGGCTGGTGGAAAGTGGGATACACGCGCGATAGTTGGTTCCAGTGACGAAGTAGGACAACTCGCGCGCGACTTCAATCGCATGACCGAGCAGCTGGTCGAGCATCGCGACCGTATGATCCAGGCCGAGCGCGTGGCAGCCTGGCGCGAATTAGCGCGCCGCCTGGCGCATGAGCTCAAAAACCCGCTATTTCCCTTGCAGATCACCATCGAAAATCTGCAGCGGGCGCGCAACACTCCGCAGTTTGAAGAAGTTTTCCGCGAAAGCACCACCACTTTGCTGGCCGAGCTCGATAATCTCAAAACCATCGTCGGCCGTTTCAGCGACTTCGCAAAAATGCCGGCGCCGCAACTGGAGCAGATGGATTTGAATCAAGTAGTGCAGGAAGTGATCCGTTTATTCGATGCCCAGATCCATGCGCCCGGCCGTCCGCCAGTTGAGGTCACGCTCGAGCTCGACCAAAATCTCGCCCTCATTCAGGCCGATTCCGAGCAGATCCGGCGCGCCTTGCGGAATTTGATTCTGAACGCATTAGACGCCATGCCTCCCGCAGGCGGAACGTTGACAATCCGCACGCAAAATCTGGATGGAAAGGTGGCGCTCGATGTTTCGGACTCAGGCGCCGGTTTAACTCCCGAAGAATGCGAACGGCTCTTCACCCCCTACTACACCACCAAGCAGCACGGCACTGGTCTCGGCCTGGCCATCGTGCAATCTGTGGTGAGCGATCATAAAGGGACCATCACCGTGCACAGCGAACCGGGAAAAGGCGCCACGTTTCGAATCGAGCTGAAAGTATGAGCAAACTGCTGCTGGTGGATGACGATGCAAACACGCTGGCATCTTTGGCGCGGGCCTTTCGCTTGGCCGGCCACGAAGCGGTGGTGTGCGACAACGCGGATCGCGCGCTGGATCTGGCCAAGACGCAGCGCTTCGACATGATTCTTTCCGATGTAGTCATGCCGGGCAAAGACGGTCTCACATTGCTTGCGGAATTGAGGACGGCAGGCATCCAGACTCCGGTAGTGATGGTTTCCGGACAAGCCAACATCGAGATGGCCGTGCGAGCCACGCGGCTGGGCGCGATCGACTTTCTCGAAAAGCCGCTCTCAACCGAGAAGCTGCTGATGACTGTCGAGAACACCGTCAAGCTCTCGCGCCTGGAAGATGAAAACCGGCGGCTGAAGCAGCGTGCCGGCAAACAGGAGCTGGTTTGGAAATCGGCCGTGATGCAGAGCGTGATGGCCAAGGTGGACCGTGTGGCCGCCAGCGAGACACGAGTCTGCATCTTAGGTGAAACGGGCACAGGCAAAGAGCTGGTGGCACGCACGCTCCATGAGAAGAGCCCGCGCCGCGCTGGTCCGTTCGTCACGCTCAACTGCGCCGCAGTGCCCGCCGAGTTGATCGAATCTGAACTGTTCGGCCACGAAAAAGGCGCGTTCACGGGGGCGACGTCGCGGCATCTCGGCAAATTCGAGCAAGCTCACGGCGGCACACTTTTTCTGGACGAAATCGGCGACATGCCGGCGCTGATGCAGGCCAAGCTGCTACGGGTTCTGGAGCAGAAGGAAGTGGAGCGGATCGGCTCTGACCATTCCATCCGAGTGGATGTGCGGGTGATCGTAGCCACGCATCGGAATCTGGATGAGCTGGTCAAAAAGGGCGAGTTCCGCCAGGACCTCTACCACCGAATCTTCGTGTTTCCCATCACGCTCCCTCCGCTACGCGATCGCATCGACGATATCCCGCTCCTGGTTGACTATTTCGCGCGTGCCGTAGCCGAACAAAACGATTGGAAGGCGCGCGAGACCACCCCGGACGCCTACGCCGAGCTGAAGCGTTATTCCTGGCCCGGCAATGTGCGGGAACTCCGGAATGTCGTGGAGCGCTTGCTCCTGTTATCGGACGATCGCGTGGATCTCGGCACGGTCCGGCAAGCCTTGCCGTTGGCAGAGGCCACACCCAAGCTCTCAACAGGCAATCTGTCGGAACGCATGGACGCCCACGAGCGCGAGGTGATCGTCGCCGAGCTGAAGAAACACGCTTACAAGATGAGCGACACCGCTCGCGCACTGGGCCTGGAGCGGAGCCACTTGTACAAAAAATGCCAGCAATTAGGCATCGATCATACCGAACCGCGACCGTGAGGGAGTCGGTGCAGTTTTTGCGAGCGTTACCGAACCGCGACCGTAAGGGAGTCGGTGCAGTTTTTGCGAGCGTTACCGAACCGCGACCGTGAGGGAGTCGGTGCAGTTCGTGATATTCTTACGGTTTCGAACGTTAAATCAAGGAGCGCACTAAGACCATGAGAGTCGGCGTATTTACGGCACTGCTAGCACAGTTTCCTCTTGACAAGGTCCTCGAAAAAGTGAAGGCCCTGAACATCCACACCGTCGAGCTTGGAACCGGAAATTATCCCACCGATCCACACTGCAAGTTATCGATGCTCGAAGATCGTGCCGCGTTGAAAGAATTCAAGCAGAAGCTCGACGACAACGGATTCACCATCAGCGCGCTCAGCTGTCACGGCAACCCCTTGCATCCCGATAAGGCCGTTGCGAAGGCCTACGCGGACACCAGCAGGAAGACCATTCGCCTTGCCGAAAAGCTAGGTGTACCCGTGGTCATCGATTTCTCAGGATGCCCCGGCGATAGCGACCGCGCGAAGTATCCGAACTGGGTTACCTGCCCATGGCCGCCCGAATACCTGGACGTCCTGGATTGGCAGTGGGAAAAGAAAGTAATTCCGTATTGGACCAGGCATGCCGAATTTGCCAAGAACCACGGCGTGAAGGTTGCCATCGAGATGCATCCGGGCTTCGTCTGCTATAGCCCCGAGACATTGTTGAGGCTGCGCGGCATCGCGGGCAAGAGCATCGGCTGCAATTACGATCCCAGCCACATGTTCTGGCAGGGCATCGATCCTATCAAAGCCATTCGGGTGCTGGGCGATTCTATCTTCCACGTGCATGCCAAGGACACGCAGATTTACGACTCCAATCTTCCGAAAACTGGCGTCCTGGATACCAAGAAATACACCGACGAGCGGAATCGCAGTTGGATCTTCCGCAGCGTAGGATACGGTCACGAATTCGGCTGGTGGAAAGAATTTATTTCCACGCTCCGCATGTACGGTTACGACTACGTCCTCTCCATCGAGCACGAAGATACTCTAATGTCGCCGGACGAAGGGCTCACCAAGGCCGCCGAATTTCTGAACGCAATTGTGATTCGCGATCAGCCAACCGCGCCCTGGTGGGTCTGAACCGCGTAACCGAACCGCGACCGTGAGGGAGTCGGTGCTTTTCGCCGACCGATTCTACGCCGAACCTGTGGCCGCCTGCGTAAGAGGATGGGTCTTCACCCATTCCGTCCAACTCGCCGACGCATAGCCGCCGTCTTTGACATACGCATAAAATGCGCTGATGAATTCGGTCCGCAGCTTGTAAACTTCCGAGCTGCCTTTGAATAGATCATATTCGCCAATGAGCGATTGGCGACCCATGATGTCTTGGAGCGCCACATTCCCCGCGTTGCGAATCATATCGTAGAGCGTCATAAACGTGGTGGTGCGTCCGTCCCCGCCGTGGCAGTGGAAATGCAACCACGCGTTCGCTTCTAACCCGCGGATAAATGTCACGAAACGGTCCACCATGTCGTCCGTCGGGCGGCAATGATCGCTCACCGGAATCCGTATATAGTCGACGCCGAGCTGGTGCGCCAGGCCCATTTCCGTGGTCGCATCCTGGACCTCCACGGTGACTGGATCTTTCGTCGAAAACTGACCGTCTTTTCCCTTCACCAGAGTACTGATAATAATGCTTCGCGCCGCAACCAAGCGAATCAAATGCAGGCTCTCGTCGTTTTCGATCCATTCCAAGGAACGCCCGACGTTGGCCCAATCATAGGCGGCGTACCAGCTCACGGGGATCCCATTGATGAACACGTGGGACTCCTGGCGCAGGTCCACCAGGTAGACAGTAAAACTGCCCGTGCTGCCGATCCGCTTGACCACATTTTCGAGCTGCGCTTCGCTGTACTGGCAACTGCCCGATATATTGAGAGCCGAAATGTTCTCGAGCGACACCGCCTCTTTTGTGTAAATCGAAGCCGTGTCACGGAACTGAACGGGCAATTGCGCACCTCCGTCAAAAATCAGTGCCGGATTCGATTGCCGGGTCGCCCCGGTTTGACTATTTGTCATGACATTCACCTGAGGTTTTCCATGTTATCTCAAAGCGCGGCCTGCGAGCTACTTGTGATCTAATCTCTTTATGCTCTTCGTCACTTTCCACGAAACAATCCCCACCATCTACGGATATGATGAGCATAATCTAAAGAACCCACCCATTACGAATGTCCTATCGCAACCGGCCTCGGTGCAGCTTTCCGAGCTGCGAGGTATGTTACTCGCCAACGGCTTTCTTTATGTCGTGAACGGGGGAAAGAGCACGAGCAATATTCTGTGTTACGCGCCCAGCGGCAACCTGTATCAATACACCTATAACAGCGTCTTTACTCCCAGCCTCACAGCGGTGAGCCATCCGTTCGATTGTACATTCCAAAGCGTGAATGCGCCGGCGGAGCAACTCTGGTACGTGCCCAATCAGGACTCGAATGTCGTTACGGTTCTCACCTCCAGCTCGCCATACAGCTCGTCGCAGCCGTCTAACACGTCCGCCTACCTTGCCGCCTTGCTGACAGCGCTGCAGAACGCAAATAGCTCGCTCGCCGATGCGGGATTCCTGGACGCCACGTTCGTTCCAACGGCCATTGTTGGCGCCGAGATTCCCGATCAGACCACGGTGGATCCATTGTGGGGAGGCCTGACACCGGCCTTTAGCTCGGCGGACGATGCCACCAAGAAACAGAAGCAAAAGGTGCAGAACTCAGTTCGAGGAGTGGTGTGCTACAACAACGTGTTGTACGTAGCCGATGAAGGCGGTTCAGCCGTTCGAATGTACGACCCTGGTACGGGAGTCCCGTTGGGAAGCACCCCGGTCTCAGGCCCCGTTCACCTTGTTCAGCAAAACGGCGTGCTTTACGTGACAACAAGCAAAACCGTGTTGTACGGAAACTGCGTAACACCGCCGGCGAATTTGCCTCCGCTTCCTACGCCAAATCAGTTCGCTGGCGCGCCTCCGCCACCGTATCCGGCGCCGCCTTCCGGGTACACCAACTCGGTGACTCTGACGTTGAAGGATCTGGGGTTAAATCTCCCTTCAGGCTTCGGTCCCTCGGGACTCGCGTTCGATTCATCCGGCAACCTCTATGTTTCGGGCCGGCTTTCAAACCAGATTTATGGGTATTCGCCGGCCACGGGAATAAACCCGCCGTCTCCGTTTGTGCCTTTCAGCAACAATCCTATTTTTGAAAAACTCCCCGATCAGCCGGAATTCCTGCTGTGGGTTCCTGACCAATCGTAAGCTCAGCTGCCCATCGTCAGCACCACGCGAAAGCGCGCTTTGCCCGACATCATTCGCTCATAAGCTTGCTGCGCTTGTTCCAGCGGGAATTTTTCAATTATCGGCCGCACGCCGGTCATCGCCGAAAAGCTTAGCGTATCTTCGGAATCTGCCGCGACGCCCGCGGCCCAGCCCTGGATGGAACGCATACTCTTAATCAGTTGAATGGGCGAAACCTCGATCGGTTCCGGTGAAGCGCCGATCACCATCAGCTTGCCGTTGCCACCCAACCCATCGATCATGGCCGACATGGCCTTGCCGCTGGGGACGGTACTGAGGATGGCTTTCGCTCCGCCCATGCGTTGCAGCTCTTCGGCAGGGTTAGTGGCGTCCGAGTCGATGTAGGCATGCGCTCCAAGCTTTAGCGCCAGATCTTTGGCATCGGCGCCGCGGGCTATCGCGACGGTTCGATATCCAAATTTGTTCGCGAACTGAACCCCCAGATGGCCTAACCCGCCGATAGCTTCGATAGCCACCAGGTCACCCGGCATCGCATGAGAATGACGCAGCGCATTGAACGTTGTGACTCCTGCGCACATCAGAGGCCCGGCGTCTTCGAAGGAAAGGTCGTCCGGAATGGCGGCCAGCGCTTGCGCGGGCGACACCATGTATTCCGAATATCCGCCGTCATGGGTGAACCCTGTGATTTTGGCGGTATGGCAATTAATTAGATCGCCGCGGCGGCACGCGATGCAGACCCCGCAGTGTCCCCCATACCAGCCCACGCCCACGCGCTGGCCTTTCTTCCAGGTTGTAACAGCCGAGCCGATCTCATCGATCACTCCGCCGACTTCGTGGCCCGGCACAAGCGGATACTTTAGGCCAGGCCATTGGCCTTCTATCGCAAGCGAATCGCTATGGCAAACCCCGCAGGCGTGGACGCGGATGCGAACCCAGTCCGGCTTTGGGGTTGGAATCTCTCTGTCAACAAGTTGTAATGGTCCGCCAGGACCGGGGATCTGGATGGTCTTCATACCAACATTATAGAAGCGCCCTCGCAGGGATCCCGGCGGGAGGGAAATCGGGGAATGAGTATCCTGTCACCATATTCTTGTTGGCGAGCCGCGACCGTTGAGGGAGTCCGTGCAGTTGTGACCTCAAGCGGCTTTGTCGGCTGCAGCGGTTCGGTAAACCGGCCAGAGCCACTGGCGATAGTTGAGTAATCGGCCGCGCGTGGCTTCCACGTACAGGGATTTCAGCTTCGTGGCCACCGGGCCAACTTCGCCAGTGCCCACTGGGCGATGATCCACCGCGACGATGGGGGCGATCTCAACCGCAGTGCCCGTGAAGAAAACTTCGTCCGAGACGTAAAGTTCGCTGCGGCTGATGGAGCGTTCCACAACCTCCAGCCTCATTTCATTGCGCGCCAGATCAATAACGCTGGCACGCGTGATGCCTTCCAGAATATTGTCGGTCCCGGGCGGCGTCACCAGTCTTCCATTACGGAAGATGAACAGATTGCAGGTGGCGCCTTCCGAGACGTGGCCCTCTTCGGTCAAAAAGATCGCTTCATCGTGGCCATTGTGGCGCGCTTCATCGGTGGCCAGAACGCTGTTGACGTATGCGCCGCAGATTTTGGCGCGGCTGGGAATTGCGGTGTCCTCAACGCGGCGCCAGGAGACGACGCCCGCTCTGAGACCCTTGGTGCTGTCGAAATAATCGCCGAACGGCACTACCACGATCGCGTACGCGTCATTCTCGTCGGGAGCCACGCCGATCCGTGCCGAGCACTTGTAGGCGAGCGGCCGGACGTACACGTGCGATCGGAATCCATTGAGGCGGCACAGTTCCGCGGTTAGAGCTGCGAGATCGGTGGCGCTTTTAGGAATGCCGATGCGCAATATCCCGGCGTTTCGCTTCCAGCGCTGGTAGTGTTCGACGGGGCGCACTAAAAAGAGATCCTGCTGCTTGTCTTCAAAGTAGCCGCGGATGCCTTCAAAAACGCCCGTGCCGTAATTGAGCGCGTGGGTGAGGATATTGACGTTGGCTTCGCCCAGCGGGATGAATTTCTCGTTGAACCAAACAATTGTATTGGGATTCGGAGCTTCGGTTTTCATTTGAGTATTGCCTCCTCCTGGCCGAGTGCTAGCGCTTTGCGATCGAGATCGAGCCAGCGCTCGGATTTGACCAGACGGCGCATTGCACCGTCGATCCATTTTTCTTCAATGAGACTGGTGGCCTTAAGCAGCGCTCCCAGCATTATCATGTTGCCGGCGCGCGCGTCGCCCAGTTGATCGCCCAACGCAGTGAAGGGCCGGACGATGAAGTTCACGTCGTGACGTGTTACGCCGACTGGTAAACTCTCGCCGTTGTACAGCACCCAGCCGCCGGGCTCCACGGCCGATAGGAATTTGTGGAGTGAGGGTTCGTTGAGCGCCATCAAAACGTTGGGACGATTTACCAGCGGTGAATCGATGGGCTGAGTCGCGATACGGACCTGGCAATTCGATGTTCCGGAACGCATCTCAGGACCGTAGGACGGCAGCCAGGATACCTGCAATCCGGCATCGAGACCCGCTTCCGCCAGGATTTCGCCTAGAATGAGAACGCCTTGGCCGCCGAATCCAGCGATCTTGATGCGAAAATCTCTAGCCGCCGATTGGCGGACAGAATTTTCGACAGATCGCGCTGATTGGCAACCTAGAATCTCAGGAATCTTGTCGAGCGTCGGCGCTTCCGGTCGTTCGGGACGCTTTTGCGCTTCCAAGGTTTTGTCGCGGAATATGCTGAGCGGATAAATTTTGGTCAACTCATCGCGGACCCACGCCTGCGCGTCCTGCGGCTGCATCTTCCAGATGGTGGGGCAAGGCGAAAGGACCTCGATGAACGAAAAACCGAGACCGTTGATTTGATTTTCGATGGCCTTCTTGATTGCCCGGCCCGCCCGCACGATCATTTTGTTGTTGCCGAGCGCGACGCGTTCGATATAAACGGGCGCTTCGAGCGACGCCAGCACTTCCGACACATGCAGCGGATAGCCTTCGTTCCAGATACTTCGTCCAAAGGGCGACGTGATGGTCTTGGAATCCAGCGGCGTGGTGGGCGCTACCTGTCCGCCGGTCATGCCGTAGATGGCGTTATTGATGAAGAAGACAGTGATGGGCTCGCCACGATTGGCCGCGTGCAGAATTTCGGCGGTACCGATAGCTGCCAGATCGCCATCGCCTTGATAGCTTAGAACGATGCTGTTCGGGAGCGATCGCTTCACCGCCGTGGCAGCCGCTGGGGCGCGCCCATGCGCCACTTGTATGTTGCCGACATCGAAATAATAATAAGCAAATACCGAGCAGCCGACCGGGCTGATCAACACGGTGCGATCCTGGATGCCCAATTCATCGATGGCCTGCGCTATCAGCTTATGCGTGATGCCGTGACCGCAGCCGGGGCAATAGTGCGTCTGGTGCTGCAACTCAGCCTTGCGTTCGAAGGTCGAGTAAAAGCTGCGCGCTTTCTGGTGGAGAATTTCGAAGTCAGACATGGGCCACCTCCAGTTCCTGCGATACCGAGCAGCGTTTGATGAGATTGCGGACCACTGCCAATACGTCTTCAGCGGATGGGACATTGCCGCCGGTGCGTCCATAAAATTCCACTGGTTTACGCCCTTCCACGGCGAGCCGGACATCTTCAATCATCTGGCCGGTGGAAAGCTCGACGGTCAAGAACGCGGAGGCTGTTGCCGCAAGCGATCGGATCGCTTCCGTCGGGAAAGGAAACAGCGTGATGGGGCGGAGAAGGCCAAGGCGCAGCCCTTGCGCGCGGCCGAGTTGCACAACCGATTTCAGAATGCGGGCGCTGATGCCATAGCCCACCAGAACCACGTCGGCATCGTCGGTTTGGACAGCTTCGTAGCGAGTTTCCTCGCGCTCGGCCTGCTCGTATTTCGAATGGAGCTTCAAAACATGGCGCTCCAAAGCGTCGGGTTCAAGAAAAATGGAAGTGATGAAATTCTTGCGGGTTTCCAGGGTTCCTCGTACGGCCCACGCGGGCGGCGCCGGGAGAATGGCGCGCTCGGGAAATTCCACCGGCTCCATCATCTGGCCGATAAATCCGTCGGCGAGGACGAATACCGGGTTGCGATATTTGTCGGCCAGGTCAAACGCGAGCATGGTGAGGTCGCACATTTCCTGGACTGAATCGGGCGCCAGCACGAGAGTCCGGTAGCAGCCGTGGCCGCCGCCTTTTACAACTTGAAAATAGTCGCTCTGTTCGGCGGCGATGTTGCCAAGACCTGGACCGCCGCGGGTGATATCGGCGATGACGCAAGGCAGCTCGGCGCCGGCCAAATAGCTGATGCCTTCCTGCATGAGACTGATGCCCGGACCGCTGGATGCGGTCATGCAGCGGATGCCGGTGGAGGCAGCGCCGTAGAGCATGTTCACCGCGGCTGTTTCACTTTCCGATTGCAAGAATGTTCCGCCAACCTGCGGCAGCAACAGTGCGGCGGTTTCTCCGATTTCGCTCGCCGGGGTGATGGGGTAGCTGTAGAAGGCGCGGCATCCGGCGAGAATTGCGCCGCGCAGGACTGCTTCATTTCCTTTCATTAGTTGTTTGCGCATAAAGGCACCGACTCCCTTACGGTCGCGGTTCGGTAAGACGCTCTGGCGCGGTAGACTGTGATGGCGCCGGGCTCGGGACACGCGTAGAAACATAGACCACAGCCGCTGCAGCCGTGTCCGTCGTAAACGGCGACATGGTAGCCGTAGCGATTTAACTTTTCAGATAGGCGGAGGACGCCGGGGGTGCAGGCTACGACGCATAGTCCGCATCCTTTGCATTCCTCCGAGTTCATGGCTACGGAGCCTTTGTCTGGTTTGAGGGTGTCAATCATAAACTAGCGCTCCTTTCAAATATCCGGCGCGTTCAGCAAAATTGACTAACTCATCTTGGAATTTCGGATCTGCAATCGCAATCAGGGCCTCGGCGCGTTGGCGCAGGCTCTTGCCGTGCAGATACGCGATTCCGTATTCGGTGATGACGTAATGCACGTCGGCTCGCGAGGTTACTACGCCTGAGCCTGGATCGAGGACGGGCACGATCCTTGAAATGGTTCCGTTCTTGGCCGTGGATGGCAGCGCGATGATGGGCTTGCCGCCTTTGGAGCGGGCCGCGCCGCGCACGAAATCCACCTGGCCACCGAAGCCGCTATAAGGTTTGATGCCGATGGAATCGGCGCACACCTGGCCGGTGAGATCCACTTGAATCGCGGAGTTGATGGCGATCATGCGCTCGTGCTGCTCAATGATAAACGGATCATTTGTGTAGGATGTCGGATGCATCTCGAACAGCGGATTCTCGTGCATGTAGGCGAACAATCGCTTGGTGCCCAGCACGAATCCGACGACGATCTTGCCGCGGTGAATGTTTTTGCGCTCGCCAGTGAGGACGCCCGATTCGAAAAGATCGATCACGCCGTCGGAACACATCTCACTGTGGACGCCGATGGCCTGATGGTCTTTGAGGCATCCGAGCACTGCGTCGGGAATGCCTCCGATGCCGGTTTGCAGCACTGCGCCATCCGGAATGAGCGAGGCAACCAGCGCCGCGATGCGACCCTGCACCGGCGTGGGCGCTTCCATGGGGAGCTCAAGCAGCGGACGGTCCGTTTCCACCATGGCCGAAACCTGGCTGACGTGCAGGAAGCTATCGCCGAAGGTGCGCGGCATCTGGTGGTTCACTTCGGCGACCACATGGCGGGCGCATTGCGCGGCCGTGAGGCTGCAATCCACGCTGGTGCCCAGGCTCAAAAACCCGTGCCGGTCGGGCGGGCTGGTTTGAACAAACGCGACGTCGAGGGGGAGTTGACCGGTGCGGAAGAGGTCCTCAATTTCGCTCAGAAAGATGGGCGTGTAATCGGCGCGGCCTTCTTGAATCGCTTGGCGGACATTCCCGCCCAGGAACAGTCCGTTGTGTCGGAAATGGCCTTCGAACTCCGGGCGAGTGTAGGGGGCATCGCCGAACGTGAGCATGTGGACCAGTTCGACGTCATGAAGTTCGCCGGCCCGGCGCATGAGAGCGTCGATGAGCGGCGTGGGAGTCCCGCAGCCTTCCCCGAACCAGACGCGATTTCCAGAGGTGACGACGGTGACGGCTTCTTCGGGGGGTATGACCTTGGGCGCGAACTGGCCCCAGCAGCTCATGGCAATAGAACCACGAGCAAGTGGGTGTCCATGAAAGATGGTCTAGTTCGCCTAATGTTTTTAGTGGGTTACAAGGATATATTACGGCCTGGGGTGGGGGTTGTCGCGCAAGTCATGGGCGAGATCGCACTTCTCCCCGGCGGGGATAGGCCGGTAGGGCATTCGAAGCGCGCAAATGCTACGTGGCGGGACTGGTTTT
>CABEDY010000536.1_pt1 | contig 14828 bp, 9 predicted proteins | sample 3423171 | NCBI WGS metagenome assembly CABEDY01 (sample SAMEA5534333, study PRJEB31848) | metagenome | biome: tundra; feature: field; material: soil | place: USA | collected 2013-05 | depth 0.15 m | reverse complement strand
TCAAAGAACTTGCCTGCTTAAATCGTGTCTCCTTCCACCGTGACTTCTGGGCAGTTCGCGATATAACTTTTGAGATTTACTCGGGCGAGACGTTCTGCATCGTAGGCGAGAACGGCTCCGGCAAAAGTACGCTGCTCCAAATGGTGGCGGGAATTCTACACCCAACCAGCGGCGAGATCTCGGTGCGTGGACGCGTCGCCGCCCTGCTCGAACTCGGCTCCGGATTCAACCCCGAGTTCAGCGGCCGCGATAACGTCTTCGTCAACGCCGCTATCCTTGGCCTCTCACGCAAGGAAATCGCCGCCAAGTTTGAACAGATTGAGGCCTTCGCCGAGATTGGCGACTTCATCGATCAGCCGGTGAAGACCTATTCCAGCGGCATGGCGGTGCGCCTGGCGTTCTCGGTTGCCATCCACGTCGACCCGGAGATCCTGCTGGTAGACGAAGCGCTAGCAGTAGGCGACATTTACTTCCACCAGCGGTGCATGCGCAAAGTCAACGAGCTCCGCGAAAAGGGTGTGACCATCTTGTTTGTTACGCATTCCGCTGGAGAGGTCAAATCTATCGGAGATCGTGCTCTTTGGCTCGACGGCGGACGCATGCGCGAGCTCGGAAGTACGGAACACGTCGTCAATCGGTATCTTGCCGCCATGTTTGAAAAAGATAGCGCCTATCTCACTACGCTGCATCACAAGGCGCAGCGTATCGCGCGCGGCCCGGTGAAGGCTCCTGAAGTGGTCGAGTCCATTCCTAACATCGACCATCGTTTTGGGGACAGCCGCGCGGAAATCATCGGTATCGCCGTCCTGGATCTTGCCGGCCATCCCATCCATCTGCTGGAACCCCTGTCCGCGATCGTGGTCCGGATCAGTATCCGTGCATCTGAGGATATTACACTGCCGATAGTGGGATTCATGATGCGCAACCACATGGGTCTCGATTTTGCCGGTACTAACACGGCGCGCGAAGGCTTCGAGCTTCCGCCCATGGCCACGGGCGATATCTTTACAGTCGACTTCCATCTCCAGCTTCCCGAGCTTTATCCATCGTCGTTTTCGTTCTCGCCTGCCATCGCCGACGGCACCCTGCGCTCCTACACAACTTGCGATTGGATTGACAACGCAATTGTCCTGCAAATGAGCCCCGCCGAAGGCGAGATCTACGGGCATCTGCACCTGCCTTGCCGCGTAGAGTTGAACCGATGCCTGTCAAAGCCCGCGCCCGTCGAATCTGTTCAGGCGCTGAGCCACGCGGAGCCGAAAGTTGGTTGAGTTCACCGGCGAGCGCGTCATTCCCGGACAGGTGAATAACGATCTGTGGAGCGAGCATGTAGCGCGCTATGCCTTCGCCAGCCGTTTTGCGGATGGAAAGCGGGTATTGGATGCGGGCTGCGGCGCAGGATACGGCTCAGCCGAGCTGGCTCAGTCGGCCCTCCAAGTCACGGGCCTCGACATCGCCCCCGATGCTGTGGAATACGCCCGCGCTACCTACCCGATCCCGAACTTGCTTTTCCTGGTCTCTTCCTGCAATGCCACTCCTTTTCGTCCGAACAGCTTCGAATTGGTTGTCGCGTTTGAAGTAATCGAACACTTGCAGGATTACCGCGCGTTCTTGAACGAGTGCGCTCGTGTGGTCACACCACAGGGGCTCTTCATCGTCTCATCACCCAACAAGAGCTACTATGCGGAATCCCGCGCCAAGACCGGGCCCAATCCTTTCCACGAACATGAATTCGAAGCCGATGAATTCGTCAGTGAGCTGAGCCGTGTTTTCTCGAACGTGCGATTGCTACTCGAAAATCGCGTCGAATCCTTCGCGTTTCATCCGGCCAGGACCTTTTGGCCCGCCGGAGTCCGAATCGATGGCGGCGGTGGCACAGCGGCTGAGGCGAACTTCTTGATTGGCCTGTGCTCCTTCGGCCGGCTCCCCGATCCACAGTCGTTCGTCTACGTTCCGAAGGCCGCCAATCTGCTGCGCGAGCGCGAGCAGCATGTCCAGCTTCTGGAGCAGCAGCTTGCGCGCACCAAGAAGTGGCTGGCCGAAGCGCAAGCCGAGCGCGATGCCTTGCTCGATCTCTATCGCAAGCAGACGGATGAGCTTCTGGATCGAACCCGCTGGGCTGAAAAACTCGGCGCAGAACTGGATGCTCTGGGCGAAGTGCTGACCAGCGAACGCAAAGCTGCTGAGGCCCTCGCTCGCGACTACGAAGCCCGGGTGGCGCATCTCGAAGGCGAAAACCTCGTCAAGACAGAGTGGGCTCTCGCCACCGAGACGAGTCTCGAAGAAAAACGCGGTGAGCTGGCGGAGTGCTTGCGTTTGCTCGAAGCCGCGGAGACCACCGTGGTGGAGCGGACACTTTGGGCGCAACGCGCGGAAAAGTTGCGCGCGGATCTGGCCGCCCAACTGGATCTCATCCGCGTATCGCGCTGGGTGAAGCTGGGCCGAAAGTTCGGACTCGGCCCGAATCTGTGAGAACGCTCTTAACCATCCTCTGGCGGCTGATCAAATTTCTTCCGCTCCTGCTGCTCTCTCCCTTTCTGATGTTCGCGGCAATCATCGCCGTCGGCGCTACGGATCTGCTCACCGGTCTCCGAAAAAAAGACCCGTTGCCCTCCGATGTTCGTTGCGCGAACAACTCAGCCTCGGTGGTGATCCCCAACTGGAATGGCCGCGAGCTTCTGGAACGCTACTTGCCTTCAATCATCGAAGCGCTGAGCGGCCATCCTGACAACGAAATCATCGTCGTCGACAACGGATCAACGGACGGCAGCGCCAGCATGGTCGCCGAACGCTTTCCATCCATACGCGTACTGGCACTCGACAAAAACCTTGGATTCGGCGGCGGCTCGAATGCCGGCTTTCGCGCGGCTAAGAACGACATCGTTATCTTGCTCAATAGCGACATGCGCGTCGAGCCGGATTTCCTGTCGTCGCTGCTGGCCGGATTCACCGATGAACACGTCTTTGCCGTAGCATGCCAGATTTTCTTCAGCGACCCGAGCAAGCTCCGCGAAGAAACCGGCCTAACGCAGGGTTGGTGGGAGAATGGCGGGCTTCGAGTGCGTCACCGCGCCGATCCGGCCATCACCGATCTGTATCCATGCTTCTACGGCGGCGGCGGCTCCTGCGCATTCGACCGCCGCAAATTTCTCGAACTCGGCGGCTTCGACGAAATGTTCCGGCCCTTTTATCTCGAAGACACCGACCTTGGGTACCTCGCGTGGAAGCGTGGATGGAAAGTGCTCTATCAGCCGCGCAGCGTGGTTTATCACGAACACCGCGGAACCATTGGGAAACGGTTCTCCGAATCCCAGATCGACCTGGTGCTCAAAAAGAATTTCATCCTGTTCTGCTGGAAGAACATTCACGAATGGCCGCGCTTGTGGTCGCACTTCTTTTTTACTTTTGCCGGCGCAGTGCTGAGCGTTTTCTTTGGCGATTCGCCGGAACGCGCCAATCTGTGGGGCTTGTGGCGCGCCTTCCTTCAGTTACCACAGGCGCTCCAAGCTCGCACCCGCGCCCGTTCACTTGCTGCCGTCAGCGACACCGAGGCGTTCTGCAGGCCGCTGGGCGGCTATTTCCGCGATCGCTTCGGAATCCTCGATCAGGAACCGGAAAAACTGAGCGTCCTGTTTGTCTCGCCTTATCCGATCTGTCCTCCAGTTCATGGCGGCGCCGTCTTCATGTATCAAACTGCGCGCGAGCTGATGCCGCTCTGTTCGTTGCACCTGGTGATCCTCCTCGATCACGACTGGGAGCAATGGGATCATGCTGAACTCGATCAGAAGGCGGCATCTGTCGAGTACCTGGTTCGGATGGAAGGCAGGCCGAAGGAGTTTGGATCCGTTCTTCCTTACGCGGTGCGCGAGTTCGCAAACGCCGACCTCGCGTGGCTCCTGCATCGCCAGATCTACACGCGCGCCGTTGACGTGGTGCAACTCGAATACACCGCGCTCGGTCAATATCATTGGGATTTTCGCCGCATCGCCTGCGTGCTGTTCGAGCACGACATCTATTTTCAATCCATCGGCCGCGGTCTTGCCGGAACCCGTAGCCTGATCCGAAAAACGAAGGCCGCGTTTGAATATCTGCGCGCGCTCCGTTATGAGCTAAAGATCCTGCCGAAGTTTGATCGCGTTCAAGTTTGCAGTCCCGAGAACGGCGACTATCTTTTATCGTTCCTTCCGGGCCTGGCGGGAAAGCTGGACGACAATCGCGCGGGCATCCAAACTGCGCGCTATGAATTCCAGCCGGACGGCCGTGAACCGCACACTATGCTTTTTCTAGGAAGCTTTCGCCATCTTCCGAATCTCGAAGCGCTGGACTGGTTCACGCGCAAAGTGCTGCCTCGCGTCTTAGAACAGTCGCCCGAAGCGCGCCTGGTAATCGTGGGGGCCGATCCTCCGCCGAAGCATTCCCTGCCCGATTTCGGCGAACGCATCGAACTTCGTGGATTTGTCGAAGACGTCCGCGAGCCGCTCTCCCGCTACGCGGTATTCGTGTGCCCCATTCTAAGCGGCTCCGGAATGCGCGTAAAACTCCTGGAGGCTTTCGCGGCTGGCATTCCCGTAGTCTCGACAAAGTTAGGAGCCGAAGGCCTCACCGATAAAGATGGCGAGGTGTGCGCCTTGGCGGATTCGCCGGAGGAATTCGCGGAGAAGATCATGCAGCTATTCGGGGACCAAGCGAAGGCCGCCGAGCTTGCCGGCCGCGCCCGCGAGCGTGTGGTGGCTACGCGTGATATGGCCGTCCTAATCAGGCGGCTGCTGGATAGCTACCGCACCGCGCTTCGAGAAAAGGTGCGAAACAGAACTACTTCGTTCCCGCCGCTTTCTTGAAATCACCCGCTTTCACGATACTCACGCGGCTCGGATCCAAATTCCGCCGGAAGGCCGCAGCCACGTCGTCCGGAGTCAGGGCCGTCACGTGCTTTTCCAACTCTTCGTCCCACGCCATCTTCCGATTGTCCAGGTCGCGGGATACCAGCGTCTGCGCCAGGGATGCGTCTTCGGCACGGCCAACTTGCCGGAATTGCAGCCATCCGCTCCGATCCGCATCCATTTCCTTCTGCGCGAAACCGTCCTTCAATACTTTGTCCAGTTCCTCTTTGAAGTCCGCTTCCACCTTGGCAACGCTCTGAGGAGCGGCAATGGCGAACACCTGCAACTGCCCATCCTTATCGTCGGACTTGGCTGAAAAGCTGGAGCCGATCCCGTAGCTCAGCCCGTCCTTCACGCGGATGCGCGAAGCTAGGCGCGAATTCAGAAAGCCGCCGCCGAACATGTAATCGCCGAACAGCATGGCCGGATAGTCGGCCTCCTTGTCGCTCATATTCACCCGCTCGCCCGCCAGGAAAACGGCGTTGGCCTTATCCGGAGTCTCTATCGCCTCGTTCACCGGCGCGATGCTCTGGAAGCCGGTCTTGACCTTTTCGAATTTCGCGGGACTCTTCCAGGAACCGAACAGATCGCTGACGGCTTTCTTCACTTCGGCGGCGTCGAAATCGCCAACCACGGCCAGCGCGCCGTTGGAAGCTCCGTAGAACTTTTTGTAGAACGCGCGCGCGTCTTCCAGCTTGGCGGCTTTCAGTTCTTCAATCTCTTCGTCAATCGAGAGCGTTCCACGCACATCGCCTTTAGGGAAGGGATACAGGGTTCGGTGGAGCTTGTTGAATGCTACGACCTGCGGTTCGGCTCTGCCGAATTCATCGCCCGTGATCTGTTCCTTGCGGATCTGTTCGAATTCCGTCTCGGGAAACGCGGGTTCCTTGAGGATTTCTCCAGCCAGCCGAAGCACCGCCGGCAGATTCTCTCGCGTGGTCTCAATGGACACGTTGGCACCCTGGGCGTCTCCCCCGACATTCAGCCGGGCTTTCAATTTATCGATTTCGTCCTGAATCTGCTGCCGATTCCTGTGCTCTGTCCCGCGGATCAGCGTCTCGCCCGCCATCGACGCCACAGTGTCCTTGCCCTTCAGGCTATCCACATCGCCGAAACGCAGGCGAATCACGGCATGTACGCTCGCGCCCCGCGTTTTCTTCGTCAGCAGCGATACCTTCATTCCGGATGGCAGTGTATAGCGCTCCGTCCGCGCATCAATGTTCTTCGGCGAAGGATCGAAAGCCTCGCCGGCCTCCAGCACCACGGCGCTCTTGTAATCTTTCACCTCGGCCGCTACATCGCTCTTGGCGGGAATCTCCGCGCGATCCGGTTTTGGATCCGGAATGAACTCGCCCATTGTCCGATTCGAGCTCTTGAGATATGCCGCGGCCACGCGTTGCACATCTTCCGGCTTCACCTTCCCCAGCCGGTCGCGATCCAAAAACAGCAGCCTCCAATCGCCCTTGGCGTTCCAATCGCTGATGAACAGACCGATGCGCTCGGAGTCGCGCAGGTTCATATCCATGTCCTTAATCAGGCGCGTGCGGGCGCGATCCACTTCCTCTTTGCTCGGCGGCTCTTTCACCACGCCGTCTATGGTATCCAGCATGGCCGTCCGCGCTGCGTCCAGTGAGTCCGTTTTGTTTAAGATGGCGCCCAACATGAGGAGCCCGGGCTCGTTCAACTGGAGTTGGAAATCGAAAACCTGCGCGGCCTTCTTGTTATCCACTAGCGCCTTGTACAAGCGGCCGGAGGACTCTTCGCCGAGGATGCCGCCCAGCACCTCTAAAGCCGCCGCGTCCGGATGCCCACCGTCAGGAATGTGATAAGCGGCCAGGATCGCCTGGATATCACCCACCCGGCGCACAACGGTCAGGCGCTCTCCATCCTGCGCGGGTTCCATAGTGTACGTGGGCGTGAGCGTGCGCGAGGGGCGCGGAATCTTGCCGAAGTAATCGTTGACCAGCGCGACTACTTTGGCCTCATCCACTTTGCCTGCGACCATCAGGACGGCGTTGTCGGGCTGATAATACTTGTGATAAAAAGCCTGCAATTTGTCGATGGGCACGCGCTCCACGTCGGACTTGTTGCCGATTACCGGCCGTCCATAGCTGTGCGCAAGAAAGGCGGCCGACATGGTGTGTTGCAACGTTACGTTGAAGGGATTGTTCTCACCCATCTCGAATTCATTGCGAACCACCGAGAATTCCTTGTCGAAATCTTCTTTCTTGATGAAGGAGTTCACCATGCGGTCCGATTCCAGATCCAGCGCCCACTTCAGATTTTCATCGGTGGCTGAAAATGTTTCGAAATAGTTGGTGCGGTCCCACGAAGTAGTGCCGTTGGGCCGCGAGCCATGCTCGGTCAATTCCTGCGGAATATTCGTATGCTTGGTGCTGCCCTTGAAAACCATGTGCTCGAGCAGGTGGGCCATGCCGCCTTCACCGGTCCCTTCGTGCCGCGAACCGACCAGGTACGTGATGTTTACGGTGATATTGGGCTTCGAAGCATCCGGGAATACCAGCAGCCGCAGACCATTGTCGAACCGGTATTCGGTGATGCCTTCGACAGAGGTGACTTTGGTCTGAGCAAAACACAGCCAGGCGGACGCAAAGACAAGTAGAGCGATGCGGAAACGCATGTGGGATCTCCCTTTCTCCAGAGTATATAACGTTTCAGCCAGCCTACCGGAACTACAAAATACAAATACAATTACAATTTGACCCTCTTAAAACTCTTTGACCCCTCACTGATTGGCCGGCGCCACACAATCGCTCTCGAATTCCAGGGCGCTGCGTATACCTTCGGCGATCTCGATGCGCGCAGCAATCGCCTGGCACAGTTGTTCCTGGCGCGCGGGCTCAAGCCGGGAGATCGCGTGTGCGTCTACCTGGCCAACTGCGTCGAGATGATCGATCTTTATCTGGCCTCGGTCAAGCTGGGTTTGATTTTCGTGCCGATCAACATCCTCTATCGCGATCGCGAGATCATGCACATCCTCAACGATGCCGCGCCGGCTGTCTCGGTAGCGCAAGCCTCCGGCTTGCCTGGACAAGACGGAGTCTTGTCCTACTCGGACTTGACCAGAGAGGCCTCCGCTTTTCCGAACCGGCGTCCGGAGGTTACCCTGACGGGCGAAACTGCCGCGGGGATCATCTATACATCTGGGACCACGGGCGCTTCCAAGGGCGCTGTGCTCACGCACAACAATTTCGCGGCCAACGCCGTGACACTTCTTAACGCCTGGCAAATCTCGAGCGCGGATCGCCTGCTGCTCGCGCTACCGCTTTTTCATGTCCACGGGCTTGGCAACGGGCTGCATTGTTGGCTCGCGAGCGGTTGCCGCATGCGGCTGCTAGAGCGTTTCGATCATCAGAAGATCGCCGCTGAGTTTCTCAGCTTCCATCCCACGCTGTTCTTCGGCGTGCCGGCGATGTATGTCCGCATGCTCGACATTCCCGCGGAGCAGGCCAGCGAGATTGGAGCTTCCATGCGGCTCTTCGTCTCCGGCTCCGCTGCGCTGTCGCCTCAGGTATTCGAAGAGGTCCGATCAAGGTTCGGCCACACGATTCTGGAACGCTACGGCATGAGCGAAACGCTGATGAACATCAGCAATCCCTATAGCGGCGAGCGCCGTCCGGGGAGCATTGGTTTGCCTCTGCCCGGGGTCTCGGTCCAATTGCTCGATGCCGATGGCGGTCCGGCCGCTGACGGCGAAACAGGCGAGCTGTATCTTAAAGGTCCGAATATCTTCGCCGGATATTGGCGCCGGGAAGAAGCTACCAAAACCGCATTCCTCGATGGATACTTCCGCACAGGCGATCTCGCCACTCGCTCTCGCGACGGCTACTACACGCTCTGCGGGCGTAAGAGCGACCTGATTATTTCGGGCGGTTTCAATATCTATCCGCGCGAGATCGAAGAATTTCTGGAGGAGCAGGACGGCATCGCCGAAGCAGCCGTGGCTGCGGCGCCCGACCGCGTGCGGGGCGAAGTCCCCGTTGCCTACATCGTCACCACGCGGCCTATTGATGCCGCCGAACTAGAAGCACGCTGCCGTGAGAAACTGGCGTCCTTCAAAGTTCCGCGCTCTTTCATCGTGGTGGACAAGCTGCCGCGCAACGCCCTGGGCAAGATCCAGAAGCACCTTTTGCCGCGTGCGGGCGAGTGACGCCCTAGAATGAAAATTGGCCCTAGCAGAATCTTCCGCGCGCAGTCCGTGGACGCCACTGGTTCACAACTGGTTCCGCTGGCTCTGGATCGCCTCCGTCGCTTCCAACATTGGAACGTGGATGCAGAATGTCGGCGCGGCTTGGATGATGGCCACTCTCGCGCCGTCCCCATTGTTGGTTGCGCTAGTTCAAACTGCGACTAACCTTCCCGTATTCCTGCTCGGCATTCCGGCCGGCGCTGTGGCCGACATTGTGGATCGGCGCAAACTTCTGGTGATCACCCAAGGCTGGATGCTCGCGGCTGCACTGGCACTCGGAATTCTCACACTGAGCGGCGCAACCGGACCCTGGACGCTGCTGGCTTTGACTTTCGCGCTCGGTTTGGGCGCCACCATGAACGGGCCTGCCTGGCAAGCCATCATGCCGGAGCTCGTTCCAAGGAAGGAACTGCCGGCCGCGATCGCGCTCAATTCGATGGGCTTCAATCTGGCGCGTTCCATTGGTCCAGCACTGGGCGGACTGGTGGTCTTCGCGGTCGGCACCGGCGCGGCATTCATCCTGAACGCTATTTCTTTTGTCGGCGTAATGATCGTGCTGTATCTGTGGCGGCGCAAGCCGGAGCATGTACCCAGTTCGCCTGAAAGTGTCGGCACGGCCATCTATGCAGGGATGCGATACATTCGCTTCGCTCCGCCCATGCACGCCGTTCTTTTCCGCTCCGGCACCTTCGTGATTTCGGCCAGCGCGCTGTGGTCCATCTTGCCCTTGGTGGCTAAAGTCGAGCTGCACAGCCAGAGCAGCGGCTTCGGCCTGTTGCTGGGTTGCCTGGGAGTGGGTTCCATTCTGGGCGCGCTGATGATCGGGCGTTTGCGGCAATTGTTCTCCCTCAACGTGATCGCCACTTCTTCGGTGGCCTTGTTCGGCTTGGTGAATATTGCGATGGCATATCTCGCCAGCTTCAGCGCCGTTGCGCTGGCGCTGCTGGCCGCGGGCATAGCCTGGATGGCGGTGAACTCGACGCTCAACACCGCCGCTCAAACCTCGTTGCCGGCTTGGGTCCGCGCGCGTGGGTTGGGCGTTTACTTGCTGGTCTTCCAGGGCGCAATGGCGGTGGGAAGCGTAATCTGGGGCGAAGTCGCAACGCACTTCGGGCTGCGCACCACTCTGTTGGTAGCGGGTATCACTCTGCTGGCAGCGGCCGCCGGAACTTCGCGGCTCAAACTAATTGGTCCGCGCGATGCCGATACTACACCATCCAATCACTGGCCGGAACCTCCGCTGCTGGTGGAAAGGCACCCCGAGCACGGTCCGGTGCTGGTGACTGTCGAATATTTCATCGATCCAACTCGCGGCCGGGACTTCACTCTCACCATGCAGGGACTGAGACGAATCCGGCGCAGAGACGGCGCCATCCGCTGGAGCCTGTTCGAGGATGCCAGCACGCCGGGCCGGTATCTGGAAACTTTCGTGGTGGAAAGCTGGGCCGAGCACCTGCGCCAACACTCGCGCGCCACCGTGGCGGATCGCGAAGTGGAGATCAAAGCTTGGGCCTTTCACCTGCCCGGTGGCCCTCCCAAGGTGACTCATTGGATCGCCGCCCGGAAGTAGCCATCTGGCGATGTGCGTGACATTTCGCGCAAAGTATGTCATACTTACTGCAGAATGGCAAAAGAAACAGTTGTTACCACGACGGTGGCAGAGGGCGGAAGGATAGTGATTCCCGCCAGCTATCGCAAGGCTCTGGGAATCCGTCCCGGCGACGAGATCGTCCTTCGGTTTGCGGATGGAGAAGTGCGTATCACGTCGCGCGCCCAGGCTCGCCGCCGAGCAAGGGAGTACGTGCGAAGTCTAGTTCCCGATAACGTATCGTTGGTGGATGAACTGATCCGGGAGCGGCGCGAATCTGCGGATGATTAACTGCGTTCTGGATGCCTCGGCGATTCTCGCTTACCTGTTGGGGGAGGCTGGCTCCAGAGAGGTAGAGAAGCTCCTGGATGAGGCGGCGGTGAGCGCGGTCAATATAGCCGAGGTGGCAAGTAAGTTGGCCGAAAGAGGGGCGCCCGCCGATAGAATCCGCCAGACGATTGAGGCCCTGGGCGTCGAAGTGATTCCGTGCGATGAGACGATCGCGTATCAGATCGGTGAACTGCGGAATTCCACAAAAGCGCTGGGGCTGTCGCTTGGCGATCGGGCTTGCCTTGCGACGGCCCTTCAGCACAATGTTCGAGCCATAACCGCGGATCGTCATTGGAAAACCTTGAAGGTCGGCACCCGGATTCACGTTATTCGCTGAACTCCGAGCGCCAAAAATCACCGACTCCCTCACGGTCGCGGTTCGGTAACGCCCCCTTCCGCGCCGCGACCGTAAGCGACCGGAACGCTCCCTTCCGAACCGCGAGCGTAAGCGACCGGTTGTTTTATGAATTCCTCCACCACTTGCGGCACACTCGCGTCGAAACCCACGATGCCCAACTGAAGGGCGTCGTCGGGATCGGTGCTGCACCCGATCACCACCAGCTTGGCGGCGATTCCGCCCGAGCGGCGGTAGTGCTCCAGCGCGTCGGCCGAAGGGCTGTGGTCGCTGAAGATTACAAACGCATCCACGTCCCGCATCGGTAACGAAGGGTTGCTGGAGCTGATGCAGTTCGGTTCTCGCTTTGCGAACACCATGGCTAGCGCGTCCGACATCGTCGTGCTAGTGGCGGCGTCCACTGCGAGATAGATGCGTTTCCCAGTCGGCTCGACATTTTCGATGGCCAGATGGAACGCTTCATCCAGCGCGTCGATCACGCTCGCCACCGCTGCCGGCTCCTGCTTGTAGGCGATCTGAGCGTCCACTAGCGCGATCGGGTGAACGCGCGAATTCGCGATCCGTTTACGATCGATCAGCCGCGCCACCGCGAGCGCCGTGGCCGGACTGTGGGGCTGAATCAATCCGACCGCGGTCAGTTTCACGAGGCGCCGCATCAGATCCATATACGGCATGGACGGAAGGAGAGCCTCCCACACTCGTGCGGAGTCCTGCCACTCGGATGGAATCATTTCAGGGGTCAATCGGTTTTCTTCAATGAGCTGTACGATCTCGTCTTGGCTCGCCGACTTCTTGGCCAGTTCGAAAGCGCGGATCTGGCGCAGGTCGCCGGAGAGAATCTCGGCGCTGGCGAGGTGGCCGAGCTCGCCATCCACGGCCCACTGGAACAAGGCGTTGTGGGAAGGCGTGACCGCTTTCGGATGCGAAAGCCGTAGCAGATCGCGATGCGACCAGCCGCTGCAGTGCGGGTGCGCGAGCATTTGGTAGGCCAGCTCGGAGGCTGGTTTGCTCAGATACCAATCCGCGACGGCGGACCGCAGGCCGCGGCCCCATCCGCGCAGGTTCTCGACAAACGCGGCGAAGATGCACAGGTGCGTTCCGGTGCGCGCCACTTCCGGCAGTGCATTGAGTGCTGCGGAAATGGTTCTGGCGTCGGCGAAATTCTGGCTTGCTGCCAGCGCCAGCGCGAAGAGCGCCGGTTCGTTTTTCGGAGCGCGTCCGGCGACTGAGATCTCAACGACGGTTCGCACTACTCGAAGCCCGTCCGTCTTCAGACACTCGATCACGGCCGTCCCGTTTTCTACAGTAAGTGCGCGTTGCTGGACATAGTAAGTCCCACATTCGCTGCCGAGCATCAGAAAACGCATCAGGCGCGTCCAGATATCCACCGCACGCTGGTCGCGATGAACGAGTGGCTCAGTCAGATTCTGTAAGTAGGGCATGGTAGCTCGCTCGTTATAAAATTGGCGCGGATAAATTCGTTGCTGACGACCCGCACCTCAAGTTTCTTGTTGATGATTCCGGATTAGCCAAGATGACTCGGAACCACACTTTCGTCCTCGTTCAGCCGCTGCCATTCCTTAGCGCTCATGAAGCCGATTTTTTGGCGCTTGGAATACGTATTCCTCGCTGTCGGCCGGACCCCGCAAAACCACGCCGTTGGAGCAGGAGTCGCACAGGCGCGGCGCATCCACTGATCGGGTACCTTGAAATACTTTGAAGTTTTTCATATACCTTTCCTGATTGAGAAGTTGAAGTAAGAACCAAGCAATGCGAAGGGTGATGATTATCGCACCGCGAAAAAACTACAGGCTGGACTGGGAACTAAAGGACTGGGAAGCTTACCGGAGGCCAGCCAGTACGCGCCGCGACGCCGCGCATTCGCAGTCGATCATGCTTAGTGGTTGCGTTCAACAGGCTGCCTCCTTTCAAGAGAGTTGTGGACTTGGGTTAAGATAACATGCGCGGGGAAGGCGCTTCAAGTTTTTTTTGATTAAACTTTTTTACCACCCGCGAGAGGTGGCTCGCGGAATGCAATGTGGATGGCTATTCGGTGGATTCTACACCTGGAGCTGTGTGCAGGTTGGGGATGGACGCGGGAGACGTGAACCGCTGGTAGAGATGATGGATCACAAATAGCGAGCAGCCGATGGCGACCGCGGCGACTGCATTGGTCACCAGCACCGCGAACGCGGTGGCGAGGAACGCGGCCGCATCCAGGCGGCGCATCTTCGGCAAGCGGCGCCAAGTACTCCACTCAAGCAGGCAGATGCCCATCCAAGCGGTGACACCGGCCAGGGCTGGAATTGGGATCTGCGCGACGAATCGGGATCCCATCTCCAGAAACGCGATCAGAAACACCGCGTGCAAAATGTTGGATACTCGCGTTGTGGCGCCGCAGCGGACGCTGGCCAAGCTGCGCGCCGGAATTCCAACGCTCATGGGAGCGCCAAACAGGCCACCGCAAATGTTGGCGAGTCCATAAGCGCCCAGTTCCTGATCGGCATCCGTCTTCCGGACGTGCCTATGCCAGCCGCGGAAGTGTTCCACAACTCGCGATGTGATCAGAATATTCACGGCGCTGACGAAAGCCAAGCCGAGCGCGGATGGAAGCAAAGTGGTGAAGTCCGAGCGCTGCCACGAGAATCCGGCGAACGCGGGCAAGGCCAGCGGCAAGGCGCCCACCTGTTTCTCGTGCAAGCCGAACAGATTCGCCGCCAGCACCGCGACTGCAACTCCGATGAGCGGGGCAGGCAGACGCGCCGACCATCGGGCCGAAAGCATGGCGGCAGCGATTACCAGGACTCCGAGTACGAGCGGAGCAGCTTGTGTGCCACCCACGCGGCCCAGCACTCGAAACAATTGCGTCAGTGGCGCTCCCGCGGATCGAGTCCAGGGCGAGCCGACTCCGAGGATGGTGTCGAGCTGTGAGATCACCATCAGGCCGCCGATTCCGCAGGAAAATCCGGTGACCACCGCTTGCGGAACTTTCTGGATATAGCGGCCCAGCCGAAGCGCTGAGAACATCAGCAGGAAAAGAGCCGCCGCGATACAGATTTTCGCAGCGCCCGCGATACCTTGCTCGCGGACCGCCAGGGCGATGAAGGGAACCGTAGCGCTGGCGGTGCCCCCGATCAATACGGGATTGCGGCCAAGCAACGCGGTGACGGGCGCCGTGAGAATGCTGGTGAATATTCCGAGGACTGGAGGTAGTCCCATCAGCGAGGCCATCGCGAGGCCGTAGGGAATCGCGATCAGGGCTGCGATGAGTCCACCGAAACAGTCGCCCAGGAATACGCGGAGACTATATGGGTGACGTCCTGGATTCATGCTTTGCTGAATGGTGGGGCGGACCCCCATAAGCGCTAAGTTAAGCCCACATGGGCCAGTTTTTGGCGTCCAGTCGCCGGCCCACAGATCCGATTCCGGAACATTTTCGACTGCGGATGTTTTTATCTTAGCGCT
>CABEDY010000534.1_pt1 | contig 14900 bp, 12 predicted proteins | sample 3423171 | NCBI WGS metagenome assembly CABEDY01 (sample SAMEA5534333, study PRJEB31848) | metagenome | biome: tundra; feature: field; material: soil | place: USA | collected 2013-05 | depth 0.15 m | reverse complement strand
CGCGAAATCCAGATCGATCGCCGCGAACGCCAACGCCGCGATCTTAAAGACGCCGCCGCCATGCTCGAGCACCACAAACACAAAGGAATTCCGTGGGAACCCGCCGATGATGGCTTCGTTTTTTCAAAGGACCAGGTGGAACGCGCTGCCCAACGCATGACACGCCAAAAGGAGGCCGGCCATATCGAACATGTCCGCTTCGGCTCGTTCTCAAATCCCACGAATACGTATTGATGCCACGCTACTTCCTTACGTACCCATGCACCGCACTCCGCTTCCCACCCGCGCGATGCGCCTCATCCGACAACGCATGCACTCCGGAAGCGTCAATCCACCGGTTGTAAAAATTGAACAGCGCGCAAACCGTGATCGCAAAATAAATTGCTTCGTCCGTCCAGCCAACCGCATACAAGGGCTGCATGTCCTCGGCAGTTATCTTCGGCGAATCATGGTTGACTTTGTCAACAAACCGGAACAGCGCCTTCTCTTTTTCCGGCAGCGCCGAGCTTTCCAGATCCTTCAACACACCCCACACCAATTCCTCGCTGCCCAACAATTCAGCCGCAACTGCGGCATGCGACTTCAGTCAAAACGGACAATCATTCCGATAGGACGTGTAAGCAGCGATCAGCTCCCGGATGCCCGGAGGAATCGGCCCTTCCTCACGCATGATCTCCTGCGTGAAACGCGCCAGATGCTCAGTGGCTCGCGGCCAGAACGCAAACATGTGCCAGATCTGCGGATACTCGGCGCTCGCAGCCTGCATCATCTGCACCATGTCGCGATACGGGCCCGGTTGCGGATTCTGCTCCACCCCGGGAAGGAACATCGGTTTCATCGGCATGCGATCCTGTGATTCTAGCCACCCAGTCGCCGCGAAAGCAATATGCCAAAAATATTAGTGGCGCAGGCGCTTTCGCCTGCGAACGAGCACCTCACCGCCTTTTTCGCTTACCCTATATTTATGACAGCGGCCGCACAGACCACCGGACGGCCTGAGCTCCGGATTCAACTGCCCGATGGAACCACACGCACCGTCGCGCTCGAGCGCGATCGCTACGGCCTCGGCCGCACCCTCGCCAACGACCTCTGTTATCCCGAGGTCAGCGGCCTCTCCCGCGAGCATCTGGTATTCGAACGAACGGGAACAAACTGGACCCTCCGCGATCTCGGCAGCACCAACGGCACACTGATAAACGGAAAGCCCCTCACCGCTCCGCACGTGCTCGAGGCGAATGACCGCGTCACGGCCGGGCAATTGACGGTAGTCTTCACCGAAACCGCTCGTCCCGCCGCCGCCCAAACGGTCATATTCATTGAAAAACCTCCCACGCCGCCCGGCGGCACCACGCTGACCGCCACTCTCGACGGACTCCTCAGCGACGAAAAAGAAATCCAAGGTATCGGTCACATGCAGGCCTTCATTCGCGCCGGCCGCGAACTGGTGGGCCACATGCCGCTCGAAACATTGTTCGAACTCATCCTCGATCTGTCGGTGGAAGCGGTGAAAGCTTCTCGAGGAGTCCTGATGACACTCGAGGACGGCGGCGAACTGCGCGTCCGTGCTTCCAAGGGCGCCGGGTTTCGGATCAGCTCCCGCGTGCGTGACCTGGTTCTGAAAGAGCGGCGTTCGCTCCTGGTTCGCGACGCCCTGCGGCATGAGGCGCTGGCTGCCAGCGAAAGCATCGTGGCGCAGCAAATCCGCAGTGTGCTGGCCGTGCCGCTCCAAGCCGAAAACCGCGTCAGCGGCCTCATCTATCTCGATTCGCCCGGCTTCATTCAGGAATTCACCACCGAAGATCTCAACCTGCTCACGGTCATGGGAAATATGGCGGCCATTCGCATTGAGCACGCCCGGCTGATCGAGGTCGAACAGGCCGAGAAATTGCGCGCGCAGGAATTAGCGCACGCCGCGCAAATTCAGCAGTCCATTCTGCCGCACCAGTTCCCCGCTTTTCCCGACCGCAAGGACTTCCAGCTTCACGCCGCCATGGTGCCCGCCAAGGAAGTGGGCGGCGATTTTTTCGATTTCTTCCTGCTTGATCCCGAACATCTCGGCTTTGTCATCGGCGATGTAAGCGGCAAAGGTGTCCCGGCCGCGTTGTTCATGGCGGTCAGCCGGACGCTGCTGCGCGCCTTCGCGCAACACCGCGCCACGCCGGGCGAGTGTTTGGCCTACATGAACAGCAATCTGGCCGTCCAAAGCGACTCAGCCATGTTCACCACTGTCTTCTACGGGATTCTCGACACCCGTACCGGCGAACTCCAGTTCGCGAACGGCGGTCACAATCGCCCGTACGTTCTCGCTGTCGATGGCCAGCCGCGTCCGCTGTCGCTCGAGAGCGGACCGATTGTCGGAATCATGGACGGATTCGCTTACGACACCTACACCGGCCAGCTCGCCCCCGGCGAAACTCTGATTTTGTACACCGACGGCGTAACCGAGGCGCGTGATAAGAATGACACGTTCTTTGGTGAAAACCGGCTGGAAGAGCTTCTCTCCGCCCACTGCGGCGAATCTGCCGAACAACTCGTGGCCAGCCTGCACGCGGCCGTTCAGGAGTTCGCCATCGGCGAACCTCAAGCCGACGACATCACCGTCCTAGCCCTCCGCTTCCTATCTACCGAACCGCGACCGTAAGGGAGTCGGTGATATTCGTCGTTACCGAACCGCGACCGTAAGGGAGTCGGTGATGTTCGTCGTTACCGAGCCGCGACCGTAAGGGAGTCGGTGATGTTCGTCGTTACCGAACCGCGACCGTAAGGGAGTCGGTGATGTTCGTCGTTACCGAGCCGCGACCGTAAGGAAGTCGGTGCCCTTACTTCGCCGCCGCGCTCGCCGTCAACTTCTCCTCCGCTTCCTCCAGCGTGCGAAAAGTCACCAGGATTGCGACCACGCCTGCTACCTCAAATAAAGTACGGAGCCGGCTCGACGCTCCCACCAATCCGTACTTCCGCTGCTGCCTCTGACACGAAACATGCAATCCCATCACCGCCCCCAGCGCCGCGGAATCCATAAATGGCACGTCTGTCAGATCGACGATAGTCACCGGTTCATTCCCAGCGCGGGTGACTGACTGGAATTCGAAAACGCCCTGAAGTACAAACGGCCCAGTCAGGCGGATTATGCGGACGCCATCCCGCGTTCCAGGAGTCGATGCGATCTTGAGTTCATCCATTGACGCAAGTTTACAACAGTCTGCGCTCCAGCAAAGTGACAGCAGCGTTACAGCCAAAAAGGGGATAATGAAGGTGCTTGCGGATAGTTTCATTTTTCGTGATGGCCGTGTTCGCTATTTCGGCCGGGGCCCAGGCGCCACCATCGCGCGTGCTTGCGGTGTCCATTGACGGAATGGTGCACCCCATCACGGTGGAAATCGTGAGCCACGCCCTCGAACAGGCCCAGGCCCAGCACGCCGAAATTCTCCTGATTCGTCTCAACACCCCAGGCGGATTGCTCGACGCTACTCGCCACCTGATTGAAGAACTCGCAGCATCGCCGGTGCCTGTTATTACTTACGTCACTCCGAGCGGTGCCCGCGCTGCATCGGCCGGATTCTTTTTGCTCGAAGCCGGCGATATCGCCGCCATGGCGCCCGGCACCAATACTGGCGCTGCCTCGCCCGTCTTGCTCGGACAGCAGATGGAAGAGACTATGCGAAAAAAAGTGGAGAATGACGCCGCCGCATTGCTCCGCAGCATGACCACGCGCCGCGGCCGCAATAGCCAGTTGGCGGAACAGACCATCCGCGACGCCAAGGCCTTCACGGAAAAAGAAGCCTTGGACAACAAGCTGATCGAATTGATTGCGCCCGATGAGCAGCAGCTCTTCAAGCAGCTCGATGGCCGCGAAATCACGCGCTGGGATGGACACAAGCAGGTGCTTCATCTCGCCGGCGCAACCGTTACCGACGCTACCCTCACGCTGCGTGAAAGGTTGATCGCCGCCATCGCTGATCCGAACATCGGTTTCATCCTGCTGGTACTCGGCGCACTCGGCATCTACGTCGAATTCTCGAATCCCGGGCTGATTTTCCCTGGCGTGGCCGGCGCGATACTGGCCCTGCTCGGTCTTTCCGCGCTCTCCATCCTTCCCATCAATTGGGTAGGCGTCGCGCTGCTATTGCTGGCCGTCGCGCTATTTGTCCTGGAAGCGAAATACACGTCGCACGGCGTACTCGGGATCGGCGGAACGTTGTCAATGATTCTCGGCGCAGTTTTATTGATCAATGGCCCTCCCGAAGTTCGCATCCACTATTCCACCGCCATCAGCGTGGCAGTTCCATTCGCCCTCATCACTATGTTCCTGGTCTCCATCGTCATTCAAGCACGCAAGAACAAAGTGCTCACGGGCGTCACCGGCATGATCGGCGAAGTCGGCATCACCAGCACCCCGCTTGCGCCGGAAGGTCAGGTGCTGGTGCGCGGCGAATACTGGGACGCCGTGGCCGACGCCAACATCAGCCTCGGAACGAAAATCCGCGTGAAGGCCGTAGAATCTCTCAAGCTGCGCGTCGAACCAGTTTAAAACAGCCGGGAATAAAACCGTATCCGAATGAGTCTGGAACCTGTGTATGGCCTCGCCCGGCGAGAACAGTTCTTTGAGACTCACGTTTTCCCCCACATGGGGGCCGCATACAATCTCGCGCGCTGGCTCACCCGCAACGATCATGACGCCGAAGACGTTGTCCAGGAGGCTTATTTGCAAGCGTTCCCGTTCTGGGAGTCTTTTCGCGGCGCGGACGCGCGCGCCTGGCTGCTCACCATCGTCCGGAATACCTGCTTTACCTGGCTGCAACAGAATCGAAAGCCCTTTTTGGAGCTGGTGGAGGACATGCCCGATTTGAAAAGCGCCCAGGCGAATCCGGAAGCGCTGCTGTTGGCGAATGTCGACGGCGAGACGCTGCGCCGGGCGGTCGAGGAACTGCCGCTCGAGTTTAACGAAGCCATCGTTCTGCGCGAGTTGGAAGGGTTTTCTTATAAGGAAATCAGCTCCATCACCTCCGCGCCAATCGGGACCGTGATGTCCCGCTTGGCCCGCGCCCGAACCCGCCTTCAGAAAGCTCTTCAAGGAGGCGCGGCATGAACTGCGAAGATACACAGGTTCTTTTGAGCGCCTATGTGGATGGTGAGCTCGACCTCGTCCGGAGCCTCGACATCGAAAAACATATAGAAACCTGTCCAGCGTGCGCACTCACGGTCCGGAACCAGCAGACGCTCGGAGCCGCCCTCCGCGCCGGTTCTCTCTATCACCGACCGCCGCAACACATCGAGGAACGCGTCCGTACGTCGTTGCGCAGCGCGGAGTCATCCGCACCGCGCACCAAGCGCATTAATTGGCCAATACTCGCGGTAGCCGCCAGCCTCCTGCTGGCCGGTGTCTTCGTCGATCGCATGGTACGCTTCGCATCTCGTCCAGCACCCCAGACCTTGGTGGCTCAAGAGGTGCTGGATAGCCATTTGCGCTCCTTGATGCCCGGTCATCTGGCCGATGTCCAATCTTCGGACCGCCATACCGTCAAACCGTGGTTTAGCGGGAAGCTCGATTTTTCGCCGCCCGTGGCCGATTTCGCGGCCGAAGGATTTCCGCTAACCGGAGGCCGCCTCGATTCCGTGAACGGCCGCACCGTCGCGGTTCTGGTGTACCAGCGCCACCAACATCTGATCAACGCGTACGTCTGGCCATCTCCAAACTCCGCGAATTCATCCGTCACCGCAACTACGCTGCAAGGCTACAACATTCTGCACTGGACCCACGCTGGCCTGGAATGGTGGTTGGCATCCGATCTCAATTCTCAAGAGCTCGCTGATCTCGCTAATCGATTAATCCAGTAAGCCCACGCCACGAAAAACGAAAACCGAACCGCGACCGTAAGGGAGTTCCCATGGGCCTGCTGGCCCACCAAAGGTGATGAAGACGCCTCGTGGCGCACGCACCCTGCGTGCCGCGTTCACACTCCTGTGAACGCTTGGGATTCGGTCGCCGTTGGATCGGCGTCTTCAAGGGAGTCGGTGCCTGTATTGTCCGGTCTTTGGTAATTCGCTCTCTTTGGAAAATACAGGTAGTGGCGCGGACTAGCGCCACTACCTGTTACACAAGGAGACTGTCGCACCTACTTCGAGTGCGACCTTGTCGACGGGCTGTGCAGAAGGTCGAGAACTAAACCAATGGGCCAGGCTTTCGTCAGAAACCTGGCGGCGACTCATAATCTTGCGGCGCCAAGCCAGCGAGCGGCGGAACGAACGCGCGATGTGCCAGAAAGCCGGCAGCGATTTCGGCTCCCTCAACAGGCATCCGCCAATCACCAGCAGGTCGCGGCCCGTGGTAGGCATCCAGAATCGCCGGTACAAGCCGGGCGTCATGTTTTTGATGCGCATCAGGAACCGATTTTTGACCGAATGCATGTTGAGGACGGCGGGTACGGCGTGGCGATTCGCGGGATTCACCGTCCGGACGTGATGGGCCACGGCGCCCGGAACATACAGGCAGCGCCATCCCAATAACTGCGCTCTCCAGGCTACATCCGCATCCTCGCGGTAGGCAAAGAAATCAGGATCAAAAAAATTCTGCCCGTCGGAAATGTCAGCAATCATCTCGCGGCGGTAGAGAGCCGCGGCTGCGCTGGCTCCAAACACGTATTCCATCTCGCGATACCGCCCATCATCGGGTTCGTGCCAGCCCCGATCGAAATGCCGCATGGCCGGCGTAAAGTAGAGCCCGGCCGAATCGAGGAGTGGTCTCTTTGGAGGCTGGAGATCGCGCCCGATTGCCAGTAAACGGCCGCATATGGTTCCCACCCGGGAGTCAACCGAGGCGGCGGCCATGAGTTGCTCGACAAAGTCCGGCGCTAGGACCACATCCGGATTCAGAACCAATACCCAGTCGCTCAAGCTGCGAGCTATGGCCTGATTCTGTGCGGCGGCAAACCCTATGTTGTCGTTGTTGTAAGAGACCCGAATACGACCCTCGTACCGGGCCAGTATTCCGCGCGTTCCGTCCATGGAGGCGTTGTCCACAACCACCACATCTAAAGGAGAGTAATGTTGGCGCAGAATCGATTCGAGGCAAGGCTCTATGTATTGCCGGGTATTATAGGTGACCAGCGTCACGGACACCGACCTGCTCATATGTGAACCCATCGAGCCACTGTCTCAAAGACCCTGGCAGGCAGATTTCAACTACACTCTATGTGACAAAGGGCATTTTTTTTCGGGACCTGTAGTTCAATCAGGATGCCGGGGGGTCTTTGAACAGACAGTTGTATCTTTACTGGTTGCCTTTCCCCCTTATGCTGGGCTGGGATCTCCGACCTGGACTTGGCGGTGACGAGGGGAAAGGCAGCCGGTTCAAGGGAATAAGGGCTTTGAACCCAGGACTTTAAGGCAGGATGTCATCGTATTCACTTGGTAAAGAGCTTACGGCGCTGGCCGGACGGGAACGCGCGGCCATGACCTTGCAGGACCAAGTGGCCCAGTTGTTTCAGGAAGCGCGCGACGACGTGTATCGCTACTTGCTCAGCTTGGGACTTCACCCGCCGCAAGCCCAGGAGGCGGCGCAGGAAGTGTTTTTGCGGTTATACGTGACGCTTAAGAAAGGTGAGGACATCCAAAATCCCCGAGGCTGGATTTTCCGGGTGGCGCACAATCTCGGATTGAAGATTCGCGCCAAACAGAGCACCCTGGCGCCCTTCGACGCCGAGCTTGAATTGAAGCTCCGGAGCCCTGATCTCAACCCCGAACAGAACTTGCTCGAACGCGAGCAAAACATCCGTTTCCACCAGGCCATTCAAGCACTGTCGGAGCAGCAACGGCGTTGCCTCTTGCTGCGTCTGGAGGGCCTTCGATATCCCGAAATCGGCTCAGCGCTCGGAATCAGCGCTTCCGCCGTGGGCGAGTTTCTGAGACGCGCCATCGCCCGGTTAAAGAAGGGTGAACTATGAGGAGGCCCTTAATGCCCCACCCAAGTGAAGAACAGTTGCTCCGGTATTCCGATGGAGAATTACCGGGCCGTGCCACCAGCCAGGTGCACTCGCATCTGAAAGCCTGCTGGCAGTGCCGCACCAACCTTGAAGAGATTGAGAAAACGGTCGGCGCTTGCGTGCGCTACCGGACCACCGTTCTGCAGCGTCACCTCCCTGCTCCGCCGGAGCCGTGGACGGACATCTACCGCTCGTTCGCCGAAATCGATGCAGAGCTGCCTCAACCCAGTTTCGCCGATCGTCTCTTACAGGTTCTGTCCTGGCCCGTGCATAACCCAAAGAAATGGGTGCCTGTAGCTGCTGCTGTGCTGGTTATCTGGGGCTTGTTCTACCGCTATCGCCTCACACCATCGGTGCAGGCGTCTGAGTTGCTTCACAAAGCCATCGCTGCCTCGGATTCTCACGCCGCTAAGCCGCATCTGCTGCGGATTCGAACGAAAGTAAGTAGTATCACGCGCCGGGCCGGTTCAGATCAGGCCCTGGCTTCGAATTCGAGCGATCGGGAGACGCTAAATTCACTCAAGACCCTGTTCCACAACGCCAACTACAATTGGGATGATCCGCTGAGCGCTAGATCCTATTCCGCCTGGCGCGATCAGCTTTCCGCGAAGCGAGACCAGGTGCTGGAAGAGCGGGATTCTTACCGCATCCGCACTGACGCCGAGTCGGGGGACCTGTTGGAGGCAAGCTTGCAGCTTAGATCTCAGGATCTACAGCCCATGGAAGGACGCTTCGAGTTCCGGAATCGGGACTGGGTGGAGATCACAGCGCTGCCTGACGATGCAGAGCCTCCCGTGAATCCGATCACCTCTGCCGCTGCTCCTGCGCCGGAGATTCGCGCGGCGTCACCGGCCGCCTCGTCGAATAACATTGCGCCAACCCTCGCCGCGCCCGCCATCGGCGATGAGTTGCGTGTCCTGACCGCCTTGCACGAAATCGGCGCTGATTTGGGTGATCCCGTTGAGGTATCCCGCGACTCCAGCCAGATCGTGGTCTCCGGAGTTGGCATTGCGCTCGAACGCCAACAGGAGATTCAACAGGCCGTCAGCTCGCTGCCAGGCGTCGTGATTCGCTTTACGGAATCCGCGCCCGCCGACGCGCAGCCTCAGCCGGCCACGCCCGTGAATCCCGCCGCAACCGATATCCCGCAAGTGCAGGCGCGCATCGCCGAACAGATGGGTGGCCGCGCGCACTTCGATCAACTCGCCGCGCAGGTCCTGGACCTCAGCGAGCCGCTGATGGCGAGGGCCTATGCCTTGCATCGTCTGATGGAGCGTTTCCCGATTCAAGTGGAAGTGCAGCTTGGCCCTCAGGATCTTCAAACGTTGCGGCGCCTGCAGCGCGAACACACGGCGGCGCTCCTCGAACAGGTAACCCAACTCGAGCAGACCTTGAAGCCGGCTCTCAAATCCGTGAGCGGCGTAGGACAAGCCTCCGGCTTGTCCGGGGCAAGCCAGAGGCTTGCCCTACAGCCCGCCACCGAGGATCTGTTCCAATCGGCGCGGCGCGTCGAGAAACTTCTGGCGGTAGTGTTCGGCGCAGCCCCCGCCGATGATTCCGCCAATACTCAGCTTCCCGCTCAATTGCTGTCCGCGATAACTGATTTACGCGCTAAGGTAGAAGCGTACGACCATCTCTTGGCAAAAATGGAGAGATAAGTGAATTTTGGCCGTGTCTTGGCCTTGTTTCTGTTCTACCTGGTTGTTCTGGCACGTTTGCACGCCCAGCCCTATAGCCATCTTTCCGGGGTGATCCTGGATGCTTCCTTAGCGTCGGTTCCCGGAGCGATGGTGACCGTCGTCAACGAGGACACCGGGCTGCGGCGCGTCGCAACATCACAATCGGACGGCGGCTATGTAGTGTCTTCCCTCCAACCCGGCGTCTACAAAATCACTATCCGCAAGCCGGGCTTTCGCACCATGATCCGCTTCGGAGTGAAATTGACGGAATCGCAGCCGGCGCGCGTGGATTTTAAACTGGTTATCGGTAGCGTACAAGAGACCATCACCGTGGAAGGCTCCGCCCCATTGTTCAACACCGAGGAGGCGTCAGTGTCGACGGTGGTCGGCCGCGATGAGGTGGACCATCTGCCGCTCGATGGATCGGGCCTGCTGGGATTGATCGGATTGGTTCCTGGCGCAGTGGTGACGCCTGCTACTCGCGGCGAAGCCGGTCAGTTCACCGTGGATGGACAGCGGCCCAACACTCACTATTTCACCGTGGACGGCGCCAGTGCGAACACAGGCGTGAGCGGCGGAGGGTCACCGGCCGAAGCCACGGGTGGAGCGCTGCCGGGCATGACGGCCTTCGGAAGCCTGGACAGCCTGGTGACTCCGGATGCGCTGCAAGAAATGCGAGTTCAAACCTCTACGTCTACGCCGCAGTTCGGAAGGATGCCAGGCGCACAAGTCTCGCTCACCAGCCGCTCTGGCTCGAACGAGTTCCACGGATCGCTGCTGTACGGTTTTCGTAACGAAGCGCTGGATGCGAACGATTGGTTTGCAAATCGGCATGGCGATCCACGGGCGCCTCTACGCCTGCAGAATTTTTCAGGCGGACTCGGTGGTCCGCTCTGGCGCAACCACACTTTCTTCTTCATCTCCTACGAAGGCATGCGCTTGCAGCAACCCTTCGTCTGGGTCCAACCAGTGCCGACGTTGGCAGCCAGGACAAATTCCCTTCCCTGGGCCGATCCTCTGCTGAGTCTCTTCCCCCTCCCCAACGGACCGGATCTCGGTGGTGGCTTGGCGCTATGGACCGGACGCACTAGCCGCCCGTCACGACTTGATACGGGATCCGTCCGGCTGGATCATACGTTTACATCTTGGCTAACGGCGTTCGCGCGGTACAACGAGGCACCATCATCCTCTGAATTCGGTACCTCGCCCGTGGACACGCTGGACCTCGGTTCCAGAGCGATCACGGTTGGCTTCGACGTGCGTGTGAAACCAAACCTGTTTGTGGATCTTCGTTTGAACTACTCGCTTGCAACGGCCACGTCAGTATGGAATCAATCCGGACCCGCAGCCGCTTCCTCTTGCGACCTGGAGCCAGTAACGCGCCAGTTTGGCCTTTCGGGCGTTTGCAATTACCTCATTCGGTTCTCGATCGCCGGCGTGGGACAAGTAGTTTCAGGCTCTGAAGGAAAGCGCAGCCAAACACAGTTCCAGGTGACTCCGGCTGCGAACTGGAACATTGGAAACCACGCCATCCGATTCGGTGCGGACTACCGCCGTCTTGCACCGGTGCGTACGGATGCCACTGGAAACATCTTCTTGTTCGTCGATACGGTGCAAGATCTCGCCACGAGTAGCAATTTCTGGCAAAGCTGTGGTACCGCGGAACTCCTTTGTTCGACTTCCCCACAGTTTGCCTCAGCAATCTTGCGGGAGGCTTCCCTGTTCGTTGAAGACGCCTGGCGCATTTCCCGGCGTCTGACAGCAACATACGGACTCCGCTGGGAGATCAGTCCTCCACCAACACCCGGCCGCGGCACCACCGCTAATTTCTTTGACACAGCGACTCCGGTTGCAGCTGTTGGCAGGCAGCCCCTTTGGCAAACAACCAACGCCAATTTTGCGCCTCGCATTGGCATTGCGTTTCAGCCGACGGACGGAGGGCGAACCGTAATCCGCGCTGGGCTCGGCGTCTATTACGATTCCAGCCTCAGCTTGGCGGGGGACCTGGTCAGTGGTGGCCCCCTGACCGTGGCAGCATTCTCAAGCAATCAGGGTGGCCCGGTCGCTAACTCACTGAACTTCGGCTTCACGCCGCAGCTTCGCCTCCCGACGGTGAAACAGTGGAATATATCGCTGGAGCGGGCCTTCAGCAGCCACGATGTTGTGTCCGTTGGCTATGTCGGCTCATCCGGCAGTGACCTGATCCGCCGCGAAGTCAGCGGACTGGGAACGAACCATTTTCTCGCCATCGCCACCAACGACGGCTTATCCATTTACCACGCGCTCCAGGCACAATACCGCCGCCATCTATCGCATGGTATCCAAGGTCTGGTCTCCTATGCCTGGTCCCATTCCATCGACAACAGCTCCACCGATTCCGGTCTCTACGCGTTCAACTCCCCTTCGTCGATCACTCAAGATCGCGCGTCCTCCGATTTTGATGTCCGCCAATCGTTCTCAGCCGGCTTCACCTATGCGCTTCCCCACTCCATCCACAGCGTCCTCTTGCGCGATTGGGAGCTGGATGGGACTTTTCGTGCGCGCTCCGGGTTTCCCATCAACGTGCTCGATTCGGACGAGTTCCAAGGCATCACTTATCAAGACATCTATCGGCCGAATCTACTTGGTGGCGTCCCCGTATGGATCAGCGATCCATCAGCGCCCGGCGGCCGCAGTCTCAATCCAGCCGCATTTCAGGTTACTCCGTTCGGCACCCAGGGAAACTTAGGCCGCAACGCCCTCACAGGTTTCGGCATGTATCAACTCGATCTCGCGGTCCAGCGTGATTTCCTGGTCACCGAGCATCGCGCGCTCCAGCTCCGCATGGAAGCGTACAACGCGCTGAATCACCCCAATTTCGCCGACCCCATCCCGTTCCTCGCCAGCCCGCTCTTCGGCCAATCCAACTCGATGCTCAACCTGATGCTCGGCACCGGCAGCCCCGGCAGCGGACTAGCCCCAATTTTCCAAGCGGGCGGCGCCCGATCGTTGCGATTTGTTTTGCGCTTCCGCTTTTAGTCTAGTAGTTAGTGCCGGACCCGAACGATCTGAAGCGGTGGGGCGGCCCCCCTGGTCCGCAGCCGACGCCCTCGTCGGCTTGCTGGGTTTGGAGGAACCTGATTTCACGAGGAGCGGGTTCAGGGGGACCCGCGCAGACCAAGGGGTCTGCCCCACGACTGCATCCGTATCCCCAGCTTTGGGAAAACTAAGTGACATTGGGATTCCATCCTGCCCCACGTCCCGAACCGATCCACTTCCTTTCACACTGGAACAGACTCTTCGCGCCGAAGACGAACTTTAAAGCCCTACGCACCAGCAACCAGCCACCAGCCACCAGCGACTACTTAATCTGAATCGTCACCGGATTCGTAGTTTGTCCATCCACAGTCAGCACCACATTCACTCGACCGGCGCCCCGCAGACTTTGCGGTACCAGAACGTTGATCTGGTCCTCATCCATAAAAGTCCCTTGCGCGGCGGCGAACGCAACCGGCGCGGCCGTGGTCCCGATGGTGGCCGTCACAGGTTGAGCGTGATTCCGGATTCCTGTGCCGTAGAGAATCAGAAACACTTGATCGGATCCTGTGCCGACATCGATAGGAACCGGCTGCAACGTGCCCGAAGCGTCCGGCTCAACAAGATTCCCGGGCGTCTGCGTGCCATTGTGTACAGTAAGTGTGCTCCCCACAGCCAATCCGCCCGCATTGAAAACGCCCGGAGCCACTGCAGCAATAACCTGTTGCGCGGTGATCGTGTCTTGTGTTCCTGTAATCGTGATGGTGGCGGGGCCGGTCACCGTTCCATTCGGAATCCCGTAGTTAATTTGTTTCGACGACACATAGAAGATCTGGGCCGGCCGCGTGGCGCCTGCCGCATCCGTGACGTTTACGCCGATTCCTGAGGGTTTTTCCGGACTATTCCAAAACGCGGTGGCAATAGAATTCGTCGCCAACGGACCCTTTGCGAAACTTGCCGCGTTCACATTGCTGAACGTGAGCTTCTGCGGCGTGCTATTGAGTTGGAGGTACAGTTCTCCAGCAGGTAATTCTGCCAGTCCGCCTGCCAACCCCGCAAACCCGCCGCTATTGGCAAGCACACCGACCACTTCCTCAGAGACTATTCCCGTGTACGCCAAATCCGTCAGGCCATCGCCGTTCAGATCGGTGCAGACGGTAGCCATCGCGAACACATCCGCCGGGCCTTGAAAGGTCTGAATACTCTGAAACGTTCCGTCTCCATTTCCGGCACGCGTTCCCACGCCGAGTGATATCGATGCCGAAGAAAGGGTAAGCTCCGCAAATATCTCGACCAGATCCAGGTGACCGCTTCCGCTGAAATTCCCGAGGCAGAAGCTGACCCCCAAATCGTTAACGGAATCCGTGGACTTGAAGGATTGCCTGAAGTTTCCCTTTCCGTCCCCTAGCATCACCGTAGCTATGGAAGGCGGCACGCTGCCGCTGATGCTGGCGAGACTGGTGCCGGCGGAAACCAAGTCAACCAAGCCGTCCCCGTTTACATCCACGGCAGTGAGTGCGAACGTTGCCCCGGTCCAAAGATAGCTGGGCCCGTTGCGGAATGTTCCGTCGCCGTTTCCCAAGTCGATGTTCAGTGACTGGGTGATCACATCGGCGCCGTCGGAATTTACGCTATCGGTCAAGGTCAGATATGCTAGATCGGGTTTACCGTCGCCGTTGAAATCGGCTGACGCCACAGCCGCCACGGATATTCCCCGCTGAACCTGCACGGCCTGACCGAAGGAGCCGTCCCCGTTTCCCGGAAGGAAATATATGTTGATCAGCGCGGAGAAGTTGGCAGATAAATCGCTGGCGAGCAGTAGTACCAGGTCCAGCTTGCCATCTCCATTGAAGTCCGCCACCGTTCCTCCCACGCCTGCCGAACCGGCTTCCAGAAATAATGTTCCCGCGAACGCCGCGAGCGGAAGCTGAGTAGAAACCGGCGTGCCGAAGGTTCCATCGCCATGGCCGGGATACACCAGAAGCTCGGTGGTGAACTGGCAGATGGCCAGCAAATCCAGTTTGTGATCGTTGTTGAAGTCGGCGGCCGCGAGGGAAGCTGCTGCGCAGCCGCTTGGCACTGAATAGGTGGCAGCCGTCTGAAAAGTGCCGTCCCCCTTGCCGAGAGAAATGGAGATCACATGCGAGCCGGCGTCAGAAATGGCCAAATCCGCCGTGCCATCGCCGTTGAAATCAGCGCTAATCATGGCCACGGGGCCATTCAGGGT
>CABEDY010000533.1_pt1 | contig 14903 bp, 10 predicted proteins | sample 3423171 | NCBI WGS metagenome assembly CABEDY01 (sample SAMEA5534333, study PRJEB31848) | metagenome | biome: tundra; feature: field; material: soil | place: USA | collected 2013-05 | depth 0.15 m | reverse complement strand
TCTGACGCGTGTCGGGCGATCTCGGACTGGCTCGGACGATTCGGCTCACAACTATTTCCGGAAATCAACACTAGACCGGTTGGCGAGTCGTTCCTCGGTAGAGGGGTTTCTGCCACGGGCTGCTAGGCAAGGTGCTCAGGTTAGAGGGCGAATCCGTGACATACCTGTACGACTTCGGTGACAACTGGCAACATGAGGTGGTGCTGGAAAAGATTCAGCGCGTCGAGGCCGCCTTACCGCATCCGGTCTGTCTTGGTGGCGAACGCCGCTGTCCACCGGAAGATGTCGGCGGCGTTCACGGTTATCAGGAGTTTTTGGAAGTAATTCTTGACCCGAAGCATGAACAATACGAACAGCTCGTTCGGTGGGCCGGAGGGCACTTCCACGATGAGTTCCACCCGAAAACTGTGAACGCAAAGCTCTCACGGATGCGCTGGCCGGTTCGACATAGGTACTAACAACGGAAGGTTTCGGCTAGGTCAACTCTCAGACGCTCCGCATACACTTTACAATCATCTTTGCGAACAAGGAAGAATCTCCGCTCCTATGGCTTAACTGTGACGCCTCGATCATTTCCTCGGCGGCCGCCTCCCTCCAGTCGATGTAATGTCCGGCCTTCAGTCCCAGTTCGCGAATAAATTCGCGCTGCGTCCTGCCGTTTCCCTCGCGAAACGGATGCGCAGCGTTCAGTTCGCCGAGAAAGTAGGCGGCGCGGCCGGCAAAGGTATCGGCATCGAGATTGACCAGATGTTTTTCAGCCGCCAGTTTCGTCAGGACCTGCTGGAGTGATGGTTCTAGGCAATCAGCGAGCCCGAAAAGGTGACCGCCCTTAGAGATGTTCACCGTCCGAAACTGTCCGGATCAGTGAGACCGCGCAGGTTCCTCAGGACGCTTGTGCCGGGATAGAGATACGGGTCCGAATTCTCGGGTGTCGAGCTCATCGATTGCGCTCCCTACTTCGGCTAGAGTCAATTCCCCACTGATGTACCGCCCGTAAAGTGCCTTCACTTGCTCGTCAAGCTCAAACCCTTCGAGACGGATGGACGCAAGGGCCTCTTCGTAAACGCGTGTTCGGCGGGCGCGTTCCGATGCCGTTACTATGTCCGTTGCAAGGGCCATATCTTCTATTTTATCCGACGTGCACCCTTACCGTCTTTATCCAGTATCTGGCGGTTAGACATCATCCTGGCCCAAGTTCATCAGAACAACACTGCCGCGGCATACGAGTGACTTCTGAAACACTCTGCCCGATCGACGCTGATTCGCTCAAATCAAAGTACATCACGTTTCTTTGTCCTGTTTAGCGCTTGGAATGCGATCAATCGCCACGTGTGTGCAGCCTATGTGCACCATCAGTTCCCGGCGGTAGATCGATCTTGGCGCACAACCGTTAGATTGGCCGAAAAGGGTCCGAATCGGAGTGTCATAGCCGGTTGCAAGCGCGTTTCCCGTTACCTATCTGGTCAAAACTCCCCGATGGTCTTGGACCGTAAGAGATAACTCCTGAGCGTCTCGTCATGCCGTCCACAGCCGGACCACATTTCCCTCAAAGGGGCGATTCTGATTAGGAATAACTCATGCGAGCGATTTTCGAATTCGAGCTTTCCTGCGTGCCACTACATTACTTCTCACGAAATTTGGGTGACATGCCCCAGAGTCTAGGGGCGAAATGCCGCTTCCAAGTTCGCTGAACATAATCGCAGCGGACGTGGTCAAGCGCCACGACATTGGCAACCGGCTTGCACTGGCGACGAAATGGTTGAGCTTCCGATGCAGAGTCGATGCCTCACAATCCTACCGGTATGGTTATTTGGCTCCGCTTCGATCGGGATGTGCGCGCCGAATCCGAGCCAGTGGGTTCCGGCGCGATGGGACGGCGGACCGCTGGAGTTGGCCCGCCGTGCCAAAGACAAAACGCTGAGCGCAGAGGCTCGGGAAGCCATCGCGAAATGGTACCAACCCGCCACTCTAGATTTACTGAACGGCACCCCCATCAACGCCCTGCTGATCACGTTTAGTATCGGGGCCTCATCAGAAGCCGAAGCAAAGCAGCAACAGCTGGCCGGAAAGTATGCCCGGATGGCTCGAGAGCGTGGCGTTGCAGTGCTCGGAGTGGTCTATCCGGGCGCAGACTCATTGGCCGTCGCCCGGGGCGCCGTTGAATCGCGCCTGGATGGCTTGGTTCTGGAGGGAGAATTTCCCGCCGGCTTCGCCGCAAAAGTGGAGTCGGCTCTGCGCGCAAGGAATAGCTCCGTCCCGGTAGTCCCCATCTGGCGCGATACGGCATCCGCGCGAGCCGCCCATCTCTCCTTGTTAGCTGTGGAAGGCGTACGTCCCAGCGCTCGCAACCTGTCGGACATGGGAATTCGTGCGGGGCCGTCCGCTGAGCCATGGATCGAATCCAACATCTGGCTGGTCAAGTCGCTCCGTGGAGGTCCGGAATGGCGGCCCATCTGGATCAACCAGCAGCCCAACTCAGGCTTGCTCGGTGATTATGTCCGGTGCGTGGCGGACGCAGCCGTGGCCGGGGGCCGCTGGATTGTTGCGCCGGACGACGATCTTCGCTCCCGGTTGTTCCGCAGGGAGGCGGGCGCTCTCGGCACGTGGCGAAACATCGCAACCCACCTCAAGTTCGCCGAGGATCATGCCGGCTGGCGCAGCTTCCTGCCCTATGGAAACGTCGGAATCATCGTAGATGCCGCTAGTCAAGATCCTGAGGTTTCGAACGAATACTTGAACCTGGTGGCGCGCCGGCAGGTACCGTACCGTTTGATCGCGCGCTCGGCGCTTAGCCAGGAGTTGTTGGCGGGCTTTCAAGCGGTGTTGGCTCCGGATCTTGCTGCTCCTACCGGAACTGAGCGGCTGCTGCTGAGCGATTTTGCGGATAAGGGTGGGTTGGTGGTGGCTGGCCCGTGGTGGGGAAATGTTCCCAAGAATGTTCCCACGGTTGAGCCTTTCGCTGAAATCCGGATCGGAAAAGGCCGCGCGGTGGTCTATAAGGACAATCCGCCTGAGCCCGAGGCGGTCTCCAAAGATTTGGTGGAATTGCTGGAACCCGATGTTCTGGGCCTCAGCGTGTTCAATGTACCATCTGTTATTTCCTACGTGAGCACCCGAGAGAAGCAAGCGCTGATCCAGGTGCTCAACTACGCCACGCTTCCAAGCAATCGGGTAACTATCCGGTTCAACGGCAATTTCAATGCGGCCCGCTTTTACACACCGGAGTGCGCGCCGATCAATCTTCCCGTTCACGCGACCGGGAATAACCGCACGGAATTATTGATCCCCCAACTCGCTACTTGGGGGGCCGTGCTTTTGGAATAACCTTTCAAGGAGAATCATATGGAAAAGTTTTGCAACACCTTTTCACGGCGCGACCTTTTCGCGGTTTCTGGCCTGGCAGCGGGCGCTCTGGCTGTGAAAGCCCAAGAAAGCGGACTCTCAGTTCCCGCCGGGCCAGTCTCGGTTGCGAAGGTAGTCAGCTACGACTTGGACCTGGTCTCTCAGTTCGAGCAGATGTTCGATCAGATCGGCGGCCTGGGCCAGCGGGTTCGGGGCAAGACTGTTGCGATGAAATTGAACCTGACTGGTGCGATGGGCCATGGGCGCCAGGTGGGTCTCAGCGCGGGCCAGACGCATTGGGTGCACCCCAATGTTGTCGGCGCACTCACAACTGTCTTTGCCAAGCTGGGCGCCAAGCGCATTCGGTTGTTGGAAAGTACCTTCCGGAAAAGGTATGGAGCACCGCTCGAAGACACGCTCTTAAACGATGGGTGGGATGTGAATGCGATTAAGAACTCGGCCAAGATCGTGGAGTTCGAGGATACCAATGGCCTCGGCACGGCCAAACAATATTCCACCCTGAAAGTGAAAACGTCGCGGCCATACATTTTTCCGGCCTTCAGTGTGAACCATTCTTATGAGGATTGCGATTTCTTCGTGAGCGTCGGCAAAATGAAGAACCACGAGGAGCTGGGAGTCACGCTGTCCATGAAGAACCTGTTCGGGATCACGCCCGAATTGCTGTATGGGTTAACGCCCCAACCTCCGGGGGCATCGCAGTGGGTTCGGGAACGCGTGTTCCACTACGGCCAGGTAGCGCCGCCCGCGGGCGTGCCCCAGGAGATCGATCTCACGTCGGACCAGTATGAGGGTTGGCGGATGCCGCGGCTGTTGACGGATCTTTGTGGCGCACGCCCCATCGATCTGGCTATCCTGGATGGAATCGAGACTTTGATTGGCGGCGAGTCCAGCGGCATGCCGGGCACCAAGCATGCCAAACCGGGGCTGTTGGTGGTCGGCGCCAATTGTGTTTCGACCGATGCAGTCGCCATGGCGACCATGGGCTACAATCCGCGAGCCGGGCGGCACGAGGCTCCCTTCCGGCTGTACAAGAGCCCGAAAGATCACCCGGCCGAGCAACTCGTTCCGCCTGGGGAGACGCAGCAGTACGCCGACAACACAGCGCTTATGGGAGAGGCGGCCGGGTTAGGAACGGCGGACCTCAGCAGAATCGATGTTCGCGGTGTTCCGATCAAGCATGCCATGTACGACTTCGAAGCTCACTGGAAGGGACAGGCGCCGGTCTGAGTTATCACTCAAGAACTTGAGGTCAGTCCCTGCTGCGCAAGCAAATTTTGCCGGCACTCGTAACCTTCTCGCTCTCGAAGAGTATTTCGATGTAGAGCATTGTTCAAGGAACTCGCCATATCCCGAACTTCGTAACTGAGTAAGAGGCCCAATGCTGAACTTGCGTAGCACTCTTCGATACAACTTGAGGCAGTTTCGGAGGTCGCCCGTGTTCACTGCGGCCGCCACACTGACGCTGGCATTGGGAATTGGCGGAACCACTGCAATTTTCACGATGATCCACGCGGTCATGTTGCGTTCCTTGCCTGTTTCGGATCCAGCGCTTCTGTATCGTATTGGGGATGGCGATGATTGCTGCGTAGAGGGTGGCCCGCAAGACCGTTGGGGGATGTTCTCATTTCCGCTCTACGAACAGTTGAAAGCACAGGCCCCGGAATTCGAAGAAGTGGCTGCATTTCAAGCGGGCGGCGCGCGTTTGAGTGTTCGCCGCGAAGGCAGCGGATTCGCCGCCAAACCGTTGCGCTCGGAGTATGTCACCGGCAACTATTTCTCGACGCTGGGCGTGCAGGCGTTCGGCGGCCGCTTGCTTTCTCCGGATGACGATAAGCCCTCTGCTCCACCGGTTGCCATCTTGAGCCACCAGACTTGGGAGGCGGAATATGGGGCGGATCCCTCCGTTGTGGGCTCAAGCTTCGTTGTGGAAGGACATCCATTCGCCGTGATCGGCATAGCTCCCCCGGGATTTTTCGGCGAGACCTTGCGCAGCGACCCGCCGGACATCTGGATCCCCGTGCAACACGAGCCCCTCATCGCGGGCGATGGCGCCCTGCTGCACCAGTCTGTTGGCGCATGGTTGCGGGTAATTGGCCGCTTGCATCCTGGCGCTTCCACCGCCGGCATGGCGCCTCGGTTGACCGGTGTCCTGCGGCAATGGATGGAACACGATTCCGGCTATCCCTCCAACTGGATGCCGGATGTGATTCGCATGCTTCCCAAACAGGTGATCAACGTAGTTCCAGCCGGCGCGGGGGTCGCGGAAATGAAAGAGGAGTACGGCCGCAGTCTCCAGATTCTCCTCGCGGTCTGCGGCATGGTGCTGCTGATCGCTTGCGCCAATGTTGCGAACCTGCTGCTGGCCCGCGCGGTGTCGCGCCGCGGGCAAACCGCCCTGCGTCTCGCGCTGGGAGCCAGCCGGCGGCAAATCGTCGGGCAGGCCCTGACTGAGGCTATCCTCTTGGCCGTCGCGGGGGGAATTGCCGGACTCGCCGTGGCAGTAGTGGCCGGTCGTCTTCTGCTCGCTTTGGCTTTTCGGGGTTCACACGTCATTCCCATCAGCGCTCTTCCAGCTCCGATGGTCCTCGGGTTTGCTTTTGCAGTAGCGTTGGCAACCGGCATCATTTTTGGCGCCGCCCCAGCCTGGTTTGCCACCCGAACCGATCCGCTAGAAGCATTGCGCGGCGCGGGCCGGAGCACGAGCGATCATTCTTCTCCCGCTCGCAAGGCGCTGCTGATCATGCAAGCGGCTCTGTCCGTTGTACTGGTTGCCGGCGCCACCATGCTGGCGCGAAGTCTCGACAAGCTCACGCATCAGAATTTTGGATATTTGACGGAAGGCCGGGTGGTGGTGTCTCTGAACCGCCCTCCCGCAACTTACACTCAGCCGCAATTGGCATCACTCTACCGGCAGATTGAAGATGGATTGAATCGCTTGCCGGGCGTAACTGGATCGGGACTTGCGTTATACAACCCGCTGACAGACAACTGGGGAGAACTCATTCTGGTATCGGGACATCCTGCGCCTAAGATGAGTGAGGGGGCGGGAGCCTCCTGGGATCGGGTGAGCGCCGAGTACCTTCAGAATCTCGGCGTGACCTTGACCCGCGGACGATACTTTTCCAGAGGTGACAACGAGACCACGGAGCCCGTCGCCATCGTCAATGAAGCTTTTGTGAAACGCTTCTTCAAAAGCGATGAAGATCCACTCGGGCAGCACTTCGGCCTCGATCTGCCGGAGAACGCCGGCACGTTCCGCATCGTCGGCGTCGTGCGCGACGCAAAGTTCGCCGGCTTCGAGCTAAACAGGCCAGCTCGTACGATGTTCTATGTTCCACTCGCGCAGAACGTCCCCTATAAGGACCCTCTGATGAAAAGAGTTGAACTTCAGTCTCACTACATCGGAGGGTTGCTGCTGGTCACCAACGCTTCGCCGAGTATGCTCGAGCCTCTACTCACTCGGATCCTGGCTGGAGTAGATCCGAACTTGACCATTAACAGCGTAAGGACCTTAAGACATCAAGTGGAACTCACGTTCGATCAGGAACGCGCGGTCTCGAGCCTTGCCGGACTGTTCGGGTTAGTAGCTCTATTGCTGGCTGCGGTTGGACTCTATGGCGTTACAGCCTACACCGTAGCTCAGCGGACGAACGAGATCGGAATTCGCATGGCGCTGGGTGCTGACCGCGCCAAGGTCATTCAATACATACTCCGGGGAGCCTTGATCCGCGTGGCTGCCGGGCTCCTACTGGGACTTCCGCTCGCCATCGCCGCCGGAAAACTGATATCAAGTCAGCTATACGAAGTTCCCTTCTGGGACCCGCTCGCATTGGCCGTCGCAACGGGGGCGCTGGCGATATGCGCGGCCATCGCGGCCCTGATACCAGCCAGCGTGGCCGCTTCCATCTCTCCCATGACTGCACTGAGAACGGAATAGTACGCCGAGAGGCTGGCAGTTAACCCCAATGGGTTCGTGATACGCTGCATCGAGGAGGCATCTGATGACATCACGCCGTGGATTCCTGTCTGCCAACGCTGCTGCGGTGGCGGCCTTGACCTCCGTCAAGGTTCGGGCCGCGAAAACGAGTTCCACCGGGTTTCCTTACACAGAGTTCGAAGCCCTCATTCGTCGCCGTGATTTCCGCGACATGACCAAAGACGTTCTGCCTACGCCGTGCATGATCGTCGACCAGGCGATATTTGAGCGCAACGTGAAGACCATGGCGGAACGAACCAAAGCGCTTGGCATCGATGTTCGCCCGCACGTCAAGATTCACAAAAGCGTGGATGTCGCCAAGCTCCAGATGGCGCACGGAGCGATCGGACTCACCTGTGCCACCATCGCCGAAGCGGAGTTAATGTCCGGCGCCGGCCTGAAAAATGTGATGTGGACCAAGCAGCCGGCCAGCCGGAACGCGATCGAACGAGCCGTCGCTCTGTCCAAGAAGGACCCGACGTTTAGTTTCGTAGTCGATGATCCCTTGGTGGTGGATTGGATTGAACAGGCGGCGGAAGCCGAAAATGCCCGCCTTAAGATGTTGGTGTCGGTGTACGCTGGCCTGAGCAGACAGGGTATCGAAAATGGCCAGCCTGCACTGGAACTCGCGCAGAAGGTGGCTTCTTCAAAACGCATGAAGTTCGACGGCATTATGGCCTATTCTGGATTCGCCTCCCACACGCACGGCTGGCAGAAACGGCGCGAGCAATCCGCCAAGGACATGGCCCAAGCGAGAGAGACGGTCGAGTTGTGCAAGAAGTCGGGGTTGCCCGTCAATATTTTCACGGGTGGCTCCACCGGCACCTACAATATCGACCACGAGAACGGACTAACCGAGCTGGAGGCGGGATCCTACGTGTTTATGGACACCGCTTATTTCGCTGTGGGCGGCAAGGACAACGACGCGACCTATTCGGACTTCGGCGGTGCTCTCACTATCCTCACGACGGTCGACAGCAAACGTCATCCCAACCAGGTCACGATTGACTACGGCAACAAGGCAGGCGTGAGGGCGACCGATGCCGTCAAGGGCATGCCTTGGTTGGAGGTGGCGACCCAGGGCGCCGAGTATGGGCTACTGAAGTGGAAGGATGGCTCGAGCGAACCCAAACTCGGCGATCGTTTGGAAATCTATTGCACTACGCTCGACAACAGCACGAATTACTACGATCGCTACTATGTCGCCCAGGGCGATCGGATCGTGGATGTGTGGCCCATCATGGGACGTAGCGGCGCGGCGCAACGCTGAAGGAAAAGGTTCCGCGGTTCAACTGGACTAATTTGAACCGTAGAGAGCATGGGTACGCAGTTCGCCCCAATGCTCAGGAGCTATTGAACTCAACGCAGTTCGTAAATGCTTTCACGCCATTGCGGTGTTGAGGGCCCCTTTCGTTGGTCTGCCTCGTGCGCATTGTTTCCGGAAGGAAGCGTATGCGAGTACTGGTGACCTGGACCGCCCCTATGGTCGCCCTTGTGAACCCCCTGAGCCTGACTGGCGTCAAGTGTACGGCTGCAACAAGCTATAGTACTGCCAAAAGCTAGAGTTGTGAATCACACGCCGGATGGCAGAGACCAGACGCCGTTTTTCGCTTCCAGTCTGTTCCGGAAGCGAGTAAGATGGAGCTGGGCGTGCGCCAGCCAAGGGTCACTGCGCGAACGACCGTCAGGGAAACCCAGCGGCTTCCCTGAAAGGGTCATTCGCGAAGAGAGACTCTGTCGTCGGGTTTGCGGGAGCCTATTTCCCAATCTTGCGTGCAGCAGGCAGATTTCCCTTCCAAGGCGCACGGAGAAAGCAAAAATGCCTGCTATTGGACGCTATGCGTCTGTCCTAGGAGAATTCTAACGATGAAAACGAAACTTGTGGCTGTAGCTTTCTTGTCGCTAGCTCTTGCTCTGCCGTTGCTCGGCAAGACCTACAAGAGCAGTTATCCAGTTCCTTGCAGCGAGGTGTGGAGCGCGGTCAAAGATACCCTTGGCAATTCGGAGAACTACAACGTTGTTGAGAGCAACGACTCTGAAATGACTGCTTCCTACCAGGTGAAGCACTCCGTTCATGTCAACATCACCGGAGCGATACTCCAGCGTACCAACCACGTCACCTTGGTATCGAATGGCCCGGCGTGTGAGATGCGAGTCGTGTCGAACTTCAGCGGATGGGAGCACAACGATCGGGATGACTTCAAGAAGCGCGTGGATGAATCTCTGGTTAAGCTAAAAGCCGAGACACCTTCCCAGCCTGCCAAACCCGAGGCTCCGGGGAAGTGATTTCGGCAGAACCCTAGACGGACGTCACAGCGGGCGTGCCGTCGTGGCGTTTCCAGTACTCTGAGCTAGTGCGCTGACGCCAATACGACAGCCACCTGGCGCTGTCGTCATCCAGGAGTCCTACGCGTCATGGTCTCGAACGACGTTCGAGGAAGCGTGAACGAATTAGTACCCTGAGGTCTTAGATCTGTATCAGAAGCGATCCGGCGGTACGCACTTGGTGGAAGTGGACAATGCTGGTGCGCCGGAGCGCTTTTGATACAGATCTAAGACATCTGGACCGGAACGCCAAGATAACTTCCGGATGCGCCGTGATCCGCCCACAAACCGCGCGGATAGCACTACCCTTCGCGACTTCTCGACAGCGTCATTGGTTCCCATTTCTAAGGGCGAATCGAGGGAGGGCAACTGGGTGCGCATATCCTTCCTCATCCAGTTTCCCTCGATCAGCATTGGCTGCTCGGTGACTCGCCAACGGATGGATCGCCTTCGCCGAAACCGTGCGTTCGAAACAAAAAACAATTTTCAAAAGACCGTCACTAATGGGCTTCTCCAATTCACATATAATGAAACTCGTACAAATCAGCTAAAAACAGGAGCCAGACATGCCGGATATTACGATAATGAGCATCCGTTGGCAGATTGATTCTGTTTCAACGCCGCCGCCGGGAAGAAGATCCGTTGGGGAGGTAGTGCCCGATCCGCAGCTGGCCGCGGTGGTCGGCGACCGGTTCGAGGTGGAGAAAGAGTTTCGCGCGACGAGTCCGCAGCGGCGCGGGGCCGAGCCGCTTCCTCCTCTCGATGTGACGATTCCCACCGAAGCTGGTGCCTCGTATTTGCTGGCGGTTCGCCAGGAAGGCTCGGGCGCGCTGTCGTTCCACGCGCCGAAGACCGGGCCTGAGCGACGGGGCCTGACGTCGACGGCGACCGGGGCGCCGAGCACCGCAACGTTCGAGATCGAGTTCCCCGAGGACGTGGATGAGGGGACCCGGCGTTCGATCCTCACAAAAGCGATCAAAGGCGTGGTGCTGAAAGCGGTGGGAAAGTTCGCGGATCTGGCCGTGCCTTGGATCGGTTCAGAAGTGGAAAGTTTCATCTGGAATAAGAAGGGACTGCCGCTCGGATGGCTGCAGGTGACGAAGGAAACGCTGGCGTCCGGGCAACTTCAGGCTGCCGATTTTTCGGCGATCGGAAGCCCTACGGACCGCTGCCTGCTGCTTCTGCACGGAACATTTTCCAACGCTGCGGGCGCATTTCAGGCGCTGGCGAACACGCGAGCTGCGAGCGGCCGGGATTTTTTCAGCGCGCTTGCGCCCGTCTACGGGAATCGCATTTATGCGTTCAACCACTTCACGGTGAGCCAGACGCCCGAGCAGAACGCAACGGATCTTCTAGCCGGGCTGCCGAAGCAGGCCAAGTTCGATGTGATTACGCATTCCAGAGGCGGGCTGGTGTTGCGCAACCTGGTGGAAAGGCAAGCGGCCCTTGGCGCCGATGCGGCGAAGTTCCAACTCGGCCAGGCGATTCTGGTGGCGTCGCCCAATATCGGCACGCCGCTCGCCACCGCGGACCGCTTCGAGAAGTTGATCAGCTGGTGGACCAATATTCTGGAGCTATTTCCGGAAAATCGGGTGAGCACGACGGTCGAATATATCGGCGAGGCGCTCACGTTCATCGCGCGGCACGTTGTAGATGCGCTGCCGGGTCTGGAAGCCATGGACATGTCCGGCAACCAGATCTCGGCGCTGAACACGAAGTCGGCGGCGCCTCCCGCGGCGGCGTACTCCGCGATCATTTCAAACCATCGGCCGCAGGGAGTGCTGCTGGCGAGGATGCTGGACCTGGGGATCGATGGAATTTTCGGCATGGCCAACGACCTGGTGGTTCCCACTACCGGCGCGTGGAAGACGGAAGCGCATCCCGCCTGGGTGCCGGGAGCGCGCGTCGGCTGCTTCGGGATCAACCTGAACAGCGCGTCGTCCAAAGACGGGGTGATCCACACCACCTATTTCTCACAGCCGGAGACAGTGGATTTTCTGCTGGAAACATTTCTGAGCCAGCCGCTGGGGTTGCCACCCGTGGATCTGGACATCAACCCGCCGTTCTTCCTTCGCCGCAGCCTGATTGCGGGCTTGACGGCTGCTGCGCCCGCTGTTCCGCAAACGGCGCCCTCGCCAGGAACACTGACGCGCGACTCTCAGGGCTTCCTGCCCACGGCATTGAACGAAGCGGACAACATACTGCAACTGTTTCTGATCTCACCGGACGATCATATTCCGCCGGAAGCGGCGAAGGTTGCCGATGGGCAGACCGCGATTCTGCTGGCGACTTATCGAAACGCGCGGGTGGTGGAGACGATTTATCTGCATCGTCCGAAGGGAGCAAAAGCGCAGCCGGCAACGGGCAGCATCCCGGCGGCGGACGGCGCGCCACCCGCCGACGACAGCGACACCTATCATTGGAACAAGATCATCGGTACGAACGAGCAGATCAAGAACTACGTGGACGGCAAGGCCGACGCAAAGCCGCCGACAGAGGAGCAGCTCCTGGATCTGGGAGTGAATCTCTTCAACGCGATGTTTCCCGGAACGGTGAAGCGGCTTTACGATGTGGCGCGAATCGATCGCGCCCGAGCGGCGGACCGGCGGCGGCTGGACATCGTGCTCACGTCGATGATCAATTGGGTGGCGGACAAGCCTTGGGAGTTCGCCTACGATCCCAATCGCGAAAGCTTCTTGGCGACGGAAGCGGTGAACTTCACACGCAATGTGTTAACGGCAGTGCCGGCCGAGGAGTTCGTGCCGCACCCGGGCAAACCGCTGCGCATGCTGGTGGTGGTGGCCCAGCCGGTGGGCATGGCGCTGCTATCGGCCGCCGAAGAAGAGCAGGTGGTGCGGCGCGGATTTCAGGAGCTGGAAGATCTGGGGCTGGCGACGGTGGAATATATGCTGGGCGCGCGCATCGACCGACTCCACGAGAGGCTGCGCAATCCAGACATCGATATTCTGCATTTCATCGGTCACGGCACGTACCAGAACGACGCGGAAGGTAAAGACGCGGAAGGTAAAGACGCGGAAGGTAAGGACGCAGAAGGTAAAGAGGAAGGCTACCTGGTTTTTGAGAGTCCCGACGGAAGCATGCAGTTGATTAACTCCGAGTGCCTGCGGCAGGTTCTGTGCCAGCGCGGGATTCGCCTGATTTTTCTGAACGCTTGCGAAACGGGCATGGTGGGGCGGACGCAACTGAAATTCGATTTCAATCGCGGCGTGGCGCCGAAACTGGTGGCGGGAGGAATTCCAGTCCTGGTTGCGAATCAGTACAAGGTGCTGGATGTGTCCGCCACCGAATTCGCCAAGCATTTCTATCGCTGGCTGGCGTTGGGCAGCACGGTGGGCGACGCGGCGCGCGAGGCGCGAGTGGCGGTCAATTATTCAATCGCTGGCGAGTCTATCGATTGGGCGGTTCCGGTGGTGTATGCGCGGAATCCGGGCCGGATGATTTACACCGAGGAGGAGAAGGCGAAGGTCACGGCCAACATGAAGCTGTCTTCGCTAACAGCACGCCCCGCGCCGTGCAAGGGCTTTAAGGGAACCAAAGTGGGATTGTGGGACGTGAACCATGTGCTTCCTCAGCTGGACGATTTCGCGGCCCACTTGAACGGTCTGCAAACCGATTTCTGTTTTCAGAGCGTGGAAGTATCGGCCCCCCTGGGCACCTGGCGGCGGAAGGTTTCCGACCCCGACGGGGCCGGTGGTTATATCAACGGCGTCGAGGTGGCCAGCAAGCTCAAGGACCATGTCGTGAGCCTGGGTGTCAATCGTCTGATTTGCATTACGGTGTTCGCGCTGGCCGACGATGAGCGGCAGGGGCTGGCGCTGTGGAACGAGGATAAAAGCCAGCGGGTGTCGATTGTTTCAGGCGATCTGATCTTCGCCCATATCGACAATCCGAGGACCAGTTTGAATCGCTTCCTCGCGAATATGCTGGTTTCGGCGCTATGCGGGCTGGCGGAGCACAAGAACGGACCGCCGGATTGTCCCAATGATTATCCGGACAGCTACAAAGCGAGCGATCCCAAGGATCGCGCCGCCGCGCTGATCACAAAGTACAAACTTTGTTCGGTGTGTTCGGCGAAACTCGGGAAGCAGGCCGATTCGATGGATAAGATTCTGGCGGCATGGTAAGGGGTGGGAGCCTACGGGCTATTTGTTCGAAGAGGTGTTCGAGGGATCTGTCTGGAGTCCGGGGCGAGTAGAGCGCGGGGCTCTGCTTGACCACTTCCCCAGGTCTCTCGAACTTGTGCCGCTTCGTGGTCCCCAAACGGCGTTCGAGGAAGTTTGCCCGGACCACTAGCGCGACGTCGGCTTGTGTCCGGGGATCTGACGGCCAAACCCAATTCAAGATTGATCCAGTGAAACGCCTCTGTCGTCATTTTCCCCTAACTGCCGATCCGGTTATTCCGAACGGGCCCTCAATGCAGACCGACAGCGATAGACGGACGAGTACGGAAGTGAAGCTGATTGGACCTCCGACGTGAATCGCTGACGGTCAGAGAATTTTGGCGAAACTTCAGCGAACAAACTGTGTCAGTAGCTGTGTCATTCTTACTGTCGAAACAGGTCGTTTAGTGGCGTTCCTTGTCGGACCGTGTCGCGACAAATAGTTTATGAATCACCTAAGTACATTCGCATCAAGATTTGTTCTTTTGCCTGTCACGTCGCTCAACGGAACAGCTCCAGGCCCTTGTGGCGGACCAGCTCGGGGCTCTCGTCGTTGGTGTAGACGACGGTCGTCGCCAAGCCGGTTTGGACGGATGCCGCTCAATGTGCTCGTTCAGCTCAGCAAATCCGGTCGGACGGGAGTCGAGGCGCAAGTTGCAACCGACGCCTCCGCCTGGGGCGACAGCGCCATCGGACTGACGCCTCTAGCGCGGAGTGGTGCCGAGGTTGTCGGAGCGTCCGGCTTCGAGGCGGGACCACTGGGCGGTGGGACGTCCATCGGTACGGGTAACTTGCTTGCCTTTAAACCGTTGTGGCCAGCCAGTCGGCGAGTCCTCCCATGTCTCCTCGCGCCCGTAGACGGTCAAGTCGAGCAACCGGTAGCTGTTATCCATCGCCTCGACGCCGCGTCTCGTCGTCCAGTAAGTCTCGGAGACTTTGGATCCTTGTCGCAGGTAGCAAACGATGTGCATCATGCCCACCCGGCGTCCAACCAAGAGCGTGTCGAGCGAGTCCTGGGCCGAGTACCAAGGCATCTCCCAGCCCATGAAGTCGCGGTA
>CABEDY010000532.1_pt1 | contig 14925 bp, 9 predicted proteins | sample 3423171 | NCBI WGS metagenome assembly CABEDY01 (sample SAMEA5534333, study PRJEB31848) | metagenome | biome: tundra; feature: field; material: soil | place: USA | collected 2013-05 | depth 0.15 m | reverse complement strand
CCTTCCACCTCCCAAAGGCCGTCGATCTCGGGCGCGGTAACCTTTGATGGAGGCGGTGCGGCGAAGCGCTTCGCCTGTATCGGATAGAACTTCTTTTGCAAGGGTCCCCATTGGCCTTCCAGCACTCCGTCTTTCAATGTCGCCGTGAGCTCAGTGGCGTAGTCGTCGAAACGGAGAGCCAGCGATCCATGCTCGAATGTCCCGCTAGTCGACGTCTCCCGTTCGTCTCCATTGAAGAACCAGCCCCGAACGTTTGAGCCGTCTCCCGCAAATTCGATCTTGAACGGGATCTCGACGCCGTTGAAGTTGATCTTGGCGTCCCAAACGCCAGTCAGCGATTGCGCCAGCGCCGCAGGCGCTATGGTCAGCATTGCAATCAGGAGCCTATTTCTCATATCCTCCTCCTCTTTTGATGTTTCATTTCTCTCTAGCTTTTGTCGAATCCATTGTGCAGTGGGGCGGACCCCCTGGTCCGCGGCCGACGCCCACGTCGGCCTGCTGGTGAATTAGATATCGCCTCGAGGTGCGGGTCCAGGGAGTCCGCCCCACCACTGTTTTCATTCCGTAATGCATGACCGTTCTCTTCATGGACGGCTCCCCGTCGCCGGATGGGCGGCACCCGCCGGATGCGCGGCGCTCGCCGGAAGCTGCTGAAGCCGGTCAAACAACTGGCGTCCGCTCTCCTCCGAATGCTTCCCGCTCGCCTCAAAACGCCAGAATCGCTCCACGTCGTGACGCCCTGCATCCATTTGAAACAACCCTTGGGATTTGTGCGCCGCGATCACCCAGTTCGCGATGATTTCGTAGTTCAACGCGTCGTGGAAACCGAACGGCTGCGAGCGCCGAAACTCGTGTACGTCGCTTCCCACGTGCGTGATGGAATACCCCCGCAGCTCCACGAACCGCACCGCCGGTTCGTTGCTTGCCTCCGGCTCAATGCCGAAAACAACCGGCCTTCGTCCCTCGGGCAGCGACTCAACCGCTTCTAGCGCCAAAATCGTCGCCGCTTTGTGTTGTCCGTGCGTACCGGAGGCCGGAAGTAAAGTGAAAACGTAGGCGTAGCCCTCCTCCCGGAGCAGTTTGGAGATAAAGTCGCGGACCGCTTTCTTGTCCCAGGCCGACGCGGCTGCATCCACGTCCAAGGTGAAGTCCGCATCTTTCTGATCCAGAAAATGATGTTGCCGGATTCCCAGAATGTGCCCTGCCGCAAGCGACTCCTCCTTGCGAATCTCCGGCAAGTTTGCTCGGCCAATTTTCTCATCCGTCAGTTGCAGCCCATACACCTGCTCCGCCAGAACCGAGTAACGGTAGCCCGCTTCTCCATTGCTGATAACTACCTGATCCACGATTCCGCCCAGTTCCCGCGCAATCCGATACGTGGTGGCCGCATATGCATATTCATCGTCCGGATGCGCCACTACCGCCAAAACCTTCAGCCGCTCCTCGCCCCGTAAGCTCGCCGCTGACAGAGCAGCCACCGCGAGAATCAGAACACTTTTCATATAGACATACCAATCGGCTAGCCCCGCGCGTCAGCAAGGGGACCTTTTTCGGTATTCAGTTACTTGCGGTTCTATCGGTCGTGTTGGATCAACAGGCGTACAGCATGAGCCGCGTTGCGGACATGGCCCGTCGTAAAGGTAAATAAGATCGCGCTCGGTTTTCCATCGCAGCTAGTGGACCCAGAATAATCCAAGAACAGGGCCACGTCAAGAGAAATCTACTATTCCGATAGACTTTAGGATGTATGCGTCTGCGCCACAACCCACTTCCCAGGAACATCGCTCTCGTTTCGAACGTTGTATCTTGCAATGGGTCAAGCTGCTGACGGACCCACGATCCACAATTGCCTGTGCCATCATAGAAGGGTTAACACTCCATTGCGATGAAATCATTCCAAGGACTAGCTTGCGTTTTGTGCGCCTGCCTGCTCGCCTCGCCGGCCGCGGCCCAATCTGAGATCCGGATCGATCCGGCCAAGGGCGGCCTCGGCTGGCTAACCCATCCTTACCAAGTCAGAGATGTTCCGCCCATCAACCTGGCCAATTCATCCCGGCTGGAATCGCTCGAGCGCGCCGGCAATCTCTATCTATCGGCGCAGGATGTCGTGGCGCTGGCGCTCGAGAATAACATCGACATTGAAGTGCAGCGCTATGGTCCCTTGTTGCAGCAAGAAGTCATGCGCCGTGCCATGAGCGGAAATGCGCTGCGAAGTGTAGGCCTTGGTGTTGCCCAGGGCCCCCAAAGCGTCAGCCTCACGGGAGTCAGCACCAGCAATACCGTCACGCTTTCGGGCGGCAACGGCGTCAGTTCCGGCGGTGGTATCGTCACGCAGTTAGGTCCGCAGTTACTAGCGTTTGATCCTAGCGTTGCTGTCACGGCACTTTATCAGCACATCACCAGCCCGAACAGCAACACTTTCCTGACCGGAGAAACTGCGCTGGTCCTAAACACACGCAGCTACACCGCGCAGTACTCCGAGAGCTGGGATTTCGGCCTCACCAGCCTATGGACCTACAGCAGTTCACATACTCACGTGAACAGCACGCAATTCGACTTGAACCCTTACACCAACGGCAGCCTGGATCTTCAACTGACCCAAAACCTGCTGCAAGGCTTCGGCCGCGCGGTGAACGACCGCAATATCCGCGTCCAGAAGAACAACTTGAAAGTCACCGATCTGCAATTCAAGCAGCAGGTGATCGTCACCGTGGCGGCCATCCTCAACCTGTATTGGGACCTGGTAAGTTTTCACGAAGATGTGTTGTCGCGAAAGCACGAGCTGGAAACGGCTCAATTGCTGCTTGAGGACAACAAAAAGCAGGTAAACATCGGCGCGCTGGCCGAGATTGAAGTTACTCGCGCCGAATCCACGCTGTATGCCGCTCAGCAAGACCTGGTTATTTCCGAGACCAACTTGCTCCAGCAGGAAGTCGTACTCAAAAACGCTTTAAGCCGCAATGGCGTTGCTAATCCCACGCTGGTCACCGTGCACGTCATTCCGCTCGATACTATCCCGACCCCCAGCAACGAGGCGCTCCAGCCCACCGATCAGCTTGTGCAGCAGGCCATCAACAAGCGTGTCGAGATCGCACAGGGGCGCCTCAATCTCGATAGCAACAGGTTGAATCTCATCGGCGTCAAGAATTCCCTGAAACCGTCGCTAAATGCCTTCGCCGAGTTGACCAACAATGCCTTGAGCGGAGTTTCCGCCGACCCGGCCCTGGCATACCTGGAGGGAGGCTACGGCAATTTGCTGGCGCAGATCGCGCGCCGGAATTATCCCAACTACTCCGCCGGCCTCACCTTGAACATCCCGCTTCGTAACCGCGCGGCGCAGGCGGATTACGTCACCAGCCTGATTGAAATCCGGCAGAACGAACTCAACTTGCAGAAGAACATCAACCAGATTCAGGTGGACGTGCAGAATGCTGTGATCGGCATCCAGCAGGCTCGCGCCCGCTATGACGCCGCCGTAAAGGCCCACGTTCTTCAACAGCAAACCTTGGAAGCCGACCAGAAAAAGAATTCCTTGGGAGCCAGCACCATCTATCAAGTGGTGCAGGACCAGCGCGACCTGGCCAGCGCCGCCAGCAGCGTAATGCAAGCCATGGCCAACTACACCCACGCCCGCGTCCAGCTCGATCAGGCCCTGGGCACCACGCTTGAAGCGAACGGCATCTCTCTCGAAGAAGCCAAAGCCGGACGCGTCGCGAGGCCCTCCACGCTTCCAGACAGCCTGCCTACAGGAGAAAAGCAATGATCCGCAGTGGGGCAGGCGCTTTCGCCTGCCAACCAATTGTTTCACGCATCCTTCGCCAGGCCCTCGCCATAGCATTGTGCTGGTTTTCGTGCGCCCCATCCCAATTGATGTCTCAATCGGTTTCTATCGACCCGGTGCGTCCCTCCGCGCCTGTTCTCTGGCGGCCGTATCTTGCTCCCGACGTCCCGCCCGTCCGCCTGGCGAATTCTCCGCGTCTTCAAGATCTGATTCGCGCCGGTACCCTATATCTCACCGTCCAGGATGCTATCGCGCTGGTGCTCGAAAACAACATCGATATCGAAGTGGCGCGTTACAACCCCATCCTGGCTGCCTGGAATCTGGAACGCGCGCAAGCCGGAGGAGCTTTGCCGGGTGTTCCTAACGCCGCCTCAACAGTCGGTAGCGTCGCCAGCGGCCAGGGCGTGGCGGGAAGTGAGCAGGCCGCGGGCGTAACTTCCGCCGCAGGTACCTCGGCCAACAGAACATCCAACGCCACCGTCTCGCAGGTCGGCCCGGTTGCGCAAACTTTGGACCCCGCCTTTCAGGAGTCGAACATCTTCAGCCATAGCACCGTGCCCCAGGCCAACGCTACGCTGAGCCAAACCGATGTATTGGTCTCCACCACCCACGTCTACAATGCAACGTTGACGGAGGGTTTTCTGAGCGGCGGCAGCGGTCAGGTTGCCTACAACGAACACTACTTGAGCGAGAATGCCCCCACCGATCTCTTGAATCCCACTGTGGCGCCAAACATCTCCGTTCAATTCGGGCAAAATCTCCTCCAAGGTTTTGGAGTGGCCGTGAATGCCCGCAACATCACGGCGCACAAGATCGCTCTGCGGCAATCCGATCTGAACTTCAAAGCGCAGGTGATCAACTCGGTAGTTCAGGCCTTGAACCTCTATTACAACTTGGCAGCCGATTACGAAGACGTTAAGGCCAAGCAAAGCGCTTTGGAATTGGCCCAATCGCTTTACACCGACAACCAGAAGCAAGTGCAGATCGGATCGCTCGCGCCATTGGACATTACTACCGCAGAGTCCCAAGTGGCCGCCAGCCAGCGCGATCTGGTTGTTTCCCAAACCACTCTTGAACAACAGGAAGTGCAGCTTAAGAATCTGTTGAGCCGCAACGGGTCGGCGGATCCTGCGCTTCGCAACGTTCGAATCGTGCCGCTGGATCGCATTGTCATGCCCGAGAAGGACGATCTCCCGCCCATTCCCACCATGCTTCAGGAGGCCATGGCCAATCGGGCCGATCTCGCCGCCGAAAAGTTGAATGACCAGGTCGGGCAAGTGAACGCTCTTGGAACCAAGAACGGAGTGCTGCCCACACTGGAGCCGTTCTTCGGCATAAGTGCGGCCGGATTGGCCGGAACCAGAAGAACAGCCATCTTCAACGGAAGACCAGTCACAGCGGACGCTTATTTCGCCGGCGGCATAGGGAACGGGCTCGGCCAGGTATTCCGTAACAATTTTCCATCCGACACCGTAGGTTTTTTTTTCAAAACGCCAATATTGAATCGGCAGGCGCAGGCCGATTACGGCATCGACCAGCTCAGCCTTCGTCAAACCCAGCTCAGCATCCAGAGAGACATCAACCAGTTGCAAGTGGACCTGATGAATGCCGTGGTCGCCCTGCAGCAAGCCCGCGCCCGCTATGACGCCTCCGTAAGAAACCGGATTCTAGAAAAACGACTATTGGATTCCGAACAGAAAAAATTCGCTCTGGGAGCCTCCACGCCTTACAACGTAACCCAAATCCAGCGCGATCTCGCCGCCGCCCAATCCTCCGAAATCGCCGCCCTGGTAACCTGGAGCAACGCCCGAATCTCCATCGACCAGATCCTGGGCACAACCCTGGAAACCAACCACATCTCACTAGGCGAAGCCCAAACCGGCAAGGTATCCCGGGTCTCCACACCCCCGATTGGCCATTCCGAACCGCGACCGTGAGGGAGCCGGTGCCTTGGCTGGTTTTTGGCCATTCCGAACCGCGACCGTGAGGGAGTCGGTGCCTTGGCTGTTTTTTCCCGCCTCTGTTATCCTAGAGCTACCAGATGCCAAGCATTGGCGGACATCGCCGCGCTCTTATTGCCGTAGCTTTAGCAATTGGCGTTTGCATCCTGTTCGCAGCCCTCACAAGTCCAATCGGACACTTTGAAGCCGCTGCTCTGCTCCCGGTTTTTCTGTACAGCATTGTAGTCCTCGTCACCACGCACCGACGCATCAGCCACCAGGCGCCTTTGTATGTCCACGGACCACTCGCATCGGACATAACCTTCCGCGGCCCACCCACCTTCTAGTTTTCCCTAAACCAACCGAACCGCGACCGTAAGGGAGTCGGATTAGAAAGGTGGCCCTCAGTGTATCTATTCGCAGCAGCACAGTTGAAATCCGTGGAGTTATCGCCCTTCGAACTCATCGAGCGCCTCATGTTTATCGGACTCGTGGTCTACGTAGCCTTTATATTGGGCATCTTCTTCCTCAAGCGGGGCCTGGCCTGGTTAGACGACCGTTTCCTGATCACTTACACCGATCACGTTCCGACGTATGGAACCCTTGGAAACGCGTTCCTGGAACTCCAGTCCCTCGCTCAACCTGAGAAGCAGTACGTCATCGAGATGAAAGAAGACGAAAAGCAGAAGAAAGAACAGGATGACATAGCCGGCTCAGACCATCCGGGCGCCGAAGCCGAGCAACACCCTACGCTCCCTCAGAACTAAAGCGGGTTAGTGTGGCTGCAAGCTTGCGAAGTCTGGTGAAGCGTGCTTTTCGCGGAAGATGCGCCGGCGGACGTCCGGCCAAAACTCCATGAACGCGTTGGTCCCCATCCGGCCCAACACTCCCAGCCCTATGCGTGCTCCCACACTTCCCATAGAGCGCTCGCTCTCCGGCCGCCAGGTGTCCGCGAGCGCGCTGCTGCTCGGAATCGCAATAAAGCGGGCATAGGCCGGCATCAGTCCGCCGCCGCGATTCTGCGCAAGAAACGTCATCTTAACCACGTGGGCCAATCGGTTCTTGAAGGGAGCGTCCGCATCTCGGGGATATCGCGGATCTTCGCCCCAGATCGCTCCCAAGCCCGCTTCCATGGTGTGACTCACTGCGGCCTCGCTTAGGCCCAAGCCCGCGCGCTCACCAAATCCGTCCCAGTGCGGTCCCAATTCGGCAGGCTTGTCCTTCCATGTGCCGAGCCCGGCGGTGAAGGCTTGGCCAAAAATGGCCTGAGGTCCCAGGGTACTGACGAGAGCCCACCGGACACGCTCTGTGGCTGTGATGGGCCGGGGATCGTCGCTGCTGCTCACCATCGCGCGAGTGCCCATGCCGGCGTTCTCCACTGTGAATCCCTGGCCCATCGCCAGCGACGCCATTACTACGGATAAGCCTGCCCATCTCGGAATCGTCATGTCAATGCCACCTTCCAACAAATACAGGAAGGGCACATGGATCGCCATTCCGAAGAGGGCCGGTAACAAGAGCGCCGCATCGGTTCGCACCAGAGCGTGATCGACCTTATTTAGTCATCTGACCAAGCGCGGTCGAGTACCGGCACAGTATGTTCCCAATCACATGCTCGACATAAACGTGGACCCTTCCGACGGTGTAGCCGAGCCGCGACCGGAAGGAAGCGATACCACGAGTGCCGCTAGTGCTGGATTCGGGGTAGCGCTTCCTGCCGGTCGCGGCTCGGTTTTTCGGACTCTGCCACCGGATCTCAGCCGCAAACCCACTCGCCTCCGCTATACTGAGAGTAGCGAGGTACCGATGGCGCGTCGGCTAAGGCCCCTTCTATTCGCATTTCTGGTTATCGTCTTTTGCTCTGTTCTCGGCGGTGTGTTTGGACCCGGCCTCACAGGTGTGTCTGCAGCGACCGCCGGCCCAGAAGAGGATCTCAAGTCGAGCATCAAGCAGTTCACCAGAGTCTATGAGTTGGTGGAAAAGAACTTCGCCACGCCGGTGAAATCCGACACAGGCATTTACAAGGGCGCTATCCCCGGCATGCTGCGCACGCTTGATCCCCACTCCAATTTCTTCGATCCCAAGGATTTCCAGAACCTTCGTGACGATCAACAAGGCCACTACTTCGGCGTCGGCATGACAGTCGGCCCACGCAACGGCAAAACTATCGTCATCGCCCCCTTCGGCGGATCGCCAGCCTATCGGGCAGGTCTCCGTCCCGGCGACGTCATCCTGCAAGTGAACGACAAGCACACCGATGCTCTCTCAACGCAGGAAATCGCCGATCTGCTCAAAGGCCCGCGCGGCACCAAAGTTCAAGTGGTAGTTGGGCGCGAAGGCTCCGACAAGCCAATCAGTTTCGACATAGTGCGCGACGAGATTCCGCGCTACAGCGTCGAGCAGGCGTTCTGGCTTCGTCCCGGAATCGCCTACATGAAAGTCTCCGCGTTCAACCAAAACACGAGCGGCGAAATGGAAGACAATCTCAAGCGCTTGGGCGAAACCAACATTAAAGGACTTGTCCTCGATCTGCGCGAGAATCCCGGCGGCCTGCTGAACGAAGGCGTCGCGGTTGCCGGTCATTACCTGCGCAAAGGCGAAGTTGTAGTTTCGCAGCACGGACGCGCCTCTGCCGAGAAGCCGTATATGGCCCGAGGCAGCGCTTATGGGCAGAATTATCCGATGGTCGTGCTGGTGGATCCCTACTCGGCTTCCGCTGCCGAGATCGTGGCCGGCGCGCTGCAGGATCACGACCGCGGCTGGATTCTCGGCCAAAACACTTTTGGCAAGGGATTGGTTCAGCAGGTTTATGAACTCCCGGATAATACGGGTTTGGCTCTCACCGTCGCCCACTACTACACTCCCAGCGGACGTCTCATTCAACGAGATTATTCGCACATCTCCTTCCTTGATTACTATTACGGCAAGCGTACCGATACCAAGAATCCCTTGGACGTGAAGAGCACCGACAGTGGCCGGCCAGTTTATGGCGGCGATGGCATAACGCCGGATGAGAAATATGAACCGAAGTACAACAAGTTCCAGAAGGGACTCTTCCAACACGACCGGTTTATCTTCTTCACCTTCGTCGCAAAGTGGTTCGGCGCGCACCCCTCCACCAAACTTCCCAAGGGTTGGGAGCCGGATAACAACGTCCTGAACGATTTTCACGAATACCTGTTGAAGCAGCAGGTCTCTTTTGCCGAAGGCGACTGGACAGAGAATCGCACCTGGCTCCTGCAGCAGTTGAAGCGCGAGATGTATGCCACCGCGTTCAGCTTTGAAGAGTCACAAAAGGTCGCCGCTGAAGCCGACCCCGAGGTTCTCAAGGCCATCGATAGCATGCCTGAGGCCAAGGCGCTGCTCGACAAATCGAAAAAGCTGATCGTCATGCGGACCAACCGCGACGCGCGGCCATAGAATTTGAAAAACCAGTCTGCTCCACAAATCACCGTCCTCGACGCGGGCGGGCAATACTGTCATCTCATCGCTAGAAAGATCCGCGACCTCGGAGTATACGCGGAAGTGCGCCCCAGCGATACGCCGGCGTCGGAACTGCGCGATCGCATCGGGTTGATCATATCGGGCGGCCCGGATAGCGTCTATGAAAACGACAGTGCCCGCATCGACCCCGATATTCTCTCCTCCGCGAGCGCCGTGCTCGGCATCTGCTACGGCCAGCAGCTCATGGCATACAATCTGGGCGGCCACGTGCGAAAGGGCGACAAGGGCGAGTACGGCCTGGCTGTACTCCACCGGATCAAACCGCACGCGCTGTTCGACGGTTTGAACGGCGATTCGCAAGTCTGGATGAACCATCGCGACCAGGTGGAGTCGGTACCGCCGGGTTTCGAAATCCTCGCCGGCACCGAAACCTGCTCCATAGCAGCCATGGCTCATCGCGAACGGCCGCTACTCTCTGTGCAATTTCATCCTGAAGTTGTGCACACCACCGAAGGGCTCAGAATTCTTTCGAATTTTGTTTTCGGCGTTTGTGGATGTAAGAAGGATTGGAATCCGAAGGATCGCATCGGCCCGCTCGAAGAAGAGATCCGAACGGTCGCGGGCGATCGCAACGTGTTCTTTTTTGTCAGCGGCGGTGTGGATTCCACCGTCGCCTACACGCTCTGCCTGCGTGCCTTGGGAGCCGATCGCGTCTACGGAATTTATGTGGACACCGGCCTGATGCGCGACGGTGAGACCGCCTACGTCCACCGCCTGTTCGAACAACTCGGCGCCAAAGCGTTTCATGTCGAGGAAGCCGAGGGCGAATTTCTCGCAGCGCTCGAAGGTGTGTGCGACCCGGAAAAGAAGCGCCACATCATCGGCGAGCAATTCGTCGCCGTTCAGGAACGGGTATTGAGCACCGGCCATTTTCTCGACGGCCGATGGATCCTAGGGCAGGGAACTATCTACCCCGACACCATCGAATCGGGCGGCACCGCCAGAGCCGACGTCATCAAGACTCATCATAACCGCGTGGCCGGAATCCAGAAGCTGATCGAGACCGGCCGCATCATCGAGCCGCTGTCATCTTTCTACAAAGACGAAGTGCGCGAGATCGGCGCCGAGCTTGAAATCCCCAGCGAGTTTCTGCACCGGCATCCTTTTCCAGGGCCAGGTCTTGCGATTCGCTGTTTGTGCTCGGAGACCGAAGTGCCTGTCGAACGGCTCGATCCGGGCTGGCTGCTTCCCATTCGCTCAGTCGGTGTACAGGGTGATTCGCGCAGCTACCGTTCGGTGCTGGCCTTAGAGAAATTGCCGGACGATGAACTTGCAACCACGCTAGTGAATCGGATGTGGGAAACCATCAATCGGGTGGTCGGCGTAGTGAGCCTTCGAACCGCAATCCCGGAAATGCGATCCACTCGCGGAACGCTCACTCCGGAACGGTTGGCTCGCCTGCGCCACGCCGATGCCATCGTGCGGCGTCTATCCGAAGCCAGCGGATTCGAACGTGAGGTCTGGCAATTTCCAGTAGTCCTGATTCCGCTAGGGATCGATCAAGCGCCCGATTCCATCGTCCTGCGGCCCATCCATTCTGTCGACGGGATGACCGCACAAGTGGTCCGAATGCCCGATGAACTTCTGCGGCGGATGTCCGATGAACTCCTCTCGGTCGATGGAATCTGCGGCATCTTTTACGACCTGACCCACAAGCCTCCCGGCACCATCGAATGGGAGTAATCAGATTCGATGAAAGCTCTTCAAAATATCGCGTGTTGAATACCGCAGCGCGATGGGACGGCCATGCGGGCAGCTCATGGGACACTTGGTAGCGGCCAGCTCCGAGAGCAGCCACTCCATCTTGGTTTGATCCAGCCGCATGTTGATCTTGATCGCCGCGCGGCAGGCGATGCTGGCGGCCATGCCGCGGCGCAGATCGTCCACCGATACCTTCCGCAATTCACCCTCGGCGATTTCCAGAATTTCGAAAACCAGTTTCTCGATATCGGCTGGCCCGACGCCCGCCGGCGCCGCTTTTACTGCGATGGTGCGATTGCCGAAAGGCTCGGAATCGAAGCCGGCGCGCTCCAGCTCGCTCGCGATGTGGGCATATTCGATTTGCTGAGAAGCCGTTAATTCCAGCAGGATCGGCATCAACAGGTGCTGCCGCTCGACGCGGTTTTCAGCCTGTTGCCGCAACACCTTTTCGAACAGGATTCGCTCGTGAGCCACGTGCTGATCGATAATCCAGAGGCCATCGCGTCCAGCCGCGATGATGAAGCTGTCGTGAATCTGGCCCAATGGCCGCAGGTCGGAAAGAATTGCGAGACTTTGTGGAGCTTCCGCGGCATAGGGCAAAGGGCCGTGCGTGTCCGGGACCGGCTGAGGTGCAACGCTCTCGAAATCAAACCGCTGCTCTGGCGCGGCAGAGGTTTTCAAATGAAATACCGGGAGATCCTCGATGCGCTCGGCTGGAACGCTCGAATCGGGAACCGGCTCGAACTGCTGGTTTTCAATGCGCTGCGTGAAGTCGGAATACGGCAGTGCGGCCGCTGGCTGAGGCTGTGACGGGACTGGGAGACTCGAAGCCGGGCGCGCGGCTATCAACCGCTCGCGGATGGTGTCGCGAACAAAATCGTGTACGAATGTTCCATGCCGGAATCGGACTTCGGTTTTCGAAGGATGAACGTTGACATCCACTTCTTCGCAATCGCAGTCCAGGAATAGCAGCGCGAACGGAAAGCAGGCGGGCGGCATCAGATTATGATAGGCGGCCGAAAGCGCGTGCATCAGCAGGCGGTCGCGAATGAGGCGGCCGTTGACGAACATAAAAATGGAATTGCGGTTGAGCTTTTGAACCTGCGGCGCGGAGATGAATCCACGGAGGCCAAAAACGCGGGTTTCGGGTTCGGCGGCGTCCACCACCGCGAGCTCGCGCTCCACCATGTCCAGATCGATCAGCTCGTCCAGTGTTTGACTGCCGAAAACCTGGTAGACGCGCTCGCGCATGGTCTCCACCGGCGTGACATCCAAAAGGTCATTTCCGCCGTGGCGCAAAAGAAATGCTTTCTTCGGATGAGCCAGGCTGTAATGCGTGGCCAGCGAAGCAATGTGCGCCAGCTCGGTCTGATCGGACCGCAGAAACTTCTTGCGTGCCGGAACATTGAAGAAGAGATCGCGGACTGAGACGGTGGTTCCAGCGGGACCCGGAAATTCATCGCAACGTAGCAGCTTTCCGCCGGCGAATTCGACAGCGGCGCCGGTGGTTTCGTCGGCCGAACGGGTTTCGAGCAGCAGGCGCGAGACCGACGCGATGGAAGGCAGGGCTTCCCCTCGGAAGCCAAGGGTCGCAATGGAAAGAAGATCCTTCACATCGCTCAATTTGCTGGTGGCGTGGCGCTCAAAGGCCAGCAAGGCGTCATCGCGGAGCATCCCGCAGCCGTCATCCGAGACGCGGATCAAGCGCCGGCCGCCGCTGTCGATATCAATACGAAGCTGGGTAGCGCCAGCATCGAGCGAGTTTTCGATCAGTTCCTTGACAACTGACGAGGGCCGCTCGACTACTTCTCCGGCAGCGATCTTGTTGGCGACCGTGTCGGAGAGAACTCTGATTTTGCCCATGGGAAGGCAGTTAGGTGCTCATGGCGGACAGGAATTCGGCGTTGCTTCTGGTCTTGCCTAGTTTGTCGAGGAGCAGTTCCATGCTTTCGACTGGGGACAGTGGGTTCAAGACTCGGCGTAGGACGAAGACCCTGTTGAGTTCTTCTTTGGGCACCAGGAGCTCTTCTTTTCTAGTTCCGCTCTTGGTGATGTCGATGGCGGGGAAAACGCGCTTGTCCATCAACTTTCGATCCAAGTGGATTTCCATATTGCCAGTTCCCTTGAATTCCTCGAAGATGACGTCATCCATGCGGCTGCCGGTATCGATCAGCGCGGACGCCACGATGGTGAGCGAGCCGCCTTCTTCGATATTGCGAGCCGCGCCGAAGAATCGCTTGGGACGCTGCAATGCGTTAGAGTCGACGCCGCCCGATAGTACCTTGCCGGAGGGCGGAACGACGGTGTTGTAGGCGCGCGCGAGGCGCGTGATGGAATCGAGCAGGATCACGACATCGCGTTTGTGCTCCACCAGGCGTTTGGCTTTTTCGATGACCATTTCAGCCACTTGGACGTGGCGCGAAGCGGGCTCATCGAAAGTGGAACTGATTACTTCGCCCTTGACCGAGCGCTGCATGTCGGTGACTTCCTCAGGCCGCTCGTCGATCAAAAGCACGATCAAAGACACTTCGGGATGGTTGGCGGTGATGGAATTGGCGATGGACTGCAGCAGCATGGTTTTGCCGGTGCGCGGCGCGGCCACGATGAGACCACGTTGCCCCTTGCCGATGGGCGTGAGCAGATCCATCACGCGGCCGGAGTAATTGTCCCGGGCGGTTTCGAGCTTGAGGCGCTCGTCGGGATACAACGGCGTCAGGTTATCGAAGAAGATTTTGTTGCGGGCTTCCTCGGGCGGCTCGAAGTTGATGGCGTCCACCTTGATGAGCGCGAAGTAGCGCTCACCTTCCTTGGGCGGACGGATTTGCCCCGAGATAGTGTCGCCGGTGCGCAGATCGAAGCGGCGGATCTGCGATGGTGAGACGTAGACATCGTCGGGACCCGGCAGGTAATTATATTCGGGCGCTCGGAGGAACCCGAATCCATCGGGCAGGCATTCGAGGACGCCTTCCGAGAAGATGAGGCCGCTCTTTTCGGCCTGAGTCTGGAGTATTTTGAAAATCAACTCCTGTTTGCGCAGGCCGGCGGTGCCGGTGACTCCCAGGTCCTTGGCAATCTGGTTGAGCTTCTGGATACTCATATCCTTGAGCTCCACCAGGTCGAGCGTGCCGTTCTTCTGGCCTTGGCCGGGAACGCCGCCGCGATGTTTGCGGTGTCCACCCGGAGGGGGCGGGCCTTGATCCGGCGCCTTTGCGTCGGCAGACTTGGCTTCGGCCGATTTTGAGTCGTCGGCTTTGCCGTCTCCCGATGATGGTTCGGCCTCTTGGCCTTCCGGCGCAGAGGCGGCCGGCGTTTTAGTGTCTGGTTTATCTTCGGTGGGAGCAGCTACTGCTGCTGGGTCTGGATTTTCGATATCGCTTGCCAAATTTCCCTCACTCCCCGGCATGTAGGCGCCGAGAACGGCAGAGGCTCGCTATCCGAATGACTTCGGATGGCGGCCGTTTGGAGCCGTTGTTCTTTCTGACCTTTCAGCTTGTCTGTTTTCGTGGCGATCACCAAGTACCGCCGGTTATGAAACTCGAGCCACTGCTTGAGTTCCAGGTCCTGGTCCATCCAGCCCCGACGCGCGTCGAGTATCAGGAAGCAAAGCTCCAACGACCTTCGATGTAAAAGGTATTGTTCGATAAGCCGCTTCCACTGGAATGCTACGTCCTTGGGGACACGGGCGTACCCATATCCCGGCAGATCGACGAAGTGGAATTGTCCGCCGACCCGATAAAAATTAATCAACTGCGTGCGGCCCGGGGTGGCACTGGTAAACGCCAGCTTTTCATTCCCGATCAGGCAATTCAACAAGCTGGACTTGCCGACGTTGCTCCTTCCCAGAAAAGCGATCTCCGGGAGGGACTCAGCCGGAAACTGATCCGGCCGGGCTGCACTTATCACAAATTGCGCGTCCATCAGGCCCCTGAAGCAATTTACCGACTCCCTTACGGTCGCGGCTCGGTTAGCCGCGGAAACCGACTCCCTTACGGTCGCGGC
>CABEDY010000527.1_pt1 | contig 15077 bp, 11 predicted proteins | sample 3423171 | NCBI WGS metagenome assembly CABEDY01 (sample SAMEA5534333, study PRJEB31848) | metagenome | biome: tundra; feature: field; material: soil | place: USA | collected 2013-05 | depth 0.15 m | reverse complement strand
GTATTGAGCACTTCGACCGTTTTGCCGGAAAGCGAGGTGACAATATCGCCAGGACGTTGTGCGCGGCTGCCCGGCATGTTTTCGACAGTGGGGATGATGCCCGTAACCGGAATGGATGGCTTCAATTGAGCAATCGCGCGCATTGCGCCCAGAACGGCCGCGCCACCAGCCATGTCGTAGCGCATCTGATCCATGTCCTGGGCGGGCTTGATGGATATTCCACCCGTATCGAAGGTCACGCCTTTTCCTACCAGTCCCAGGTGGTCCTTGGAGCTGGGCGCGGTTGCGGGTTGGTACCGGAGCACGATCAGCGCGGGAGGTTCGGCGCTGCCCTGAGCCACACCAAGCAGCGCGCCCATACCGAGTTGCCGCATGCGGTCCTGGTCGAGAATTTCGCAACCCAGAACGAACTCGGAGGCCAGTTCGCGCGCCCGCTCTGCGAGACGCATCGGCGTCAACAGATTGGGAGGGTCGTTGGCCAAGCCGCGAGTGAAGTTCTGCGCTTCAGCCAGAATACGGCCGCGATCCACGGCCGCTTGCGAACCGCCCAGAACGGCGAACGAATCCACATGCTTTTCGGTCTTTTTCGGATCGGTCTTGTAGCGGTCCGATTCGAAATCGCCCAGGATGGCGCCTTCCACCGCAGCGGCGGCGTACTCGTCGGAGCGAAACGAGTCGTCCAATGCGAGCGTGATGCTACGGACCTTTTTGTTCTTGAGCGAGCGGAACGCGGCGCCCGCGACCTTGCGTAGCTCTGCTGAGTTGAACTTTTCTGGCTTACCACCGCCCGCCAGCACCAGGCGTTTCGCTTTCAACCCGGCAGGTCGATGGAGAACAGATATTTCACACGACTTCCCGGTGAATTCGCCGGACTCGTACAGCTCTTTTACTTGGTCAGAAGCTCCCGGCGGCGGACCGCCTTCAAATCCAACCACTACCAGCGCATCGGATTCAACCTCTGCAATCGGCCTTGCTTCAAGGTTTATATTCATGTCTCTCCGTTGAAATGTGTGTGTAACTAAGACCTGTGGCGTCCTATGGCCGCGCGGGCTTCCGCCTCCATCTCACGGCGGCGTTCGGACTCGCGCTTGTCATGCAGCTTTTTGCCCTTGGCCACTGCAAATTCCAACTTGATGCGCCCGTTCTTGAGGTACATCTTGGTCGGGACCAGCGTGAGCCCTTTTTCGCGGGTCTTCCCTAACAGCTTATCTATTTCCTCGCGATGCAGCAGCAGCTTCCGCCGCCGCGTAGGCTCATGGTTCTCACGGTTTCCGTGCGAGTACTGGCTGATATGCGCGTTCAACAGCCAGGCTTCATTTCCGGCCACTTCCGCAAAGCTGTCCTTGAGCTGGATTTTACCGTCCTTGGCGGCCTTCACCTCGGTCCCGGTTAGGGCCAGACCCGCCTCGTATCGCTCCAGCAAGTGGTAATTATGCCCGGCCTGGCGGTTGTCGCTCAAGATTTTGATTCGAGACTCCATGGATCGCCAGCTTTTATACTCAACGCGCGGAAAGCACACTGCGTCAAGCGTTTATGTGGGTGGTTAGCATCGTACAGTGCAGCTTCATTCTAGCATAAGGCCTTTTAAGAGAATAAGATGATTGCCAACAATCAGTTACGGGGTTTGGCGTTGTTTGCGGCGGCACTGCTTTTGCCGGTGAACAGCCTGGACGCCCATACCCGCCAGGGTGACAAGTATCTGAAGCTGGGCCGAGAAGCCGAAGCCCGCAAGGATTACGACAAGGCCATCGAATATTACGACAAGGCGGTCCACGAGGATCCGCAGGATGCGGGCTATCAAATGGGCTCGCGGAGAGCGCACTTTGCGGCCAGCCAGGTCCACGTCCAGGAAGGTTTGAAACTGAAGAAGGCCGCCGAGTTAGAGAAGGCTCTGGTGGAGTTTCAAAGGGCATTCACTGTCGATCCGAGTTCCGCGATCGCGCTCCAGGAACTCAAAGAGACCAGCGCGATGCTCGATGAACAGAGAAAGTCCAACCTGCCGCCTGGGCAAGTGCCGCTGAGTCCGGTGGAAAAGGCGCGCAAGGAGAGCATCGCGATGATCGAATCTCTTCTGCCGGTGCCTCAACTGAAACCGGTTACCAACCTGATCCCGCAACTGAAGATGAACAATCAACCACCCAAAGTGCTGTATGAGACGGTGGGCAAGCTGGCGGGGATCAATGTGCTTTTCGATCCGTCCTATCAGCCCGGCAAGAACGCGAATCTGGATCTGACCGATGTGACGCTGTCGGAAGCTCTGGACTATATCGCGCTGATGACCAAGACGTTTTGGAAGCCCGTGGGCGCCAACGCGATTTTCGTCACCGATGATAACGTCACCAAGCGCCGCGACTACGAGGACGAAGTTGTGAAGGTGTTCTATCTGAGGAATCCAACCACAGTGCAGGAGTTTCAGGAAATCATTACGGCGGTGCGCTCCGTTACCGATGTTCGCCGCATGTTTACTTACAACGCGCAGAACGCGGTGATGGTGCGGGATACAGTGGACAAAGTAGCGCTGGTGGAGAAGCTGCTTCGCGACATGGACAAGCCCAAGGCGGAAGTGGTTGTGGACATGATTGTCATGGAAGTGAATAGCGACCGGTCGCGTACCATCGCAGCTGGGTTGACCTCGAACGGGACGGCCGGCCTCACGCTGCCGATCGCATTTTCACCCACCAATCCGGTGCTGCAGAACACGGGTAGCAGCGGGACGAACACAAATAATAACGCTGGAACGGGTACAAGCAATACGAATACAGGCTCCCTCACGAACAACACCGGCACGGGCAATAGCTCCAATACAACCTCCAGTTACGTGTCGCTGGGGAATATTGGGAAGGCCTTTAACTTTAATAACTTTTCCACCAGTTTGCCAGGGGCGATGCTGCAAGCGGTGATGTCGGATACTTCCACCAAGGTGATGCAGTCGCCGGAAGTGCGCGTTTCGGATGGACAGAAGGCCGAGTTGAAAATCGGAGACCGTATCCCCTATGCCAGCGGCAGTTTCCAGCCGGGCATTGGAACGGTGGGCGTGAGTCCGCTGGTAAGCACGCAATTCCAGTTTGCGGACACCGGTGTCAACATGACCATCACGCCGCACGTGCATGGAAATGACGAAGTGACATTAGACATTACCACCGACATCTCCAACGTAAGCAGTAATGTGACCATCGGCGGGTTGACTCAACCCGTGATTTCGCAACGCAAGGCCGACACTCACATTCGTGTACGGGATGGCGAGGTGAGCCTGCTGGGCGGTTTGAGTCAAACCCAGGAATCGAACACGACCACTGGAATCCCCGGACTGGTAAATATTCCGATCCTGGGAAAATATCTCTTTGGAAGCAACGCGAAGGACAAATCGCGCAGCGAGTTGATGGTAGCCATAATTCCGCATATTGTGCGCAAACCGGATATCGATGGACTGGATCTGCGTGGAGTATCGGTGGGACAGGATCAGACATTGAAGCTGCGGTACGCGGCAAGGACCGAAGAGACGCCCGCTGCCACTGCCAATCCGGCCGCGCCGGCCGCTGCAGCCCCGGCGGCAGGCACGCCAACGGTAACTGCGCCAACTTCCGGCCCCGCTCTTTCTCTGAATCCTTCCACGTTGCAGGCGAAATTGAGCGGTCCGGTGGTGGTGACTCTCGAGGGCGCGAACGTGACGGACCTGGCGGCGGTTCCCATTAAGCTTCGATGGGATCCTAAGATCCTGCGCTTGAATCAGGCAACACCCGCCGCCCTACTCACAAAGGACGGTAACGTAAATCCTCCGACGCTCGATATTCGCAACGATTCCGGGGAAGCCACTATCGAAATGAGCCGCGCCGCGGGCTCGGCGGGAGTCAACGGCTCCGGTCCTCTCATGCAGTTTACGTTTTCCGCGGTCGGTAAGGGATCCACCAGCATCGCGGTGACAGAGGTAAACCTGAGAAACTCAAAGAAAGAGGCAATTAGCGCCACGGCGCCGTCGGCTGTGGTAAACGTGCAGTAGATGCAGATGAGACGCGCTCGACAACGCGGCATGACCCTGGTGGAGCTGATTGTTGCTTTCACCATCCTGATGCTGCTTTCCACCATGGCAGTTCCGCTTGCGCGCTACCAGGTGCAGCGTAATAAGGAACGCGATCTGCAACGGGCTTTGGACGATATCCGGAAGGGGATTGACAAATTCAAGGACGATATGGATGCCGGAAAGATCGGCCCGCCGAAAATAGATTCCGACAATTATCCCGAAACCCTGGAGCAGTTGGTGGAGGGCGTAAAGGCCACCGGCGCGGTGGACAAGAAGATCAAATATCTGCGGCGCATTCCGAAAGACCCCCTGACCAATTCCAAGGACTGGGGAATGCGCAGCACGCGCGACGATCCTAAGGCGCTGGCGTGGGGCGGGCAAAATGTTTTTGATGTTTACACCAAGAGCTCGGATAAGGCGAAGGATGGAACTCCGTATTCAGAATGGTGAGCTTTCTATGACGCCGCCAGCCAAGAATCATCACCGTTTTGGCTTCACGCTGATCGAGCTGATGATCGTGATGGCGATCATCGCGGTGTTGATGTCGGTCGCCATTCCCATTTACAGCCGCTCCATCCAGCGTGCGAAGGAGAGCGTGCTCAAGAACAACCTATTCACCCTGCGCACCGTGATCGACGAATACACCTATGACAAGCAGAAAGCGCCGCAGAGCCCGCAGGATCTGGTGAGCGAGGGCTATCTCCGCCAAGTGCCGGTGGATCCGATGACACAATCGGCGGACACCTGGAAGGTCATCATGGAGGACGCCAGCAACACAGTCAACCAGAGCGAGCCAGGAATTTTCGACGTCAAGAGCGGTTCGGACAAAACCAGCCTGGAAGGCACGCCTTATTCGGACTGGTAGTGATCATTCGCCGCTGGTGTGCATAGCGACTTGGTTTCCCGACATTAATGTGGAGCGTTTCGAGGGTGTGACTGAGCCGCGACCGGAAGGGAGCGCTACCACCAGTGCCGCTAGGGCTGTGCTCGTGGTAGCGCTTCCTACCGGTCGCGGCTCGGTTTTTCGTATCTCACCAAGTGCGATATTCGCTATTTTCGCGGCGCATCGGCCGCGACCGGCCGCACGACAACTCCGGAAGTGAGTGAGTCGGCTGGATTCATAATTACCCAATCGTCCGGACGGATCCCGGATAGCACTTCAATCTCGGTTCCGTAGTCCTTTCCCAGAATGACCGGGACCAGCGCCACTTTATTTCCATCCCGAATCAAACCAAGCCTGACTCCTTCACTGCGGAACAGAATTGCGCCCACGGGAACAACCACTGACGGTGTACCGGCAGGAATGGTCAGGTGAACTTCTGCGTAAGCTCCCGGCTTAAGTTCGCCCGTTGGATTGTCGACGTCCACTTCCGTGAGTAGCGTTCGTGTGCCCGAGTCCATGGCGTCCGCGGTTCGAACCAGCTTGCCGTGGAAGCGGCGGCCCGGAAACTCAGACAACGTCAATTCGGCTGGAATCCCCGGAACGGCGGACTGCGAATAAATCTCAGGCACGTTCAGATAGACACGGAGCCTAGCTGTCGCCGCTATGTGGAATAGTTCCTGGGCTGCGCCGCCCATACCAGCGTTCACCAGTGCGCCGATGTCGGTATTCCGCGCCGTGATGACGCCATCGAAAGGCGCCTTCACAGTTTTGAAACCCTGCATTTCCTGAAGCCGAGAGAGATTCGCTTCCGCCGAGCCGACATTGCCGCGAGCGGCGGCGATAGCCTTCTCGAGCGCGTCCACATTGGCCACCTGGGCCTGATACTGGGCCTGGTATTGGTCGTTCTCCTGCCGCGAGACTACGCCTTTGGCAACCAAATTACTCCATCGCTGCGCCGTAACGCGCGCGAGTTCCGCGTTCGCTTTGCCCTGTACTAAATTGGCGAGCGTCTGATCCAGCGCCGCCTTGGCCTGATCCACGGCGGACTGGGCCTGACGAACCTGTTGATCCAGCTCAGGCGCGTCGATTTCGGCCAGAACTTGGCCGGCCTTCACGCGCGCTCCGATATCGGCGTTCCATTTCTTGAGGTATCCGCTGGCCCGAGCGAAGATGGGCGAGTCAATGAAAGCTTGGATGTTGCCCGGCAGCACCACCTCGTTTTGCAAATCTCCCATTTTCGGATGAGCCACGGCAACGGTTGGCATCGCCAAATCCTGGGTCTCCTGCTTCACCGCGGCCGCGGTTTTGAGACGGGCGTCAATACCCCAGATGATCGCGGCGCCCACCACCACCACGGTGATCGCGAGCACCAGCACCAACTTAAGAACGCGAGGAAACTCGCGAGCGGCACGAGGCTCGGTCTGCTTACCGGCGGTGGTCATTTCAGGCATGTCGTGTCATCTAACAGGATCGTTCGTCAGGCGTCTTCGATGCAACAAGCTAAAAACGGTAGGGACAAAAAACAAAGTGGCAATCGTCGCGAAAATCAATCCTCCGATGACCGCGCGTCCGAGCGGAGCATTTTGCTCGCCTCCTTCGCCCAGTCCCATGGCCATGGGAACCATGCCGATAATCATGGCCAGAGCGGTCATCAATACAGGACGGAAGCGTGTAAAACCGGCTTCAATCGCCGCCAGCACGGGATCGCCTTGCGCGGCTAAATGCTCCTTGGCGAAACTGATCACAAGAATGCTGTTTGCGGTGGCCACGCCGACACTCATGATGGCGCCCATCATGGCCGGTACGCTGAGAGTGGTCCGGGACAAGAACAGAAAAATGATAATACCCGCCATAGCCGCCGGCAACGCGGTGAGAATGATGAACGGATCCAACCAGGATTGAAAGTTCACGACGATCAACAAGTAGACCAGCACGATGGAGAGCAACAACCCCGACAACAGCCCTTGAAATGACGTTCGCATGGTTTCAATTTGTCCACGAACCGCAAGCTGCGATCCGCGCGGCAATTTGGAACGGTTGGCGTCCACGATGCGATTAATGTCGGCAGCGACGCCGCCCAAGTCCCGGTCCTGAACCGTGCCGAAAATATCGATGGCGCGCTGGATGTTGTAATGCGAAACCACCGCCAGCCCGGCGGCGCGGTGCGGGCTCCCGACATCTCCCAGAATCTCGCGCCGCGTGCCTTGCACAATGGGAATATTTTCCAGATCGCTCAAGGAAGAAGCCGCGTACTGCGGAGTCTGCGCCACCAGGCTGTACATAACTCCGCTCTTCGGATCCAGCCAAAAGGAGGGTGTGGTTTGAAAACTTCCGCTTAATGAGATCAGCAGGTTGTTCGCCACAGTGAGCTGGGTGAACCCACTCTCGATGGCCTTGCTGCGATTCACATTGATTTCGATGCGGGGTTGGTCGAACAACTGGTGAACTCTCAGGTCCACCGCGCCCGGTATGGCGCGAAGCTGGCTCAAAAGATTGGTGGCGAACGCATGGTTCGCGTACACATCAGGCCCCGACACTTGAACGTCGATGGGTGCGGGTAATCCAAAGTTCAAAATCTGGCTGATGATATCGGCGGGCAGGAAATAGAAGGCGACACCGGGAAACTCGCGCGGAAGCTCGCGGCGCAGTTGGCGAATATAGTCGTCGGTAGGCCGGTGGCCTTCCTTCAGTGTTACCAGGACGTCCGCGTCCATGCTTCCGATCGGCGCAGACGTGCTATAGGCCATGTTGATGGAGCTGTACGGCAGGCCGATATTGTCGATGATGCTCGACATTTGAGAACGCGGAATAACGCGCTTGATCGCGGCTTCAATAAGATCCCCCAACCGCGCGGTCTCCTCAATCCGGGTGCCTGTTTTGGCGCGGAAGTGTAGATTGAATCGTCCAGCGTCAGAAGTAGGAAAGAAGTCCCGTCCCAACCATGGCAGCAGCAGGAACGCGAGAGCGCAGAGACCCAGGAACACCGGAACAAATAACGCGCGGCGGCGAATGCAACCCGTCAGCATGCCGCGATATGCTGTCCGGGACGCTTCAAAAGCCCGTTCGAACGCCCGTTGAAATTTGCCGGCCAGATTCCACGCGGCTGGTACCGCGGGATGGTGCATATGGGATTTGAGCAGGTACATCGCGAGCGTTGGAACCAGCGTTCGCGAGAGTACGTAGGAAGCGAGCATGGCGAACACCACGGCCTCGGCCAGCGGAATGAACAGAAAGCGCGCCACACCGGTTAGAAAAAACATCGGCAGGAATACGATACAAATACAAAGTGTCGAGACTAGCGCGGGAAGGGCGATCTGCGCTGCACCATCCAGAATTCCTGTGTGTAGATCCTTGCCCTGATCAAAGTTGCGGTCGATGTTTTCTATCGTGACCGTGGCGTCGTCCACCAGGATGCCAACGGCGAGCGCCAGGCCACCCAAGGTCATGATGTTAATGGTTTCGCCCAACGCACTCAGCACGCAGATCGAAGTGAGAATGGAAAGCGGGATGGAGATGGCGATGATCACCGTGCTGCGCCAGCTTCCTAGGAACAGTAGAATCATTATGGCCGTGAGACAGGCCGCAATAATGGCTTCCCGGACAACCCCGCTCACGGCGGCTCGCACGTAGATAGATTGATCGGAGATCGGTTCAATCTTTAGCGCCGGCGGAAGCGTGGCAGAGATCTGCGGCAGCATATCGCGGACCTGCTGCACGATATCGAGCGTCGAAGAGCTGCCGATTTTCAAGACCGTCAGTAGCGCGCTACGCTGTCCGTCTCGCCGGACGATATTGGTTTGGGGCGAATAGCCATCCCGGACGTGAGCGACGTCGTGAATGTAGATGGTGTTGTTCGCTACGGCTTCAATCGGAAGATCATTGAGTTCCTGGACCGTAGTGGGGCTGGCATTGAGTCCAACATCATATTCGAAAAGACCGATTTTCGAGGTGCCCACCGGAAGAATCAGATTCTGATTGTTGATGGCGTTTACGACGTCGACGGGAGAAAGTCCCTTGGCTTGCATCAGCGCCGGCTGGAGATCGACCATGACTTGCCGTTGCTTGCCTCCATAAGGCCACGGAATGGCCGCGCCCGGCACTCGGATAAGTTGGACACGAATCGAGTTGGCTGCGAAGTCGAATAGTTGTTGCTCGGATAAGCCCTCTCCGGAAAGCGCCAGTTGCACGATAGGGACGCTGGATGCGCTGTAGATCAGCAGGAAGGGAGGCGTGGTCCCAGGCGGCATTTGGCGTACCGCTCCCTGCGCGGCCGCCGTCATCTGAGACATGGCGATGTCCACTTTGGCGCCCGGGTGGAAGAATACTTTGGTGATGCTGCGGCCCTCCACGGTCTGCGATTCGATGTGCTCGATATCGGCTACCGCGGTGGTGAGAAAACGCTCATACTGTGAACCGATCCGCGTCTCCATGTCCTCGGCGCCGAGGCCCGAGTAGTTCCAGAGCACCGCAATCACGGGAATGTTGACGTTGGGAAAGATGTCGACGGGAGTGCGCACGATCACCAGCGGGCTGATCAACAGAATCAGCAGCGCCAATACGATAAACGTATAGGGCCGGTTGAGGGCGATCTTAACGATCCACACAGATGGTTACTCCGTTGGATGCACGCACAGCCACACCGATGCATCCATTCCTATAGCTCTTTCGAGCAGCCGGCATCTCCGGTACTTCTACTGTGCCAAATATGAAAGTGGAGCGGGAGCATCTCTCCGCGCCGGCAGGATGGTAAACTAGCGGCTAGCGGTGCCTTCCGAATAATCCCCGGTCGTCTAATGGTAGGACAGCGGCCTTTGGAGCCGTGAATCGTGGTTCGAATCCATGCCGGGGAGCCAAACTACTAAAAATAATAAACTTGCGCGATCAGTTTGACTTCGTGTACAAAGTGTGATGTACATGAAGATATGCCGTTGACCCTCTACCGCCGTCACACCCGGTCCTGCGCTGTAAGAAAAAGCAGACTTTCGGCTCGCGCCAAACGCAAGGCCATGGGCTGCGATTGCCCAATTTGGATGTATGGCCGCACCGGAAATACCCTAGTGCCACGTCAAAGCACAGGCTTCACCGATCTTGCGGATGCGGAATCCATGCGGGATGCACTGACGGCGCAATCTAAGAACGAAAAAGTCCACGGTCCCAGGATTGAGGATTGCGTTTCTAAGTATCTCGCGTCCCGCAAGCATGAACTGGGCGAGAAGACATGCGGCCAGTTCAAACTTCACCTCGGCCGGCTTCAAGATTACTGCGAACGACGGGGCGTTTACTACATGCGTGAACTTACGGTCGACTTGATGGAGACCTTCAAAGCTGATGGTCTTCCGGATCTAGCCGATACTTCGAAATCCACTGCTGTTGCGAAACTCCGGTGCTTCTTGCGTGACGCATTTCGACGCGGGTGGATTACGGAATCGCTCGTTGACCGAGTGACGGCCCACAAGGCCGTCTATGAACAGAAGGAACCGTATTCTGATGCGGAGGTTGAAAGAATCCTCAATGAAGCGCTGAAACTCAATGGCGGTAGCCGTGGATACGCCAAACAGCCGAAGACATTCAGACTCTTGCTAGAACTTATGCTCGAAACCGGAATGCGAGTGGGGGACGCTATCCGCTTCGACCCCGCACTCGTCCACAAGGGAGAACATCTGTGGATCTATACATATGTGCCGCAAAAGCATAAGCGAACCGAGAAGCCCAGACCGATAGAGGCATACATCTCCGGGCCCCTAAAGCAGGCAATCGACACCTGCGAATGGCTGTCAGCCAAGCTTCCCTTTTTTTACGGGTTCAGCAAGAACCCATCCTACCTAGCGAATGAAGTATACGAGCGGATGAAAACGTTAGGGACGAGGTGTGATGTTCGGGACTGTCGGCCTCATCGCCTACGCGACACCTTCGCGGTTCGCAAACTTCTGGCCGGGTTTCAGCTTGAGGATGTTTCGCGGCTTCTTGGCCACTCCACCGTAAAGGTCACGGAGACGTACTACGCGAAGTGGATTAGTAGCCGTAAGCTGCGCCTGGAAAGGCTCGTGGCCGAGTCTCTCGTGAACACGAAGGGCAACGCTCACAGGGATCGAAAGCGAGGTGTACTTGCGCCTGCCTGAGCCTGATTCTAGGCGGATCACGCCGGGTTCACTAGCGAACATTCTGATTATTGTGTTATCTGAGAAGCCCCACAGCGTAGCGAGTTCCTTAACACGGTAGTGTTTTTCGAGTGCAGCGCTACTCATGTCCGCGCCTCCACAACAAGGCCCTCCGTAGTATTTTTGATTCGAACGATGCTCACCATAGCCGAGCTTCTTCGCTGATGGCTAATGGCGCAGGTCGGCTGCACTACTCATCCTTCGCATTTCCTCCCTGTCGAATGAGATTCCGTTGTTTCGGGCTATCTTGAACGGGTTGATATGGCGCCTCGAACAAAATGTCCCGGTTCACGCGCACCGTGAATTTGTACCCTCCGGGGACCTTGATCGTCGGCTGCACGTTCAGGTTACGCCTCGTGATATGGGCGCCGGTTTGGGTCAGTTCCTGGCCGACCGCGCTTCCGGCGGACTGGGCTGGCGTCGGATATGTAAGGGCGCTTTGGCTGTTTCGCTGGGAAATTTCGAAGGCAGCGGTGAAGAGGCTCGTGAGAACCGAGAATCCGATCAGGCGGCGATAGTGGCGGTCTACTTTGTCGCGCAGGCCGGCGTTGCCGTGGGAATCGAGGCCGATCATGCCATCGAGATCGATTGATGAGGCGTCCGGGTAAATGATCCGGCTCCATGAGACTTGAACGCCATCCTGGCCGTAGGAAACATGCGAATCATATTTGCCGACTATGCGAGAACCTTGGGGGATCAGGAGGTAGAGACCCGTCGCCGTATCGTAGACGTTGGATGTGACCAGTGCCTTCAGCTCACCGGGGAGATCTGAGTTGAGGGCCTGTTCGAGAACCGCCGGGATCTCCCAACCTGCTTTGATTTCGTATCGAGAAAGCGGGGCTTCGCGCGTGGAGCGAAGATAGTCATCCGCCTGGCGCGTGCGGGCTCCAGTCAGGAACGCTTCTTTGCGGGATTGCATATTCTGACTGTCGTAGTCGTTTTCAAGGACCTGACCGTTCGACAACGATAGGGAGTCACCGCCCTGCCGCGCGCCCAGAGCATGGCTCAGTGCGGCGACCTGAGAAAGATCGTTTGACGTGGACTGTCCGGTGGCTGCGGAGAGCGAGGGCGTGGCTGCATTGCGGATGCTGGTGGGCGCCTGGATTGCTTCCTGCTCTCGTTGATACGCTTCGGCAAGCCGGCGATCTTCTGGTGTCTCTTCATGAACGGGAGTTGGCGTGAGCGGCTGACTCCGAATCGCGTTCGACTGGCGTATGACTACTCGTTCCTGAGGAAGGCCGTCGCACGGCTGACCAGTCTGAGGATTGTAGCGATATGGTTGGCCCGTTCGTGGATCTGTTCCACAAGGAACCGTCATGGTTTGCAGTGCTGATGTGCCGGGCGGTCGGAGCTCGTCCGCATGGTTTCGATTCATGGACACGGTTCCCGCTGGAGTCCCCTGCATGAATTCGGCGCCAGCCTGGGTTGCCGGAGTGACGCCGCGAGGCAAGTTCGCGTCGCGCGCGGCGATTTGATTAGTTAGGCTTCGATGATATCCACCGTAAGCAAAACCGACCAGCAAAAGCACGACCAGAGTGATGATTCCGATGGTCGCTCGTCGGCTGATGCGAACGGCTTTCTCAGGTTGGGGATGGAGATCGAGTCCGCTTGGTGCGTCGATAGGCCGGTGCTCAGAACTACTGTTTGTGTCCACGGCTGATCTCCACTTTCTGCGCCTTCTTGCCTGATCCGAGTACGAGGTTTGCGCGATCGAATAGGCGGTCCACGATATAGGTCTGATCCTTGACCCGATAGTTTGTCATCTCCTCTTTGCCATCGGCGCCGACTACAAGCAGGACGGGCGCTTCCCGGTATTGAAGTTCCGGTGGCATTTGGATGTACGTCTTCGCTCCGTCGTCGAAGACGCGCAAGGGGCGAAGGTGCTCCTGGCCGCCGCGAATCGTGTAATCAAAATTGACCTTTTCGACGGCGATGATTGCAGGTGGCACCTCCGCCGCGTGTTTCTCCTGTTTCGCCAGCGCCTGCTGCTCGGCGAGTTGCTCCTGCCACTTGCGGGTATCGTCTTCTGGGTACGCGAATGCAACGCGTGCGACGTACTCCTCAGGTTTCGAAATCAACCGGAGATAGTAGGCGCGGCGATCCGTGGTGATCAGAAGATTCGTGTCGAGACCAGGCGTTTGCGGTTTAAGAATGATTACCGCGGTGGACTGACCTCCTGTGCCGTACGTCGCCGGTGAGATATTCCAGCGGACTGAGTCGCCGATATGGGGCTCGCCGACGACTCTTTCGCCGGCCTGCAGCTCGATCATGCAGACCCGCAGTGGTGCGCAGACGATTGTTGGAAGTCCAGCCCCGTAGGAATAAATCACGCGGCCATCGGGACCAGGTGAAGGCGCGTTCGTCTCCCCTTGCCAGCGCTTGCTCACACGGATTGCTTCGAGGGCAGTCTCTGTCAGCGGGACATCTGTCTTCGGGTGAAAGTCTTTGGGCGGTGCTCCATTCGGAACGGCGGGCGCGGCAAGCTCCGGTTTGACATCAGTGGCCTGAGCGGAGAGGACCGGTACCACGCACAACGCGAGTACGAGCAAAGCATGTCTTGATTGCATTTAGTGACTCCTTTTTTATAGAACTTTGGCCCAGCTTGCGTTCGTGATATAAACGCCGAGCGGGTTGATACGTGCCTGCCGCTCATCCTTGGGAGGATTGAGCGCGATTGAAAAATATCCCTTCCAGGTGTCCGTTGCCTTCACCGCGCCGTAGAGATCCCGCGTCGTCTCCACCCATTCGACTTCGTAGCTACGATCGCTGGTGGGCAAAACGGACTTCACCTCAACGGAAACTGTCTCGGTCCCGGCCCGCTTGAACGGCGGATCACCGCGGTAGTATTCGCTCACGAACGTCTGAGCTGCGCTTCCACTGGCGATTTGCGCATACACGCGGTCAATCACCTTTCGTTGCGCAACGCCGTCAGCGGTAACGGTCCGCAGGTTTTCAACCCAACTGAAGATGTTCGATCGCTTTAGGCGGTCATTGTTTAAGGACGTCTGATCCGCCACTCCCGAGGCGATTGGACGGCCGAGGTTGTCCACGAGAACGACGAACGGAACCACGCGTGATCGCGCCGACAGCCACACGACTCCCGCGGTCGCCACCAATGCGACCAACGAACAGACTGCCGCCATCGTGCGCCAGTTCTTTGCACGCGTGATGAGATCTCCGTACCGCTCGTCCCATTCGTGTCGGGCAGCCAGATAGGGGTTATGTGGAGAGTTCATGATTTACTCCTCGTGATCGATTGGAATTCTGGGTGGTGTGGCATGCGGCGCGGCGTCGGCGGGTAGTGACGCAAGCCTGCGCCGCAGCCCACGAACCTGATCAGCGGCGCGGCTGAGCGCACTCTTCCCTCTCGCCGGCGGCGGATTGGCTTGCCCCGTGCTTCCCACGGATGTAACATCAGACGCTGCGGAGAAGCCACGTTGATCGGTAACACCGCCTGGCGCGGCTTCCACGGAATCGGTGCCGCCGACAGAGTCACCGCCGGTTGCACCCCGTGCAGTAGAAGGAGACGACGGAGCAGTTTCCGATGCAGCGGCTGCGTCGGTTGCCCTGATTGATGCTGGCGCGAACCCCCGCTGAGGCGTCTGGGTTTCAAACCCGGAACCGGCCAACGGCTCGCCTCCGATTGACGACAGGGCTGTTGAAGCAGTTGATGCGGGCCCCGGCGCTCCCGTGCTTGCGCTCGATACGCTTTCATTCCTAGGTGAACTCCCATGCCGACGTGTTGTGGCCCTCGATGAACCGACCGCGAAACCGTCGTCGCCCGAACCGTCTGACGGCGGGTCCGGCTGTCTGCGCATTCCTCCTCCGCTCGCGCTGACACCTGGCGATGGCGACGAGGGAGGAGACACCGAACCACCTCCGGAAGAGGAGCCCGCTCCTACTGATCCGACGCTCGCAACCGCAGTTCTTGTGCCGGAGCCCGCTCCTCCCGCGCCCGCTGCTGAACCAGTGCCTGCCATCGCACCGCCTCCCCCAGCCAATGCGCTCACTCCGGCCG
>CABEDY010000525.1_pt1 | contig 15129 bp, 12 predicted proteins | sample 3423171 | NCBI WGS metagenome assembly CABEDY01 (sample SAMEA5534333, study PRJEB31848) | metagenome | biome: tundra; feature: field; material: soil | place: USA | collected 2013-05 | depth 0.15 m | reverse complement strand
TAGGTGTACATGCCAAACATCGGATTGAATTGCCACGGGCTATAACCGTAACCTACGCCATAGCCCAGCGAACCAAAGCCATTACCGAAAGCTCCCCCGCAAGGGCCGCCCAACGCTGAAAATCCACCGAAGCTCGAGCCCGAAGACCCTCCAATCAGGCTGTTAGCAGAAGACACATTGGCTTTGGCCAAATAGCCGGACCGCCGGTCACTCCAGCGATACAGATCGTCGTCAGCTTTGGCATCAAAGCTCTCCGCCATCAGAACGCCGTTCAGAGCGGTTTCCTTCCCCTTATGCAGCGTCAATTGGCCGGATTCGCCTTTTACGATCGCTTCGCCGTCGTACACCTTGAACAACCCCTGATCCGCATCCACTCGAAAGAGTCCATGCTTCACCAACAGCATCTCGTTTCCCTTATAAAGAAGCATGATGGCGTTGTCCTTGGCCAGATCCTCGCATTCCACCATCGCGGATCCTTTGAAAACTTCCACGCGCGTGTCGTCCAGCTTGGTTGACACCATGCGAATCGAGCTGTTTTCGCCCAACCGGAGGAAAACGCCGGGGGTTAGCAACACCTCAGCCATGCCTTCCGTAGTGCGGAAAACCTGGTTTTCCTTGATGCTGGGAAATTCGCCGGATCTCGGTTCCACCTGGTTGTCGTTAAGATAGGCCGTACCCTCGACGTGTTGAACCACCCCGGAGTGAGCCGAAATCATGTATTGGGCGTGGACGGAACTTACGGCGAGAATTCCTAATGCCAGACCAGCGACTGAAGCGCGCATGGGTAACTCCTGTCTGTATCCTGCTCTCTTTGTATACGTTTGTCAACCCGATCGCGTTACACAGATTGACACTCCTAATGGTTCTTTGGGGCTATTCAAGCGTGGCCCCGCAGATTCTTCTCAAACAGGTCAAGAATGCGCTTGTACTCATCCGCCCAACTGACCGGTTCCACAAAACCATGGTTTTCTACTGGATAAACGGCGAGATTCCAGTTCTCCTTGCGCAGCTCGATCAGCCGCTCCACCAGCCGCACGGTGTCCTGAAAATGGACGTTGGTATCCACCATGCCATGGCAGATCAGCAGCGCCCCTTTCAGCCCTTGCGCAAAATAGATCGGCGACGACTGTTTATAGGCTTCGGCATCTTTCTGAGGCAGGTTCAAAATGTTCGCGGTGTACTGATGATTGTAGTGCGCCCAATCCGTCACAGGACGAAGCGCGGCGCCGGCGGCAAAAACATCCGGCTGCGTGAACATCGCCATGAGAGTGATAAAACCACCATAGCTGCCGCCGTAAATCCCGATCCGTTTCGGATCCACGCCTTGCTGCGCCACCAGCCAGTGCGCGGCGTCCACCTGGTCGTCCAGATCCTTGCCGGCCATGTGCCGGTAGATGCCCGTACGCCAGTCGCGGCCGTAGCCGGCCGATCCCCGATAGTCCACATCAATCACCACGTATCCCCGCTCCATCAGAATGTGATGGAACATGTACTCGTGCGAATAAGAGGACCACCACCGATGCACGTTTTGCAAGTATCCAGCGCCGTGCACAAAGATCACCGCCGGACCACCTTTGCGGAAATTCGCAGGCTTATAGAACCGCGCCCGCAGCGTGGCGCCATCCCGCGCCGGGAATGTCACGATGGGCGCATCCAGCCACGGATATTCCCAAAATTCAGGCCCGGGCGACGATGTCAGTTTCTTCGCCGCGGCGCCCGTGCGTGCTTCTTGCACGTACACCTCGGGCGGCTTGTTCGTGTAGGAATAAAGATCGGCGAACCAGCGATCGTCCGGGGAAGGAACGCAAGTGTGACCACCTGGCAGCGACGTGAGCCGCGTTCTAGGCCCGCCCTCCGCGCTCATTTCGTAGATCTGATGCTCGCCCGGATCGCCCTCGCTGGTAGTGAGGAAGAACCGGCTCTTGTCTCGCGAAAGAATCGCGCCATCCACTTCCCAGTTGCCGGATGTCAGCGCCGCCGGCTCGCCGCCTTCGAAAGAAACTGTATAGAGGTGCGAGTAACCGGAGCGCTCGGATTGGAAATAAAGATCCCGATCCGATTTCGTCCAACCCAGCGTGAACCCGCCAGGGCCGTCGACCCACGCGTCGTCATGATCGTGTTCGATGACGCGCGTTTTGCCGGTGGTCTCATCCAGCGCCAGTATCCAGCGATCCTTATTATCGGCTGCGCGAGCCAGCAGCGCGGCCTTGGTTCCGTCTTCCGACCAGACAGGCTGCGCTAACTGGACGTCGCGTTCCTTTTCCACCGGTTTTGTCTCGCCCTTAGTCTCCTCCGGCGCTGGCGCGAGCTTCTGCCCATGGTCCACCCATTTCACCTCGCCGGTCTCGACGTTCAAAATCGCCAGGTGTATGCGGTTCTGATTGTCGCCAACTTTGTTGCGAGAGGGGATGTCTTCGGTATACCCGGATTCAGTCACGAAATTCGGCACAACCGTATTCTTCGTTCCGGTACCGGGCTCCGAGACGCTGGCGATCACGTATTTCTCATCCGGTGTAAGCGCCAGCGCGGTGATGGTCTGCTGTCCCTGCAAGTTAAAAGGTTTGCGAGGATTCTCCCGCTTCTTCTTGGCTTCGTCCTCTTCCTTCTTAGTAGCCTGCTCGCGAACCACGTCCAGGAGTTCCTTTTCCTCTTTCTTCACGAACTCCTGGCTGTCGGTTCCCTTCTTTTCTTCGTCGCGGCTAGCGCCACGCGCTTGTCCTTGTGCCTGTCGAGGACCGGCTGCCGGCTCACCAGCGGGCGGCGAAGTGCGGATATCGGTCATCTGCACCAGCGACCCTGTATCGAGCGTCATCACGTAGAGATTGTTCCCGCGCGTGAACGCGATTCGCTTCTCGTCCCGGGTGAAGTGCGGATTAGTTTCGAGGTCTTCTGTTTTCGTAAGCTGCTGAGTCTGCCCGGTGGTGGAATCGTAAAAGAACAGGTCACCATCGCGCGAATAGACCGTCCGTTTCTTGTCCAGCGTCGCGGCGCCAGAGGCGGGCGGCGCGAGTTTCGCCTCGGCTTCGGATAATTTTTTGAGACCCGAGCCATCGCGCCCCACGACGTACGTATCAAGATCTTTGATCTGCGGATCGCTAGGCTGTTTCCACTGGAAATAAATACGCTCGCCGTCGCCCGACCATCGAACCTGCGCCGCCTCGTAGCCGTATAGGCCCGGTCCGCGCATGATGTTGTCGATAGTAAGCGCAAACTTCCCGGCCGGCGTGGCATGGAACGCAAAGATCAGCGCGAGAAGAGGCAGGCTGGATTTCCGCATAGAGTATCATGCTATCGCAGGCCGCCGGTTCAATTCTTTAGGCCGCGGATGAACGCGGATAAACGCGGATAAAAAACAGTTTTTTTTTATCAGCGTTAATCGGCGTTCATCCGCGGCTTAAAATCTTAACGCGCGGTATGCATTTGGACCGTGCCTAGCTCCGTCAAGCCGCCGTCCACCACGATCGTCTCGCCGGTCATCGATCCGGCTTCCGCCACCAGGTACAGCGCCAGAGCGGCGATTTCTTCTACGGTTGCCAGATGCTTGAGCGGGGTCACGGCCTCGCCCTGATCGAAGGCCGCAGCCGGCCAGCTTGCGAAACGCGTGCGAACGAAGCCTGGCGCGATTGCATTCACCCGGATTTGCGGCGCCAACGCCCGTGCCAGTGACTTGTTCATGGTGATCATGGCGCCCTTCGAGGCCGCGTAGGCGATGGAGCTTCCCATCCCCGTCATGCCCGCCACCGAAGCGACGTTTACGATAGACGCGCCCGGTTGCTTGCGTAACGAGGGAACCGCGGACCGCACGGCATAGAATGCGCCGCGCAGATTGGTGTCAAAGGTACGATCCCAGATTTCGTCGGTGAGATTGTCCAGTTGGTCGTGAGGGATGCGCGTGCTCCAGCCGGCGTTGTTCACCAGGATGTCGAGCTGGCCAAATTCCTGGTTCACCCGATTCACCATCCCCTCCACTTCCGCTGCGTCTGCAACGTCGGCGCCGATAGCGAGCGCGGTGCCCCCGGCCGATCGGATGCCCGCTACAACTTCCTCGGCAGCCTCGCGAGACTTGCTATAGTTGACCGCAACTTTGGCGCCCTCACGCGCGAACGCCTCGACAATCGCCCGGCCGATGCCGGTACCCGCGCCCGTGACCAACGCTACCCGATCCTTGAGTTTCATCTCCAAAATGGTAGCGCAACGTCACCGGTCGCTTACGCTCGCGGTACCGAACCGCGACCGTGAGGGAGTCGGTGCCTGTTTTTTCACGGGTCCTAAGCTAAGTTCAAGGTGAGGGCGCGTTTTTGTAGGTTACTTCCGCACAAAATGCAAAGTGGCCTGGACGGTCTGTCCTTGCGTGGAACTTTGCTTGATTTCGAGCGTCATGTGCTTGCCGTCATCGGAGAGAGTGTGCGTCCAGTGACCCTGCACTTGACCGTCTTTGACCACAGCCGTCCATTCGGTATCCATCTGGTTGCCATTCAGCGTTGTTTTGGACGCCATCTGAAAAGGCCCAATCTGGTTCTGCTGCGCGCTGCCATCAAAGCTCAAGTGCATTTTGGATGTCATGATGCCGAGATACAGTAACGGGACGATTCCGTTATCCGGCTCCTTGAATGTCGACTCAATCGTCACTCCCGAACCGTCCTGTTTGATTCTGGTTTCCAGATTGCCCGGCGCGTCGGCCGAGGGCTGGCTTTTGTCCAGCACCCACCTGCCGGAAAAACCCTCGTCCTTTGCACTTACACTGACCGTAGCGATAGAAGCGATTAAGAACGCGAGACATAGTAGCCGTATGGTTTTCAAAACACCTTCTCCTGCCAAATGAGATTCAAATTGACGCGAAGCGTTTCGCCTATCCAACTATCTTTATGTTCCGTGCCGGCCCTGGCCGGAAGCGAATCGCTGAGCGCCAGCCACCGTCTCGCCGCTCTCAATAACACTCATGCCTCTGCGAAATTCATTGCGTACCGCCTCCGACATCGGTAGCGACCATTGCTCGTAGGATGACAATCGATCTGATCGCATGCACGTCTGCGGGAGCGCGGCCAGTTCACGGGCCAGTTGGACTGCGGCCTCGAGCGCACCGCCATGTTCCACCAAACGGTTGGCTAGCCCTATCCGGAGCGCCTCATCGCCCGAGACGCCTCGCCCAGTCAGAATCAGATCCAGAGCGTGGCTGTGCCCGATCAGTCTCGGAAGGCGAATGTTTCCAAGATCAACCAACGGTACTCCAAAGCGCCGGCAAAACACACCGAACACGGCATCGCGCGCGGCCACCCGCAGGTCGCACCAGCAAGCCAGCTCCAAGCCTCCCGCAACGGCGTGACCCTCCACCGCCGCGATCACCGGCTTCGATAGAATCATGCGCGTGGGACCCATCGGCGCGTCACCCTCTTCAGACAACGTGTTTCCCTGCCCCGCCGCCAGCGCTTTCAGATCCGCTCCGGCACAGAACGTACCCGCCGCGCCCGTGAGCACGGCGACGCGCATCGCCGAATCGGCATCGAACCCGCGAAAAATCTCCGCCAACGCCCGAGCCGTCCCGCCATCCACCGCGTTACGCACTTCAGGCCGGTTGATGGTCACAATCAGAACGTTGCCGTCGGCCTCAGTTAGAACGGTGTTCATGGGACCTACTGTATACTAAAAAAATCCGTTTCTCGTTTCTCGTTTCTCGTTTTCTCGTTAACGAAGACAGGCCAGCCGAGCGAACGAGAAACGATGAACGAGAAACGAGAAACGTTCGATGTTGCTTTCCACGCCGGCGTATTTCACTTTCCTGATCGCCGTCTTCTTCGTCTATTGGTTGGTTTCCCGTTTTCGATTCGCAGGCTTGGCTGTCATCGTTTTCGCGAACTACTTCTTCTACGCCCGCTGGGACCTTATCTATCTGGCGCTGATCCCCGCCGCCTCTACATGCGATTTCTTCATCGGCCAAGCTCTCGGTGCGACTGAAAGAGCGGTCATCCGCCGCCTGCTGGTGACGTTCAGCATCGTTCTGAATATCGGACTCATCGCGTCCGTGAAGTACATGCCGTTGGTACTCGACACCTACGCACACTGGGCGTCCACACAAGCTCGCGCCTGGCCCTGGATTCTGCCGCTCGGCCTTTCGTTCTACGCCTTCCAATCGCTCACCTACACCATCGACATCTATCGCCGCGATGCCAAACCCACCACCAGCTACCTGGCCTACCTTGCGTCCGCAAGTTTCTTCCCTACCACTCTCGCCGGGCCAATCACGCGCATTTCCACGCTATTGCCGCAGTGGTCCAAGCGCGAGCTGCTCAGCGCACAGGATGGCGGCAAAGCTTTTTTCCTGCTTGGTCTCGGGCTTTTGAAGAAGTTCCTGATCGCCGACTATTTGGCCGAGACCCTGATCAATCGCGTATTTGATCTGCCCAAGCTCTACTCGGGCACCGAAGTTTTGATGGGTGTTTACGGCTACGCGCTGCAGCTCTACTACGATTTTTCGGGCTACACGGACATCGCCATCGGTTCCGCGTTGCTGCTCGGAATCAAGCTGCCCATCAATTTCAATCGCCCCTACGCCGCCCAGAACATCGCCGACTTTTGGCGGCGCTGGCACATCTCGTTTTCGAACTGGCTGCGCGACTATTTGTATTTCTCGCTCCCCGGTCTGCGGTCGCGGTGGAAGATTTTCACCTATGCGAATCTCGTCCTCACTATGGCCATCGGCGGGCTCTGGCATGGCGCCAGTTGGACCTTCTTGGTCTGGGGATTGTGGCATGGCACTGGCCTGGCCGCCCAGCGCTGGTGGCAGGTGATGCGCGGAAATCCAACTCCGTCGACGCATCCTGCGACACGCATCCTCAAGGGCGTCGTGACATTCCATTTCGTCTTATTAGGCTGGATCTTCTTCCGTTCTTCAAGCCTCGCAACAGCCCGCGAAATATTCGCTCAAATAGTTTCCGGCACCGTGTCATTTTCGAACATCGCACCCGGCTTCTGGGTCGTTATGGCGATTGCCGCTTGCACGCATTATCTGCCGAAAGGCTGGTATGACCACAGCCTCAAGCTATATAGCGACTCTCCCTTTTACGCGCAAGCCGCTGCCATGGCGTTGTTGCTGGTTGCCATCCAATACGTTGGTGCCACCGGCGCCGTGCCTTTCATCTATAACCGGTTCTGACGATGCTGCCGAAGAAATCCTCGCTCGCTATCCTTACCTTCGGCGCTCTCATCCTGCTTTTGGAGCTGACAAGATTCGCCCGCCCTTTTGCGCCTGCTGCCGCGCTGGATTTCCGGCCACGGTCCACCGTGGCGCCTGAAGAGCCTGTTCGCACACGCCCGCCTGCTCTTTTTCGAAACAAGATCGTGATCGAGCAGTACAATTCGATTGGGCCGAACCTGATCGACCAGAAAGAATCGCTGAAAGCCTTCTATCAAGCCCTGTGGCGCACCGAAGCCAAGGAGCCGGGAGCGGTGACCCGCATCCTGCATTACGGCGATTCTCCGGTTACAGCGGACTCGATCACCGGCGACGTCCGCTCGCTCCTGCAGGAGCACTTCGGCGACGCCGGTCACGGATTCATATTAATCGCCAAGCCTTGGGCCTGGTACGGTCATCGTGGAGTGGACGTGCGCGGCAGCGGCTGGCACATTGAGGCCGCCAGCCAGTCCCGCGCCCTCGACGGCTTTCATGGATTGGGAGGCGTCAGCTTTCAAGGCTCAACTGGGGCCTCCTCGCAGCTGGTTCTCCACGAAGACCACGCACGCATGGAAATAAAATACCTACGCCAGCCGGGCGGCGGATTGCTGGCGGTTCAAGCAGATGGTGCGCTGATCGATAAGCTGGAAACCGACGGACCGGAGAAACAGCCGGCGTTCAAAATGTTTGATCTGCCGGCCGGCGCGCGCGATATCGACTTGATTGTGGAACGTGGCCCGGTCCGAATGTTTGGAGTAAGTTTCGAGAAAAATGGGCCCGGTGTGATTTACAATAGTTTAGGACTGAACGGCGGCCAGGTACAGATGGTGCTCCGTTTTTTCGAGAAGGCCCAATGGGCCGCCGAGCTCCAGCATGAGCAACCGGATCTGGTGGTTGTGAACTACGGCACTAATGAGAGCCTCTATGCTGATTACGTCGAACGCTACTATCCCGGCGAGTTGCGCGAAGTGATTCGAAGAATCAAGACCGCTATTCCGAAGGCATCCGTGCTGGTGATGAGCCCCATGGATCGCGGAGAAAGAAACTCGCTCGGCCAGATCATCACACCCGCCACATTGCCTCGCTTAGTGGAAATACAGCGCCAGATCGCGGCTGAAATGTCCTGCGCATTCTTCAACACGTTCCAGGCCATGGGCGGCGAAGGAACCATGGCTCGCTGGTATGAAAGCCAACCTCGCCTGGTGAGTGCAGACTTCATTCATCCATTACCTGCGGGCGCGAAAAAAGTAGGCGTACTGCTGGACCAGGCGCTGGAATCGGGCTTTCGCCAGTTCAAGGCCAGAGAACAGCAACGGCTTGCGGAGCACGCGGCGCCGAAAGGAACGGAGCAATAGTGCGGAAGCTTGCGTTTATACTTCCGCTGTTATTCGCGGCCACAATACCTGCATCGGCCGCGACGGCTACGCCGGTCAAGAAGACCACCAAACCAGTCAAGAAAAAGGTCGCGCGGAAAGTCGCTCACAAGAAACGTTATCGGCCGCCTGTGGTGGCTGTTTCCCCGCAAGTGCGCCACGTCGCGGTCCAGGCCGTCAGCGCGCGAGCCACGCGTCCCATGACCTCGCTCGAAGGTGCGGGCGCTCTGGTTCCGTTCTTTGAGCAAATTTCACGGCCATCCGAAACGGGCTCTCTGCACATCCTGCACTACGGCGATTCCCACACGGCTTCTGACGATTGGGCCGCTGAGATGCGCCAGTCCTTGCAGGCGAAGTTCGGCGCCGGTGGCCCGGGATTCATTTTGGCCGGTCATCCGTTTGCCGGTTACCGGCGTTTTGATTCTCGAGGTAACAACTCGCGCGGCTGGTATACCGATGGCTTGGTAGGCCGCCAGGGCGATGGCATCTACGGGTTATCCGGCGTCAGCCTTACGGCGCAGTCAGCCGGACAAACCGTGTCTTTGGTAGCCGAGGCGGAGCAACTCGAGCTGCACTATTTACAGCAGCCGGCCGGAGGACAACTGGAGTTTGCTGTGGACGGCATACCCGTCGGCGCCATCGACACTGCCGGTGATTTGGCGCCCGGCATCTATCGCTACACACCGCCGGCCGGATCGCATGAATATAGCGTCACCACCGCGAGCGATGCGCCGGTGCGGCTCTTTGGATGGGTAGCGCAGAATCACTCGGGAATTACCTACGAGACCCTCGGAATCAATGGCGCAAAGGCCGGTCTGATGCTGGATTGGAACCAGTCCATCCTAGCCGGAGAAATGGCGGCTCGCGACCCTGCGCTCATTGTCGTTGCATATGGCACCAACGAAGCGCTCAGCAGATCGTGGGCCCAGGCCGAATATCGCAGAGCATTCTCTGAAGTGATCCACCGCCTTCGCGCGGACGCCCCGGTGGCCAGCATCCTGATAGTTGGCCCGCCCGATTGCTTGCTGCGGTATCGGGGCCGCCGTCTGCCGTTCCCGCACCTGGATGATGTGATCGACATCCAACGTCAGGTCGCACTCGAAAACGGCTGCGCATTCTGGGACTGGCGGAGCCGAATGGGCGGTCCTGGATCGGTTCGCGAATGGGTACAAGCGGGCTTGAGCCAGGGCGACTATGTGCACTTCACCGGCGCGGGCTATCGCCTGGTTGGCGACATGCTGATCGAGGAATTGCTGGAGCAGTACAACCGGTTTCTCGCGGTTCGCGCCGAGGCTACGAATGGACAATAGCGACAAGATCATCGCCATCCTGAAGAACGTCTCCAAGAAAAACTCAGTCCCTGCCGCGGACGAGTCACTGTTCGATTCCGGTTTTTTGGATTCGTTCGCGCTGCCTGACATGGTAAGTGAGCTGGAGCGCGAGTTTCAGATTAAGATCCCGGATTCCGATCTCAATCCTCGCAAGTTCGAAACCATCTCGCGCATCGAATCCTACATAGAGAGCAGGAAGTAACCGGTGGCCGTTCTCAAGGCTTTCGGAGCCTACTTACCTGCCAGAATTGTCACTAACCAGGAACTTGGATCCAGAGTGAACCGGACACCGGATTGGATTTTGGATGTCTCCGGCATTGAGGAGCGCCGTTATGCGGCCGAGAATGAGTCCGTCGCGGACATGGCGGTGGCTGCGGCGACGCAATGCCTGGAAAGAGCCGGCATGACGGTCTCGGACATCGGAATGTTCATCGTAAGCTCTGGTTCCAGTGAGCGACGATTCCCCGGACCAGCATCCATCGTCGCCAATCGGCTGGGTGCAACCAGTGCGCCTGCTTTGGATGTTCCAATGGCCAGCGCCGGGGGACTGTTCGGCATGGCTCTGGCCGCGCAACTGGCGGCGGCATACGGCAACATTCTGGTTGTTGCCGCGGAGAAGATGTCGACGGTTGCCACTCGGGAGCCCATGGAGCAAGGCGTCGCGATCCTTTTTGGCGACGGCGCGGGCGCAAGCATCGTCTCACCGGGAGATGGTCCGGCCCGGATAGTAGATTCTGTTTTGCATTCCGATGGCGCGTTCGCCGAAGATTTGCGGCTCGAGTTTGACGCGCCGCTCGCAATGAATGGCCGGTCGGTAATCATGCAGGCCTCGCGCAAGATTCCGGCGGCCATCGCGGAGCTGCTGGAACGAAATCGGACACCCGCCTCCGCGGTCAAAATATTTCTGATGCACCAGGCCAATCAGAATCTGATCGATCGCGTCGCCAAGGCTCTGGACGTGCAAGCTGGAATGTTTTACTCGAACATCCGCGTCTACGGCAACACTTCGTCGGCTTCCATGTTGATTGCAGCGTCCGAATGGTGGCAGGTGCATGGTCCAAGCCCCGGCGACCTGATCTGCTTCACAGCTTTCGGCGCGGGATTCCATTGGGGCGCGCTGCTGGTGGAAGCGTGATCTAGTGTCCCCTCACTTACGTGCGGCGCTACTGCAAAAGTAGGACAAGCCTCCGGCTTGTCCAGTTGGCAAGCCGGAGGCTTGCCCTACTTCAGAATCTCCCGCGCCGCGTTGTACCCTGGAGCACCCATCACGCCACCTCCCGGGTGCGTGCCCGAACCACACAGGTACAAGCCTTTGACCGGCGTTTTATAGCGCGCGCAACCGGCCACCGGACGCAGCACGAACATCTGATCCAGGCTCATCTCGCCATGAAAAATATTGCCGCCAGTGAGTCCAAAGCGACGCTCCAGATCGAGCGGTGTGAGCACCTGCTTGTCGATGATCAGCGAACGGAACCCAGGTGCGTATTCTTCAATCAAATCGAACACGCGATAAGCGAATGGTTCACGCAGTTCGTCCCAGGTGGCGTCGCGCAATGTATAAGGCGCGTACTGCAGAAAGATCCCCATGATGTGCTTGCCCGGAGGCGCAAGCGACGGATCATACACGGTGGGGATGGTCATCTCGATCATCGGCGAATGCGAAGGCTGGCCGTATTTGGCATCATCCCAGGCGCGCTCGATGTATTCAATGGACGGGCAGATATGCATGGTGGTGCGGTGCTGCGGCCCATTGTCACCGGGGAAGGCGCGGAAATTCGGCAGTCCGCTCAGCGCGAGATTGATCTTGCAAGATGTGCCCTGGCTGCGATATTTGCGGATGGAGTCCAGAAAATCCGGCGGCAGGTGGCGCGCGTCCAACAGATGCAGGAAGGTCAATTGCGGCGTAAGATTGCTGGCGACGATATTGGCCTCGATCTCTTCCCCGCCCTCTAGCACCACTCCCCGCGCGCGTCCGTTTTCCACGCGGATGGTTTCCACAGGCGCATTGAGCCGGATCACGACGCCCTTGCTGCGGGCCGAGTCCGCGATGGCATTCGACACGCCGCCCATTCCACCGCGCACAAATCCCCACAAGCCCCGGTGTCCGCCCACGCCTCCCATCACGTGGTGCAACAGGATGTAAGCCGTGCCTGGCGAGCGCGGCCCTCCATTGGCGCCGATGACACCGTCGGTGGCGAGCGTGACCTTGATCTCTTCCGATTCGAACCATTCATCCAGCAAATCCGCCGCGCTCTGGGTGAATACCTTCACCATGCCGACGATTTCCTTCGCGCTCAGGCCGCGGAGTTTGCCCATGAGCTTCAAATAGTCGATGAAATCGCCCAAGCCGGCTGGTGGAAACTCGGGAGGCGTGGTCAACAAGAGACCTTCCACAACCGTCGAGATCCGCTCCAGATGTTCTTCGAATGCCGGGAACATGTCGGCATCGTGCTTCGAGAATTTCGCAATTTCTGCGACAGTCTTCGCACGATCCTGCCACATGAAGAGATGGCGATCATCCGGGAAGGCCGAGAAGAAGGCAGGATCTTTCGCGTCCACCTGATATCCGAAGCGAGCCAGCTCAAGTTCACGGATGATCCGGTCCTGGAACAGGCTGGTAAGGTAAGACGCGGTGGAGACGCGATAACCGGGCCAGATTTCTTCGGTGACCGCGCAGCCGCCCACCAGTTCGCGTTTTTCCAGCACCAGCACTTTGCGGCCGGCCCGCGCGAGATAAGCCGCGGTGACCAGTCCGTTGTGTCCCGCGCCGATGATGATTACGTCGTATTTAGTCAACTCACGATTGTAGCGTGTAGCGTAGGACAAGCCTCCGGCTTGTCCAGTTGGCAAGCCGGAGGCTTGCCCTACCTACGGGGAACGGTGAACTGAGAAGAATCGAGAAATACCTCCACTGTTCGTTTATGAGGGTCGAAGATGGATTCTATCGCCGCCATCTACCTCATTGGCAGGTAGACGGCGCTCCGCATTTTATCACTTGGCGGCTGGAAGGCGCATTGCCGGCTCACATGACCGCCGAGTTTATTCGAATTGATGAACAGCTCGACGCTGCGGAAACCGGTCCACTCCGGCTTCGACAACCGCAAATCGCCCAGCTCATCGTGAATGCCCTTCACTACGGAGAACGACAGCTAAAGCTCTACGAGCTACTCGCTTGGGTCGTAATGGCAAACCATGTTCACGTGGTCCTCTACCCTCGCGCAAAACTCGCGCAAATCACGAAGGCTGTCAAAGGATATACGGCGCTCGAAGCCAACCGGATGCTGGAACGAACAGGACAATTCTGGCAGCATGAATCATTCGACCGTTGGATTCGTGACCGGTATGAATTAGAGCGCATCATTCGATACGTCGAACGGAACCCAGTCAAGGCAGGACTCGTGAAATGTGAAGATGACTTTCGTTGGTCAAGCGCATTCCCCGTACCGCAAGCCTCCGGCTTGCAAAAGGGCAAGCCGGAGTCTTACCCTACACGGTAATTCAAATGCACCACACCGTCAGTGAACTTGCGCGTTGAGAGCAAGCGTAGTGGGACTGTGCGGCGCCCCGCCGCAATCAACGGAATGCCCTCCCCGATCAGCACCGGAATCACATGGATGCTGAATTCGTCGATCTGCCCTGCGTCCAGAAATGTAGCGATCAGCCCGCCACCGCCCATCATCCAGATGTCCTTGCCCGGCTGCTTCCGCAGACGTTTCGCAAACGGACCGATCGGTTCATTGACAAATTCAACGTCCGCTGCGGGCGACTTGGGCGGCCGATGGGTGAAGACATAATTCTTCACCTTCGGACCGAATCCGCCAACTCCACCCATCGTGAGCGCCTGGTCATAAGTCTTGCGACCCCACAGTATGGTGTCTATCGAGGCGAAGAACGCTCCCATGCCGTAGTTGCCGCGCGGCCGCGGACGGTCCAGCCAATCGAAGCTTCCGTCCGCACGGGCGATATATCCATCGGCGCTGGTCGCGATATATAGGATGATCTTCCGGTTACGTTTCATCGGGAGCAGTATGCGGCCTGGCTCCCGACAACCTATGTCATATTAGTATTCGCCCGGCGATTCGAACGCCACCACTGCCAACGGCGGCACAGTGATGGACAGGCTGTGATAGTGATTGTTCTGCGAGATCGGCTGCGACATCACCAAGCCGCCGTTACCCAGGTTGCTGCCGCCAAATAATTCCGAATCCGTGTTCAAAATCTCGCGATACGGGCCGGGGTCCGGCACTCCCACGCGGTAGTTGAGACGCGGCACCGGTGTGAAGTTACAAACAAACAACAGGAACGGCTTCCGCGCCTTGGACCGGCGAATGAAGGATATGGTGGAACCATCCACGTCGCGGAAGTCCACCCACTCGAAACCTTCCCAGTGAAAATCCACTTCGTAGAATTCCGGATACGAAGTATAGAGCCGGTTCAGTTCCCTCACCAACGTCTGGAGTTTCCGATGAAGGTCGAAATGGAGCAGTTCCCAGGGCAGCCCACGATCGTGGTTCCATTCCTCCCATTGGCCGATCTCGGAGCCCATGAACAAGAGCTTCTTACCCGGATGCGCGTACATATATGCCAGGAACGCGCGCACGTTGGCAAACATCTGCCACATATCGCCCGGCATTTTGCTCAGCAGCGAGCGCTTGCCATGCACTACTTCATCGTGCGAAATGGGCAGCACGAAATTTTCAGTGAACGCGTACAGCATGCTGAATGTGATGTCGCTGTGATGATACTTGCGGTGTATCGCATCCTTTTCGAAGTAATCCAACATGTCGTGCATCCAGCCCATGTTCCACTTCATGGTGAAACCGAGGCCGTTCAGGAAAACCGGCCGCGACACGCCGGCAAATGCAGTGGATTCCTCGGCAATGGTCATCGCGCCGGGCACTTGATGCGCTAGCTCATTGAAGCGCCGCAGCAAAGAGATGGCTTCCAGATTCTCATTGCCGCCGTAGATGTTCGGAACCCAGTCGCCGGGCTGCCGTGAGTAATCGAGATACAGCATGGACGCCACAGCATCCACTCGGAGGCCATCGATGTGGTATTCGCGCAGCCAGAATTGAGAATTCGAGATCAGGAACGTGCGCACCTCATTGCGGCCGTAATTGAAGATCAGCGTTCCCCAATCGCGATGCTCGCCCTTGCGCGGATCGGCGTGTTCGTACAGCGCAGTTCCATCAAAGAAGGCCAGGCCATGCGCGTCTTTCGGGAAATGAGCGGGCACCCAGTCGACGATGACTCCTAA
>CABEDY010000521.1_pt1 | contig 15226 bp, 10 predicted proteins | sample 3423171 | NCBI WGS metagenome assembly CABEDY01 (sample SAMEA5534333, study PRJEB31848) | metagenome | biome: tundra; feature: field; material: soil | place: USA | collected 2013-05 | depth 0.15 m | reverse complement strand
CGCCGTGCCTGGACGCGCCAAGCCGCGCAATTGCTCGCCGCCGAATACCGTCCCGGCAGCGGCATCTACACCAGCTTCGGCGATGACAAGGTGGCCGTTCTTCGCGAGGCCGGAATTCCGCTGCGGGAAGCGTTGCGTGATGCGAACGAACCGGCCTGGATGGTTGCCACCACGCGCCCCGATTTGTTCCTGCACGAAGAATGGGTGCTCGCCACTTCCGGCGATCCGGTCGCCACCGCCGTCCAAAGGTCAACTTTCAAGACCGGGCCACGCTATTATCGGATTCAAACCATCATGGTGCATGGCGAGCCGGTGATTGAAATCTACAAGCGAGACTGACGCATGACCATCCCGTTCATCAAAGCGCACGGCGCGGGAAATGACTTTTTGCTGAGCTGGGCCGATCGAGTACCGGCTGGAGACTTGCCGGCATTGGCACGTGCGATCTGTAATCGCCACACCGGCATCGGCGCGGATGGCTGGATTCTGATTCGCGACACGACCATTCGCTTGTTCAATGCGGACGGCAGCGAAGCCGAGATTTCAGGCAACGGAACCCGCTGCGCCGCAGCGTTGCTGATCGATTCCGGGCGCGCCTTGAGCGAGGTCACCATCTCGACTGGCGCCGGACCAAAGCATTTGCGCCTGATCGAGCGCACCGGCCGTCATTTTCTATTCGAGATGAATATGGGACGTCCGGTATTTCATGAACATCAGGTCCATTTCCTGCTGCCGCTTCGGAGAGGTCCACTCGATGTTACGATTCTGGATGTCGGAAATCCACAGTGCGCTGTGTTGGTGGATCAATTTCCGCCAAACTGGGAGAGCATCGGCGGCGAGATCGAAGCGCATGCGCATTTTCCAAAACGAACGAACGTGTCGTTTGTGCGGCCTGTGGATCAGCACACCATCGAAGTCCGTTTCTATGAGCGCGGCGTGGGAGTGACGCTGAGTTCAGGCACCGGTTCGACGGGCGCGGCGGTGGCCGCAATTTTGCGGAAAGTGGCGGCCAGTCCAGTGCGCGTGTTGACTCCGGCGGGAGAATCGTTGCGGGTGCGATGGGACGATTCGGTGTATTTAACCGGCCCGGCAGAGATCATCGGTTCGGGCGAATTTTACGTTATCGGGTAAGGGCCTTGCATTTCGCCTTTTGTTCGCTTATACTAGAGGCGAATACAAGGAGAAACTATGCCCCTCCCCCCAACTCTCTATTGTGGACCGTCCGGCTGGTCGTACCCGCATTGGAACGGTGTTGTTTATCCACGGCAGAAACCACGCGGTTTTCATGCGCTCGAAGATCTATCCCGATACTTCGATGCGGTCGAGATTAACACTACGTTCTATCAGCCACTACGTCCGGAAATCTCCCGGTTGTGGCTGCGGAAGGTTGCTCACAACCCCAAGTTCCTGTTTACGGCGAAACTCGGGCGGCGTTTCACACATGAGCGGCTGATTGGAGCGGGTGACGTCGCTCTTTTCAAAGATGGTTTATGGCCGCTGTTGCGGGCACGGAAGCTGGGCTGCGTATTGATGCAGTTTCCCTGGACATTTCGCTACACCGTGGAGAACCGCGAATACCTAATCGCGCTGCGCCGCACCTTCCATGAGTTTCCGCTGGTTGCGGAGATGCGGCACGAAAGCTGGATGCACGAAGAGGCTCTGGGCACGCTCATCGACTACCACGTCGGCTTTGCGAACATCGATCAGGCCACCTATACGAAGGCCATGCCGCCGGCGTCGTTCGTCACTTCTCCTATTGGATATGTGCGCCTGCACGGGCGCAATCCCCAGGACTGGCAGCGCGAGTTCGGCCGTGCCGCCCGGCCCATCGCCGCGCACGATTATCTGTACTCGCAGAAGGAGCTGCTGGAATGGAAGCCGCGAATCGAGCATGTCCAACAGCACTCCGCGCAGACTTTCGTATTCGCCAACAACGATGTCGGCGGCAAGTCCGTAGCGAATGCGCTCCAGTTGGAGCAAATTCTGGGTGATGAGCGCCGTCTCGCTCCGCCCGATCTGATCGCACAGTTTCCCGATGAGCTGGCCGATTTCCATTCCGATCGTCCGATGCAGGACGCCTTGTTCACCAGCTACGAACCGGAGCGGCGCGCTGTGGCTTAATGAGGAAGCGGATCACTTCCCGCGGAAGGGATCGAACACCGGAACCTCGAAGAGTTTGAAGTCGCGCCAATCAGCCGAGCCTATTCGCGGAACACTCGGCCATCCATGGGCAATATCTGGTATCCAGCAGATACATGGACTAGTCAAAAACTGCGGGCGAACGGCGCTTCAATCGGCGGTGCGAGGGTAGGTTTTCAAAACGAGGTTCGGGAGCGAGCAACAACTGCTTGAGGCTGGGGCGAGATGCTTGCTGGAGTCTGCGCCACTGCTCGATGGGAACCAGAACAGCAGTCTCCAAGCCGCCACGCATCACGATTTGCGGCCCCTCCTTAAGGCTCGTTTCGAGGAACTCGCTGAAGCGGGATTTTGCGTCTTGCTGTCGCAACGAACTCATAGTCTCTCTATTGGGCTGTCCGCTCTGAATCTTTACTACTGCCGTGCATCGCCAGGAGTGGCGACGCGGCACGCAAATGTGCGTGCGCTACGCGCGTGGCGCGAACACTCGTGTTTGCCGCGTTCGCACTCATGCGAACGCATGGCATTTCGCCGCTAAAGTTCGTGCGCGGACAGCCCACTAGTTAGTTATAACACTAGAAATCCGTCTTCTCGGTTGGCGGTATCGCGACGCGCAGCGCATTTAACACAGCGGCCAGATCGATCACTTCCTGCGCTAGCGCTCCTGTCACCGGCGCCAGGTGCCCGGTGGCGGCGGCTAGCATCCCGATCATGCTCAGAGCCATGCCGCCGACAGCGCTTTGCAACGCGATCTTACGCATGTGACGGCTGATGTGCATCAGCTCGTCAATCTTGGTGAGCGATGGCTCCAGCAGCACTGCGTCGGCAGCCTCGGCCGTGATTGCGTTCTCGTGTCCGAAGGCCACACCCGCGGTGGCGGCCTGCATTGCCGGCGCGTCGTTGATGCCGTCGCCGACGAACAACGTCTTCTGCAGAAGCGTCTCCTGCTTGACGATGGCAACCTTCTCTTCCGGAGTCTTCGAGGCGTGCACTTCCGTGATTCCCACACACTCCGCCAGGTAGCGGACTTCCGATTCACGATCGCCCGAGAGCAGAATTACCTTGTGTGCTTGGTGCTTGGGTTTCAGGTGCGATACGAAGGCCGTACTCTCCTGGCGCGGCTCATCCCGGAAGCGGAACACGGCGGCGAACCGGCCACCGATGAAGACCAGACATTCCAATCCGGATCCTGCGGCCGGCAATTCTTCATGGGACGGACCTCGGCCCGTGATTTCCACCGTCTCATCGCCCGCCACTCCTTGGAGCCCTTCGCCCGGTTTCTCGCTGATCAGACGAACGGGCTCGAGCGCCAGATGCTTTGCCTCCGCGGCAACCAGGATCGCGCCGGCTAACGGATGCTTGGAGTAGCGCTCCAGGCTGGCGGCGAGCCGCAGCACTTCATCGGCGTCAAACCCCGGAGCGGCGACAATCTCCGTGAGTGCCGGTTTCCCATATGTCAGCGTTCCGGTTTTGTCGAAGATCAGCGTGCGGCAGCGGTCGATCTGCTCCAGCACGCCCGGATTCTTGATAATGATGCCGGTTCGCGCCGAGACGGAAATGGCGCCGATAATCGCAATCGGAATGGCGATCAATAAAGGGCACGGCGTGGCGATCACCATCACGGCCAGGAATCGATGTGGATCGCCTCCCACAACCCAGCCGACCAAAGCCACCGCGACTGCGAGTGGCGTGTACCATGCGCCCAACCGGTCGGCGATCCGGCGCAGGCGTGGACGGTCCTGTTCGGAGGCCTGCATCACCTGCATGATTTTCGCGTAGCGGGAATCTACCGGTAGCCTGACCACCGAGATGGTGAGCGCGTTGTCTCCGTTGATCGATCCGGAAAGCACTTGCGCACCCGGCGTCTTGGACATGACAAACGGCTCGCCCGTCAGATAGGACTCGTCCATTGTTCCGAGTCCTTCGAGCACCGTTCCATCCACCGGGCAAATCTCGTGCGGCAGTACGATAAGACGGTCACCGAGTGCGATTTCGCTCAGCGTAACATCGCTGAACGTTGAGCCTCGCCTGCGATGTGCGGTCTGAGGCATGCGCTTGGCAAGCGCGCCGAGCACGGAGGAAGCGCGGTGGGTGGCATATTGTTCGAGCGCCGTGCCGCCCGAGAGCATCAGCACGACAATAGTAGCCACCAAGTACTCGCCCATAGCTACCGCGGTAACAATGGATGCGCCAGCCAGCAGGTCCGATCCGAACTCCCCGCGGACGAGACGCTTGGCCAAGTCGATTATGAGGGGTATTCCTCCCGCAACAAGAGCCACTAGCAGTGGAAGAGTGTACTCAAGCCAATGCAATGTGAAGCCATATCGCAGGACGAGGTGAAGTCCGATCGAAAAAGCAGCTAGTCCAGCGATATATGCTTCGCGGTGAATGCGGCTGCGGCCGGGCCTCGGCTGTTCGCTAGACAGCGGTCCTGTGTCTTCTTGCACAGCGCGACCAGTCTCCGTCCAGGCCATATCGTTTCCTGAGTGCAACTTGTGGTCCAGTTTCCAAGGGAAGCCCCAGGGAAAAGTATGAGGTGAGGAGGAACCCGCTGGGGGATTTCACTCAAATTAGACTATTGCCCCAATTGTGGGGGTTTATGGTCTCTTCACCCAGGTCGTAACCTGTTGAACCCTATGTTCGCTTGCTTTGGACTGATGCCTGCACGGGAGGGCTGCACTGGGAAGGAGTTATATCATGAGCTTTATTTCTCCGGGCCGACTGACCCGAATCTTTCTCGCCTTCGCTTTGTTGCTAGGTGCAATTGGATTGCAGAGCGGGAGTATATCCCCGTACAACAAGCATCAGAAGGCGTTTTACGCGGCGCAGAGCGTAATCGATTTCGCGCGGCCGGGACTGGTGATTACCATAAACTCGGCGAAAATCGCGAGCGACGGCACTATAACCGTGACGTACACCCTGACGGATCCCGCGGGGTTGCCTCTGGATGCAGCCGGCGTGACCACCCCGGGCGCCGTGTCGCTGGCCTATGTCGCGTCTTACATCCCCACGGGTCAGGCCCAATATGTCGCCTATACGACTTCGTCGGCAAGCGGCAAGGCGTTGGGTACAATCACTCGCCCGGATTTCGAGTTGGGCAAGCCGCCCACATCGTTGGGTAATGGGCAATATACATACACTTTCACGGCTAAGGCTCCGGCGGGATTTGAGGCAGCCGCGACCACTACAGTCGCCGTTGATGGCAACCGCGATCTCACTGCATTCAACCTGGGCATCAGCTATGCCGGCGCCACCTTCAATTTCGTTCCCAACGGCGCGGCGGTTACCGTGACGCGCGATGTGATCCGCACCGCGAGCTGCAACACCTGCCACAGCGAGTTGGCGTTCCACGGCGGATATGCCCACGGCATGCAGATGTGTGTTCTTTGCCATCAGCCGCAAAACGCCGATCCGACCACCGGTAATTCTCTGGATCTCAAGGTGATGGCGCACAAGATCCACATGGGGTCATCGTTACCCAGCGTGGTTGGCACCGCGACGACAAAGGGTGTACCTTATCAGATCGCCGGTTATATGGGTTTTATCAGCGACTTTTCCACAGTAGTTGATCCCGCCCAAGTTCAGCGTTGCGAAGTTTGCCATAGCCAGACCACGGGCGCTGCGCAGGCCACTGCTTTTATGACCACACCGAGTAGGGCTGCCTGCGGGTCCTGCCATGACGATGTCAACTTCGCCACTGGTGCCAACCATCCTGGCGGATTCCAGGCGGATGACACTCAGTGCCACAACTGCCACGTTCCTCAAGGTGAGCTGCCATTCGATGCCTCCATCAAGGGAGCGCATGTGTGGCCCGCCGACACGGCGCTCACGTATCCGCAGAACCCGGATACGCTGATAACCGGTGATGCCATACATATTACGGGCGTAACGAACACCTTGGCCGGTGAGAAGCCGGTGGTCAAGTTCACCATCAAAGATACGAAAGGCAACGTACTCAAAATGTCCGACCTGGAGGATCTCGGCTTCACTATGGCCGGTCCGACTACCGATTACGGCTACACCAGCTTCGGGAGCGATGTCACCACACCGGGGATCGTGAGCGAGGATGGTACGGTGGCAACCTGCGACTCCGGCAGCAACTGCACATACACGTTCCTGCATGCGATTCCGGCCAAAGCCACCGGAACGTATGCCATCGCTGTTGAGTCCGAACGGTTGGAGAACATTCTGTCGGGTACCAACTCGGCGCAGCAAGTCGAAAGCGGAACCCAGAATCAGGTGGTGTACTTCTCCGTGGACGGCTCACCGGTGGTGGACCGCCGCACAGTAGTGGCGCAAGCCAACTGCAACCAATGCCACGTAAATCTCAACGGGCATGGCGCGCGGCGGAATGATCCCGAATACTGCATCATGTGCCACAATCCTTCGCTGACGGATTCGGCCACTCGGGCACAATCGAAGGTCCCGGCTATTCTGGCCCAGCCTGCGCAGTCGTTGAATTTTAACTTCATGGTGCATCGAATTCACAGCGGCACGAATCTGGCGGCGGATGGCGCCAGCTACATAATGATTTCGCACAACGGAAGGGTTGTCGATTTCAGCGGTACACTTTACCCTGTGATGTACGGGGATGGTGCCACCGGCAACACCCAGATATGCTCTATGTGCCACGTCAACAGCTCCGAGGCCAACCTGCCGATTGGCCTGAATCTGGTGACCAATCCACAGTACTGGATCAATCCGACGGTGCAACCCGTTTCGTCGGCTTGCAGCGGATGTCACGCTTCCAAGGCCGAAGCGGCCCATTTCCTGGCGAATACGGATTCGTTGGGAGAGAGCTGCACCACATGCCATGCTGCAGGTGCGCAGTTCGCGGTCGATTCGGTCCATGCGCAATAGCTGCCTCTAGGCAGTGTGCAGCGTAGTTGCGGGTATCGTGCTGGCCTTGGGCCTCACGATACCTGCAGCCGCTGCCGAGTCTCCGGGCTATGCCGGCTAGGAGACTTCGAAAACTTCCACGAAGAAATCTACAACAATCTACAGAAAACTCCGCATTTCGCAATTGAAACTGGCGCACGAAAAGGCTGGGACTAGAAACTCTGCGAAGCCTGCCACGGCCCCGGAGCCAAACACGCCGAGTCCGTATCCGCGGACGATATAAGGAACCCAGTGGTCCAATTTCCCAGGGGTTCCCAGGCAGAGTTAGGTGGGTGAGGAAGAACCGATGGGTGATTTCACCCAAATTAGGCTATTGCCCCAATGTTGGGGGCCTATGGCCTTTTCATCCAGCTCGTAACCTGTTGAACCTATGTCCACTTCTTTTGGACTGATGCCTGCACGGATGGGCTGCAATGAGAAGAAGTTATACCATGAGTTTTATTACTTCGGGCCGGCTGACCGGAGTCTTTCTCGCCTTCGCCTTGTTGATAGGTGCAATTGGATTGCAGAGCGGGAGTACATCCCCTTACAATAAGCATCAGAAGGCGTTTTACGCAGCGCAGAGCGTAATCGATTTCGTACGGCCGGGCCTGGTGATTACCATCAACTCGGCGAAAATCGCGAGCGACGGCACCATAACCGTGACCTACACTCTCACGGATCCCGCGGGGCTGCCTTTGGATGCGGCCGGCGTTACGACACCGGGAACGATCAGCTTAGGCTACGTAGCGGCGGTGTTGCCGGCCAATCAGGAAGAGTATACGGCCTATACAACACGCGCGAATTCCGGGCCGGCCGTGGCGTCGACGAATCAACCGGGCGGAGATACTGGCGGCGTCGTAACAGCTACCGGGCCGGGGCAATATCAGTACGTTTTCCACACTAAGGCGCCCACCGGGTTCGACACGACCGCCACGCACACCATTGGCATCTACGCATCACGAGTACTGACGGACTTCGATTTGGGAACCAGCTACGCGAGCGCTGTATTCAACTTCGTTCCCAATGGCGCGAAGGTAACCAAGGTACACGACATCATAAAGACAGCGAGCTGCAATACCTGTCACGATCAGTTGGCGTGGCACGGCGGAAGGCGCCGCGGCATCGAAATGTGCGTGCTGTGCCACACGCAGCAAAATGTGGATACCACCACGGGTGGCTCCCTCGATTTGAAGGTCATGATCCACGAAATGCATATGGGAAGCCAGTTGCCCACCGTGGTTGCTGGAAAACCGCTTATCGTGAATGGGACAGACTTCTCGACGATCGTCGATCCCGCCGATCCCCGCCGTTGCGAAGTTTGCCACAGCCAGACTACCGGCGCGGCGCAGGCCACTGCTTATTTGATTACGCCGAGCCGCGCTGCCTGCGGGGCCTGCCATGACGATGTTAACTTCGCTACTGGCGCGAATCATCCTGGCGGATTCCAGGCGGACGACACTCAATGCCACAACTGCCACATTCCTCAAGGGGAGCTGCCATTCGACGCCTCCATCAAGGGAGCGCATGTGGTGGCCAGCGACACGGCAGCCTCATATCCGCAGAACCCGGATACGCTCATAACGAGCATCAAGGTAACCATCACGGGCGTGACCAACCATCTGGCCGGAGAGAAGCCCGTGGTCGACTTTACAGTAAAGGACATGAAGGGCAATCCGATCGCCCTAAACGACCCCACGCTGGAGGACATGCAGTTCACCATGGCCGGTCCGACAACCGATTACGGTTACACCAGTTTCGGCAGCGATGTCACCACGCCCGGCTATGTGGGCGAGGATGGCACCCAGGGAAAGTGTGATTCGAGCGGCAACTGCACCTACACCTTCCAGCACGCGATTCCGGCCAAGGCCACCGGATCATATGCCATCGGAGTAGAATCCGAACGGCTGGAGAACATTCTGACGGGCACCAACTCGGCCCAGCAAGTGGAAAGCGGAACTCCTAATCAGGTCTTCTACTTCTCCGTGGACGGCTCACCGGTGCAGCCCCGCCGGACCGTAGTGGCCGAAACCAACTGCAATCAATGCCACGTGCATCTTACGCTGCACGGAAATCGGCGAAACGAACCTGAATACTGCGTGATGTGCCACAATCCGTCCGATACCGACTTCTCGCAGCGTAAAGCCGGGGACACGCCGCAAACCATCAATATGGCGGTCATGATTCACCGCATTCACGACGGCGTGAATGTTGTGCCCGCTGGCGGCAAGCCCTTCGTCATCGCAGGTTTTGGCGGGAGTTTGCACGATTTTTCCGGTGTGCTCTACCCAGCCATGGGTCCGACGGGAGACGCCGCTTATCTGCAAAACTGCGCGATGTGCCACACCGCGAGCAGCGAGGCGAAGCTGCCGATCGGGCTGAATCAGGTGGTCGATCCCCAAGGCTGGATCAATCCGGTGCAGGCAACGGCCTCGGCTTGCAGCGGATGCCACGTTTCGAAGGGCGAGGCGGCCCACTTCCTGGCGAATACGGATTCGTTGGGAGAGAGCTGTGCCACATGCCATGCCACTGGAGCCGCATACGATGTCGACAAGGTGCATGCGCAATAGTTGCCTCCAGGCAGTTTGCAGCGTAGTTGCGGGTATCGCGCTGGCCTTGTGCCTCACGATACCCGTAGCCGCTGCCGAGTCGCCGGGCTACGCCGGCTCGGAGACTTGCAAAACCTGCCACGAAGAAATCTATAACAACCTACAGAAAACTCCTCATTTTGCGATCGAAACGGGCGCACGCAAGGGCTGGGAGAAAAAGAGCTGCGAATCGTGCCACGGGCCTGGCGCCAAACACGCCGAGTCCGCCTCAGCCGACGATATCCGGAACCCAGCTAAACTGACGCCCGTCGAAACCGATCACACTTGTCTTACCTGCCATTTGAACCAACGCACTCCGGGTGGCCGCATAGCAAGTGGGCACGCCAAGGATCAAGTGGGCTGCACTACCTGTCATTTCGTCCATGGAACAGCGGGCGCCAAACTGGTGGAACACAAGAAATCCGAGATCAACGCGCGCTGCTCCACCTGCCATATATCGGAATGGGCCGCCTTCAACCGGCCTTACAAGCATCGGCTGCCTGAGGGAGCAATGTCCTGCGTGGATTGCCACAACCCTCATGCGACCTTTAACGCAGACACAATGCGCACTTCTTTCGGTAATGAACCAGGATGCCTACAGTGCCACAGCGATAAGCGCGGCCCGTTTGTTTTCGAGCATGCACCCATGCGGCTGGAAGGCTGCGTGGCCTGCCATGAGCCGCACGGTTCCGCGAATCCAAGAATGCTGGTGCGTCACGAACAGAGCCTGGTATGCCTGGAGTGCCACTCCAACATTTCCATGCCCTCCCCGCAGAACGCCAAAATTGGCGGAGTTCCGCCGGCGTTTCACGACCTCAGAACTTCGCGGTTTCAAAACTGCACGGTCTGTCACGTGAAAGTTCACGGATCGTACGTGGATAGAGAGCTGTTGCGATGAGACTGCTAGCGACATTGTTATTGCTTGTTCCACTGGCTGCGCAAGAGCCCACCGCGCCGGCTCCCGCGCCAGCTAAGCCCGCCGATCAGACGGCTCCTCCACCAGCCACGCAAACGGCCACGCCGCCAGCCGCTCAGCCGGCTGCTCAACCAGCCGCTCAGCCGGCTGAGGCGCCTCCCCAAACATCCACCGACAACTGGCTACAAGGTAGCTTTGAGGTGGGTTATCGTTGGATTCCGGGTGGAATCGGCGGAAATTTCGACGCCTATCGCAGCGTAGTGAATCTCGGCGAAGGTCCTAAGCTGCTGGATGCGGATTTCACTATCCTCAATCCGTCCAAAATCCTGTTCGACCGCGCCGACGTGCATGCCACTTCCTGGGGAGGCGATCCCTATAACACCCTCCGCGTCGACATACAAAAGAACAAAATTTATCGGCTCTTCGCGGACTATCGCAATATTGCCTATTTCAATTTCTTGCCTTCCTACGCCGATCCGACTCTCGGCCAGGGCGTACAGCTGAACCAAAACGCCTACGACACCGCCATCCGGACCTTGAATGTCCAACTAGACTTGTTGCCTGGCAAATGGATCACTCCTTACGTGGCCTTTGCAAGGAACACGCAATTCGGAAGCGGGATCACGGAGTTCTTTACCGATCAGAACAACTATGCGGTGGCCAGCCTGTACTCCGACCAGACCAATGATTACCGCGCCGGAGTGCGAATGGAAATGGGACGCTATCACCTTACCATCGAACAGGGCGGCACTACCTTCAAAGACGATCAGGGCGCTTCCAACAATGAGCCCAATGCGGGGAACGTCCCCGGTCTGTTCAATGGACAGCCGCTCGTATTGAATCAGATGCAGGAGCAGTATCGCGTCCGCAGCAATTCGGTTTATACGAAGGTGCTGGGCGCAGCAAATCCGTTTTCCTGGATGACCATCACTGGCCAGTTCGTCTACGAGCGTCCGCACACGGATGTCAATTACATGCAAACCTCCGCTGGAAATTTCTTCCTGAACGACCTTTTCCAGTTTTACAGCGGTGGTCAGGACGTGCTGACCGGTTACGCGAATATGCCGCATAGTTTCGGAAACGTGACGGTGGAACTCCGGCCTTGGAAGCGCCTGCGAATCGTCGAGTTCTGGAACACAGACCGCTATCACAACACGTCGAACGCTCTGCTGGCGGAGAATCTGCTACTGGTGGGAGCCGCGCCACTGACGGATCAGCAATTAGCCACCGATCGCCTGACCTTGAACTACAGCCAGGAAGAGATCGATGTTTTCTACGATGTGACCTCGCATCTCATTCTCCGTGGCGGCTACCGGTACGTGTGGGGCAACACGGATCTTGGCGCAGCGAGTTTGTCCGGTTTGATGTTCGAGACCGCGAGTGTGCGGCAGAACATTGGAATCGCCGGAGTCAATTATCGTCTGGGCCAGAAATTTAGAGTAATTGCCGATGCGGAGGGATCCAGCTCGGGGCAGACTTTCTTCCGCACGGGATTGCAGCAGTACCAGAAGGCCCATATACGCGCCAGTTACGATTTGATTTCTTCTCTACACTTCGCCGGCGACTTCAACCTGCTCAACAACAATAATCCAGATCCCAACGTAAAACTTGATTTTTCGAGCAAGGTGGAGTCGGCGTCGCTGTTCTGGACGCCCAAAGGCGGCAAGTGGGCCAACCTACTGCTCGATTACTCACGGTCCGCTATCAGCTCGAACATTTTGTATCTGGTTCCGGAGACTCTAACGCCGACACCCTCCATCTACAAAGAGAACGCCCACGCATTGACCGCGGTGGTCACTGTAAAGTGGTTCACTTTTGGCGGATCGCTGTTCACGTCATCCGGCAGCCGTCCCACGCAGTATTACCAACCGCTCGCGCGTTTTTCGCTCCCATTGAACAAGCACATACGGTGGAACACGGAGTGGCGCTGGTATTCCATGTCCGAGGCGTTTTACGCGTACGAAGACTTCCGCAGCAATCAGTTGATGACCAGCCTGCGGTTCACCAGGTAACCGTAGGGCAAGCCTCCGGCTTGCCCCTTGGACAAGCCGGAGGCTTATCCTACTGAGATCAACTCTTCCTGTTCCACTGCAGCACTTGAAGCTACAACACGCACGTCCATATGGGGAGGTGTGTGCAACGTATTGGTGATCAGGCAGGCATCCACCGCGCGCAGCAAGCCGTCCCGATGCCGTTGGGTCAACCCCGGTGCGATGACATCTATCTGCAGGGAGGCGATCCGCGCAGGTTTTTCGCCCTTTAGTGCCGAGATGCGGATCTCAAGATCCTCGTCCGGCAGCCCCCTCACGCGCAGATATTCCTCGGCGTAATACGCGGCGCAGGCCCCCAGAGAGCTCAAAAACAGCTCGGGCGGCGTCATGGCCGAATCCGTTCCGTCGTTATCGAATGGCTGATCGGACAGAACCTTGTGGGCACGGGCCGCCATTTCAAATTTCTTACCACCCAGACAGCGAACCTTGACGTTCATGAATGATAGTCCTCCTCTGGTACAGCAGCATTCGTCCAGCCAGTCCCACGCTCCAGAGGGCATTGAACTTTTCTGTATGCTCGATTACGGGTAGCGGATTATGCCTCACCCAGGGGCGCGGACCTTGCCCCGCTCCCGGGTTTGGTACTAATCCTGCTATGGGTAGGAGACATGGATTCTGCGCTGGCGGTACACCGTCTACACTTTGCCTTCACTATTACGTTTCACTACCTGTTCCCACAACTTACGATGGGGCTGGCGTTGTTGATCGTTATTTTGAAGACAGTCGCGCTCAGAACGGGCGACGAGCATTACAATCAGGCCGCGCGTTTCTGGGTGAAGATCTTCGCCATCAACTTCGCCATGGGCGTTGTAACAGGCATTCCGATGGAATTCCAGTTCGGCACCAGTTGGGCGCGCTTCTCGAAGGTGGCCGGCGGCGTAATCGGGCAGACGCTGGCCATGGAGGGAGTCTATTCCTTCTTTCTGGAGTCGACCTTTCTTGGACTGTTCGTGTTTGGCGAGAAGCGGTTGGGCCCTCGGCTCCATTGGTTCTCTGCGGTATTGGTCTGCGCGGGCGCATGGCTCTCGGGGTTCTTTATCATCGCCACCGATGCGTGGATGCAACATCCAACCGCCTACAAGATTGGCCCCAACGATCAAGTACTGTTGACAAGCTTTTGGGAGTTGGTTCTGAATCCATGGATCTTATGGCAGTACCTGCACAATATGATCGGCGCCGTGGTGACAGCGAGTGTCGTTATGGCGTCTATCGGCGCCTATTATTTGCTGGTCGCGAAGTATGTTGAGTATGGACGCATCTTCGTCCGGACAGGCGTGATTACCGGTACGCTCGCGACCATTGCAATGCTGTTCCCCACGGGCGATGGTCAAGGCAAGATGGTCGCTCAGAATCAACCAGTGACGCTGGCTGCCATGGAAGGGCTGTTCGACACCAGTGAAGGAGCGCCGCTCGTGCTCATCGGCCAACCCGACACCGACAAACTCACTCTGGACAATCCGATTGTTATTCCCAAGATGTTAAGCTTTCTGACCTACCGCCGTTGGCAGGCGGAGGTGAAAGGGCTGAAGGATTTCCCTCGCGATCAGTGGCCGGACAACATCCCGCTGCTTTATTTCAGCTATCACATCATGCTCGGAATCGGAACACTGCTGATTTTGATAATGCTCGTCTGTGTGTGGTCATTATGGCGTGCGCATCTCTTTAACAACCGGGCGCTGCTGTGGGCGTTGATGCTTGCCCTCCCGTTTCCCTACATCGCGACCACGGCCGGCTGGATGACGGCGGAACTGGGCCGGCAACCGTGGTTGATCTACGGTTTGATGCGCACCTCCGAAGGTGTTTCGTCGCGAGTCTCCGCGGGTAATGGACTGTTCACGTTGATCGGGTTCATGGGGCTCTACATGATTCTTGGAATACTGTTCCTGTTTCTGGTGCACCGTGAAATCGAGCATGGGCCGGATCCCGAGGCGATTCCCGCCGCAGGAGGCGTCCAATGATCGGAACTGTGTGGTTCTGCCTGGTGGCGATCATGATCGCCGGCTATGTGGTGCTGGATGGCTTCGATCTTGGCGCAGGCATCATCCATCTCTTTGTCGCGCGAACCGAACAGGAACGCCAGCAGGTGTTGCGATCCATCGGGCCTGTATGGGACGGCAATGAGGTGTGGTTGCTGGCCGGAGGCGGCACTCTGTACTTCGCGTTTCCAGCGCTGTATGCAGCGGCATTCAGCGGATTCTATCTGGCGCTGATGATGGTGTTGTGGCTGCTGATTCTCAGAGGCCTTTCCATTGAGCTGCGCAGCCATATCGAAAGCCCAATCTGGAAGCCGTTCTGGGATTTAGTGTTCGGCGGATCGAGCGCCTTGCTGGCCCTGCTTTACGGAGCGGCGCTGGGCAACGTTGTCCGCGGCGTCCCTTTGGATGGCAACGGATTTTTCTTTCTGCCCTTGTGGACTAATCTTCAGCCTGGCCGTGATGCTGGCATTGTCGATTGGTACACGCTGCTGGTTGGCGGGGCTTCCTTCGTCGCGCTGGCGATTCACGGCTGCTACTGGGTGGTCCTGAAGACCAGCGGCGATTTGCAGCGTAGAGCGCGACAGTTCGGAGACAGGATCTGGTGGGCGGTGGTTGCGTTCACCGCGGCCATTACCTTTTTCAGTTTCCGGCTGCAGCCGAATCTCAACACCGAGTTTGAAG
>CABEDY010000514.1_pt1 | contig 15484 bp, 13 predicted proteins | sample 3423171 | NCBI WGS metagenome assembly CABEDY01 (sample SAMEA5534333, study PRJEB31848) | metagenome | biome: tundra; feature: field; material: soil | place: USA | collected 2013-05 | depth 0.15 m | reverse complement strand
CAGCACAACATATACTAACTGTAGGCGGAAAGTGCTTCTGGATCTGTCGGGGACTCACCCTACCTAACCCTAGGTACGGGCCTTACGTTGCTAAATCACTGCACCTAAAGGGCATCCTGAACAGGAAACTATACTGATAAGTAAGTGCAGTTCTATCACCGATCGCGCACTAGACCTCGACGCCTCGGAGTACTGGCAGGCGGTTTTAATCCACCGACGGTGGCGCACCTAGCGTTGGCGGCTGCCTCACGCGCTCACGTCGACGAGATCCTTTGCGTGGTGCCACGCGCGTTTCCTCATAAAGAATACTTCGGAGCCACACTCGAGCAGCGCATCGAAATGCTGGTATCGCTGGACATGACTATGCCCGGATCAATCGCCACGACTGAGCAAGGATTGTTAATCGACATTGCACGGGAGTGTCAGGCGGAATTCGGCGAAGCGACGCGCCTCTACTTCCTCTGCGGGCGCGATGCCGCCGAACGCGTCCTTACCTGGGATTATGGACGGGCGGGCGTGGTCGAGGAGATGCTGAATCAGTTTGAGCTGCTGGTGGCGTCGCGGAGCGGCGATTTCGTGCCCCCACCTGAATTTGAACGCCGTATACATCCGCTCGCCATGACGCCTGGGCACGACCAGGTTTCGTCCACCGAAGTGCGGGAGAGAATCGCCCGAGGCGAACCTTGGGAACACCTGGTGCCTAAGAGCATCGTCGAACGGGTACGCGAGATCTATTCGTGAAGACTGGTGTCCAGGAACGCGCGCAACCTGTGGCTGCGGCTGGGATGACGCAGTTTGCGGAGGGCCTTGGCTTCGATCTGGCGAATGCGCTCGCGCGTGACGGCGAAGTGTTGGCCGACTTCTTCGAGTGTGTGCTCGCTTCCATCCTGCAGCCCGAACCGCATCTTGATTATTTTTTCCTCGCGCGGGCTGAGAGTTTTCAAAACTTCCGCGGTCTGTTCGCGTAAGTTCAGGTTGATCACCGCCTCGGACGGCGACACCACGCGCCGGTCGACGATGAAATCGCCCAGATGGGACTCTTCTTCCTCACCCACTGGAGTTTCGAGCGAAATCGGCTCCTGGGCGATACGCAGCACTTTGCGCACCTTGCCCACGGGTAGCTCCATTTTTACCGACAGCTCTTCGGTAGTTGGCTCCCGGCCGAGCTCCTGCTGAAGCTGGCGCTGCGTGCGCACCAGTTTGTTGATGGTCTCGATCATGTGCACCGGGATGCGAATAGTGCGCGCCTGATCCGCGATGGCGCGCGTGATGGCCTGCCGCACCCACCAGGTGGCGTATGTGGAAAACTTGTAGCCGCGCCGGTAATCGAACTTGTCCACCGCTTTCATCAGCCCAATGTTGCCTTCCTGGATCAGATCCAGGAATTGCAGCCCGCGATTGGTGTAGCGCTTGGCGATGGACACCACCAAACGCAGGTTGGCCTCGATCAATTGCTTCTTGGCGGACTCGGCTTCCTGCTCACCGCGCTCGACAATCTGGAGCGTGCGCCGAAGCTCGGTGGAACTTGCTCCGCATTCTTCTTCGAGCTGTTGGATGCGCTGGCTGGACTGCCGGAGTTCTTTGCGCAGATCGCGCGTAGGCCCGCTGCCATGCGCGGGCTCTTCGAGCTTACGCTGTATCCTGGCGATCTCGCGCTCGAGCGGCTTTAGTTCATCCACGGCGCGGCGCAACCGGCCGGCCAAGCTGCGGCGGACGCCGATGCTGAAGGCGATGTCGCGAATGATGCGCGAAATCTCAACCATGTTCCGCGCCAGCGCGTAGCGGAGGCTGCGGTGCTGCTTCGGCTTCATCTGCCGCGAGACGGCTTGCAGCTTCTGCCGGTGCTGCTGCGTCTTCTTGTAATACTTTTCAATCTCGTCGATCTTGGCCACCAGATCGTCATGCTGGACGGTGAAGTCCTCATCGGTGATCACGAATTCCGGCAGAACCAAAATGTCCTTGACGGAATTGACACCGTGCCGCAGGTCATCCCCCAACTGGATGATTTCCCGGATCACCAGAGGAGAACGCGAGAGCGCTTTGCGGACCGCCCATTGGCCGCGCTCGTTGCGTTTGGCAAGCTCGATCTCGCCTTCGCGCGTGAGCAGCGGGACCGTACCCATTTCGCGCAGGTACATGCGAACCGGGTCATTCGTTTTGTCACCGGCGTCCTGGGCCAGCTCCAGATCGGCTAAATCGTCCGGTTCTTCTTTTTTCTCGAAGTCGAGCTTGGGCTCTTCCAGGATCTCGACGCCAGCGCTGTCGAGGTCGGAGAGTAGATCTTCGAACTCGCGGCCGGAGGAGGGAAAATCCTCGGCCAGCAGCTCATTCACTTCGTCGTAGAGAACGAAACCTTTTTCCTTGCCCACTTCCATGAGTTGCTTCAGCCGCCCGTACTTTTCATCGGTAGCCACTGGTACCCCATTAACCCAGCGATTCGTAGCCCTGATTCCATTTAGTGTACAACATCGCTTGAACGCTCTTAGGCCAGGTGAATCTCATAATTGATGTGACTGCTCACGGCGAGACCGGCGATCGAGTTCCTGAGCCAGCCGCATGACTTCGTCGAGATTGCCATCTCGCTCGGCGGTTTTGATCCGGGCGCGCAACGCAGCCACTTCGGATTTCGGATCTTGCGCTTTCAGGGCAAGCAGACAGTCCTGCGCCTGTGTAGCAGCCTTCTCCTCCTCTAGCATTTCATCGGCAAAAACTGATGAGTCCAATAGACCCCGGTCGGCCTCGGAAAGTCGCCCTTCCAGGTCCGAGAGACGAAACTCTGTACTGTCCGTATGTAGCGCAAATAAAGCCCTAAACACGTTTTTGGTAACGAAACGGTCTACCACTATCATCTCGCTTAAGGGAGGGATAACGGCATCGCGCGCCGCTTGGCTGACCAGCAGGGAATTGAGCAAGAGACGCTCGTAGGGAGGGACCTGAGGCGAGTGACTCACCTGGCGCCGCTCTTCAGAACCCTTAGCGAAATAGTCGCGGACCAGCTTCTCATCCACGCCCAAATAGTCGGCTACATCGTTGGCCACTGCGAAGCGTTCCAGGCGGTCCGAGATGCGTTGGATGGCGGGCGCCACGAATTTGAATCCTTCCAGGCGCCCTTCCACGGTACGCATGTCGAATTTCTTCCGGGCGCGGTCGGCCAGCCAATGGAAGTACGCGGGAGCTTTCTCCAGCCGGTTCCTGTAGGCCTCGGCGCCAACTTCTTTCACGTATTCATCCGGATCCAGATCGCCTTCGAGTTCGAGGACGCGTACGTGCATACCTTCGTCCAAGAGCATCTGGATGGACTTTTCAGCCGCATTCGCGCCCGCGGTGTCTGGATCGAAATTCACAACAATCCGGTCGGAGTGACGCTTGACCGCCCGCACCTGGTTATTGGTGAGAGCCGTGCCGCAGCTCGCCACTATGTTGCGTACGCCGGCGGAATAGACGCCGATCACGTCCATGTATCCTTCCACCAGGACTGAATAGCCGGATTTGTATACGGCATCCTTGGCGCGGTGGAGGTTGTACAGCACATTCCGTTTCGTGTACAGCGGCGAATCGGAGGAGTTCAGATACTTGCGCTCTTCGCCCGATTTCATTGCGCGGCCACCGAAGGCAATCACTTTGCCGGATTCATTGTGAATCGGGAACATCAATCTACCGCGAAAAAAGTCGAAGAATCCGCTGCCATCCTGCCGCTTCAGCACCAACCCGGATGCTTCTAAAGTTTCGGGAGCGAATCGTCCCTCGAAGCGCCGTGTTAGCTGTTGACCCGATGCTTCTGAAACACCCAGTCCGAATTCTTCTATCTGCTCCGGTGTGACGCCGCGGCTGGCCAGGTAGTTTCGCGCTTCAGTACCAGCCGGACCTTTGAGATTGGCGTGAAAAGTGCTCGCGGCGATCTCGTGCATCTCAAACAGCGCCCCGCGCAGTTTGGAATCGGGATCCGAATACTCCCGCTTCGGCATCGCGATGCCATTCGTTTCAGCCAGTAGCTTGAGCGCTTCAAAGAAGCTGATGCGCTCCAGCTCCATGACGAAATTGAGCACATCGCCACCCACGCCGCAGCCGAAGCATTTATAGCGCTGCATGGTGGCGTTGACGTTGAACGACGGCGTCTTCTCAGTGTGGAATGGACACAGCCCCAGGTACCGGCCGGTGCTACCCATGCGTTTCAGTTTCACGCCGTAGCCCTGGATGGTTTTGACGATGTCGACGGAAGATTTAAGTTGCTCGACGAAATCCATCAAAAACTCGTTTCTGGTTTCTCGTTTCTCGTTTCTCGTTCTTGGGACACGGCAGTTCTGGCGGGGGAGTCGATCTTATGTTGACACAATATCGACTGCCGTGGCGCACGAACGAGAAACGAGAAACCAGAAACGGTTTTTTATCTTTTCCAAACCGCCGCGTGCAACTTCGCCGGCAGTTGCGCTTCTTTCAGATCCAGATCGTCGCCCTTCACTGGAATAACCACTTCAAGCGGGTTTGGCGGTGACGGGAAGTCTTGCGTGAACGATATCCGGATGGTTGGGGATGGGTTCAGCGTTACGGAAAGCGTTCGTGTAACGTCGGCGAACGATCGCAGAAGCCGGGCCTGTTGGCGATCGTCGGAGGTCAGCAGAATTTCGTGCATCACGCGGGAATCGGAGGCGTACGTTAACACGCCGATGACATTCGGCTGCCTCAGGCGCGCATCTTTGGTGTCGTCCGGCGGCACTTCCAGCCCAACGTAACGCGTGGTTACGGTTTCCCTTGAAATGGAGAAGCTCTCGAGCGGCACGTATGTATCAAACAGATGCTGGCCGTTGCCGAGTTTGTACACGGACCACCATTCCACTTCCTCGAGGCCGCGCGACACCACAAAAAGCGCGTTGTCCTTGGTGTTAGCTTCATTTCCCTCAACGTTCAGGGTGTATAAGGATCTCTGGCGCAGATCGTCACCCAGGCGCCAGGCTTCGAGCGAGACATTGGCCTCCATCCCAATGTCGCCCAGAACTTCCTTGGAGCGGATGGTCTTGCGCAGCAGCAGGCGATCGGTCGGGGCGCGTCCGGGAACATTGGTTATAACTTCGTAGGATACGTTGCGGATCTCGATGGTGCCGAAACCGTCGGCGGTAGGTGTGTAGTCGATGGTTGACGAAGCTTGGGCATGAAGCGGCTTCGCGGGTTGCGCGAACAGTGCGGAAGAAGCCATCAGAAGCCAGAACAGTCGCGTCATTTCGAAATCTCCCCTTCCCCGTAGGACAAGTCTCCGACTTGTCCGGACAAGCCGGAGGCTTGTCCTACTAAGTGCAGCACACTTGGAATTCGTGCGGGATCGGCGAGCCGCAAATAGAAATAACCGATCCCGGCCAGCCCCAACATGAGATCTGGAGTCTCATTTGCATCGGGCAGCCCGCACGGCCAAGGCACACGCCGCCGCTCGAAGCGCTCCAGACCCTCCTGGGCGATCGCTTCCGCCGCATGCAGCCAGCTTTTTTCTCCAAGCACCTGGAACGCAGAGATCAGCACGTCCGCGTTGCCGGCCCGCCCGTGGCAAAGCGAAAAGTTCCCCAAAGACGCCGAATGCCGTTCCACCGTCCGGAGTGCGGCGTGCGCTTCGGCGAGCAAATCCGCATCGCCCGTTATCTGCCACGCACGCAGACGGCATAATCCGATCCCGGCCGCTCCATGGCACCAGAACACTGGATAACTGGCCTGCTCGCCGCGAAAGTCCGGCCAATTCTGTTCCGCCGGGTTGAAGCAATTTCGCTCGTATCGAAAAGCCTCAAACGCGGCTTGGCGAAACCGATGTTCTCCGGTCACGCGGTGAAGCTCGAGCAATGCCCAAGCGATTCCTGAAGCGCCGTGCGAGAATCCAGTCAGGTTTTGCGAAGTTGGGATGGTCTTCCAACTCCAGCCATCTTCCGACCGTGAAGCTTCGCGAAGCAAGAGATCGCCGTGCCTCACCGCGGCCTCGAGCAACGGCGCGCTTCGAGTTCGTGCATGCAGGTTGAGCAATACCGCAATCGCGCCCGCGCTGCCGTCGATTAAATCCAGTTGCATCGGGTTCGGCTCGGCTTGGCGAAGCACGATGTCTTCGTCGAACTCCTGCCGGATTTCGGCCGCCGCATAAAAGATTCCTAGTCCACCAGAATAGAAGCCGCATCCGGAAACCGGCATTCTATCTAGAGCCTGCCGCAACGCTGCTTCCGCCGTAACCCGAAAGATGCGTTCGCCGGTTACTTCGGCCAGGCGCCACAAAAACAGCGCGATGCCGCTCGTCCCGCTGTACAGCTCAGGCCCTAGAGCCCCGTGCGCGATGGTCTCACCATCCAGGAAATCGGATGTCCAGTTGGTTCTGCCCTGGTACCATATCGCGTCGCGGCAGAGCCTTGCGCCGATTCTCGCCGCGATCTCGAGGTAGGCCGGATTCATAGCACCGGAAAAGGGAACTGGTAGCGATCCATCGAACCCGGATTGAGCCAAGGCCGATCGAGCGACAGGCCGCGCTGCTCAAATTGCCGCCGCACTTCCGCCAGGCGTTCATCCGCCGATTTTCCACGGGTAGCGGCCATGGCCGCCGCCAGGATTTTCGAGCGATTTTCTCCGAAGCTCTCTCCCGGATCTTCGGCGAACGCCAAGCCGTCCGCCAGGCGCTTTGCGAACAGCGGCGTGCCCGGATTGAGCCACGGCGAGATTTGCGCGTGAATGGCCGCCTCCACCACGAGCGCGGCAATCGGATAGTAGCGGGAGTGCAGATACAACACCGCGGCGTCCCGCCTGGGATAATCCGAGGATCGAGTCTGACATTTGAACCGAAACGGTATTTGAAACCGGTTGAATTGTTGCGTAATCGCTTCCATCAAGCGCGGTGCACCGTCTGCTGTGATATTCCAGAAGAAACGAACGGTCTGTTCGCCTTCCTCGAACTCGCTCACCGTTCCTCCGAAAGCGTAGTAATACCCCGGGCTGCAGCTCCGCAGACCCTGGTGCGACAAAAATGTTCACCATCGCGCCGGCTTTGGGGCCGGAACCGATGCCGCGATGTGTCAAGTACTCTCCCGGCAGAATGCACGCGCCGCGGCCCCTTTGCGCGCCAGGATTCGTCCATCGCTGAGCATCTGGTCGATCTTCCAGCCTTCGTCCCAACTCGCGCGGGATCGATTGGCGGCTTCGAGCACCGGCGTTAAATCTTTTACCGAGCCGCGATCGTAAGGGAGCCGGTGCATTTCCGGGTAATCGACAATCGACACCGTGTAACACCAGTTGTAAAGGATAACTGCGAGTTTCGCGGGATCATCCTGCGCGCCCAGGTCCGCTGCCAGAATTGCTTTCAATTCTTCTTCGATCGTCACGCTATTCCCAAAAGTTGCCCGGCAGCCCACTCAGGCCGGGTCAGAATGTTGAGACTGGCCTGCATCAGCCGGATCGCTTCCGCGGTCATTCGTTCTGCCTTATCCAAATGCTCAAATGCGGTCTGCAGCATCCGTGCCCCAGCGAAGCGGATGGCCCGTTCGGCGATATCTGGCCGCGCATAGCCAACCAGTGTGGCTCGAAGAGCAGGTTGAATCTCTTCGATCCGGTAGCGCGATGGTCGAAGCACCCAGAAATTCCAATAGGACTGCAGCAATGTCGCCAAGTCCCACACCGGATCGCCCCAACCGGCAAATTCCCAATCCACTACGCGCAGGCGATCGCGTTCGGGAGAGATCAGGCAGTTGTCGAGTTTCCAATCGCCCTGGATCACCGTCTCCGGCCGCCAGTCCGCGCGCAATTGATCCAGTGCCCGGCCGAACTCCGGATATTTCTTCACCGCCCCAACGAACTCGCGCCGGCCTGGACTTTCATCAGCCAGATCTTCTTCTTTCGTTTCGTGCATGGACAACTGTGCCGGCAACTCGGCCGGGAATAATGAGAGGTGCTGTTCTGCCTGCATCGCGCGGTGTAAGGTTCCCATCGCTTGTCCAGCCAAACGCGCTAGTTCAGGCGCGAAGCGATCGGGCAGGTCGTACAACTCGGCGTGTTCAGGAAGATACTCAAGAATCAGGACGGCATTCGGAGGATCCCAGGCATGCGATCGCGTGGCCAGTTCCGCAACTGGCGCGAGGCTCGGATTGGTGCGGGCCTGCCAGTAGACCGCAGCTTCCCGCTCCAGGCTTGTGCGGCCTTCCGCGTCCCACTTTCTGACCTGTTTCACAAGATACTCGCGCGTTCCGGAAGTCGCACGGAAGTTGTGATTCCGGCGGCTCAGACCGCGGACTGCGAACTTTCCCGAAACAACATCCGCCGAATCTGCAAATCGCTTGTCCAACAAATAGTGGAGAACGTTCGCCTCTGTCAGAAACATGCGCCGAATATTATCAGAGGCCGGGTGCGTTGCACAAATTTGGGAAACTGAGCTGCGTGGCGCACGCCCACGGCGTGCCGCGTTCACACTCGTGTGAACGCTTGGGATTCGGTCGAAAACGGTGTTCGCAAGAGTGCGAACACGGCACGCATGAGTGCGTGCGCCACAACGTCTTCAACCGCGCTAGCGCGAAGATTGTCCATCCATTGCCAGAAGGGACTTCTCTATTTCGGCCAGCGCTTTGGTCATCTCATCCGGTGTTGCGACATCGAACACTTTCGGACCTAGTGGCTTGAGGGTAGCCTCCAACTGGTCGACCACTTCCTGCGGAGGCCGATTGCGTATGGGACCACCGCCTCTACGCGAACCCCAGCCTCGTCCTCCCATCTGTTGGTCGAAGGGAGAGACTCTCGGCACGGGCTCGTGATAGCGAATATAGAAGACACTGCAAGCGGGCAAGGCTTCCGTCGAAACAGGCTCCAGGTTCTCTCCGGATTCGAAAGCTACGGGATTAGTGAGCACCACCAGAACGCAAGGCTGCTTTTCGGAGGCGCGCAGCAGAGTGCGTACCTGGGAGACGAAGAATTGAGCGTCGTGATGCCGCTCGGTGAGCGAGTGAACGTCGATAGAAGCCGTACTCGCTTCCTCTAAGGATGCCTTCAGGCGCGGCCAATCCAGGTCGTGCACCTGGTCCTGCTGGAAGGCGGCACGGCGGCGTGCGAGGTCGAGCAACTCGACGTGCTCGGAAAGAGCTGGCGATCCCGTCTGCGAGATTACTTTCAGCGTGGGAAGCAAAGCTGCCAGAGAGCCGCTCTGGGTTTTGTGCGACCCTGGCACGGGTACCGAAGGCGCGACGTTGAGAATGATATTGATTCGGGCCGGCGAATGAACAGAGGCGGCCCACTGCAATCGCCCGTGAATGCCGGGTAGATACCAACCGTCGGGCGGCTCCTGGTTGCCGATGAATTCAACTGGCGCCAGATCATGCCACGCGTCCGGAAGGAAATTGTGAGGCGACGCAATGCGAAACTGCGACTGGCTGGCGCTGTGCTCGCCCGTAGCGGTATCGAGCACGCCCACGGCAAGCCGGTAATCTCCCGGCACAAGGAATGCGCGCTGGGTGACCTCCAGGTCGGCGGCTTTGATGTTCTCATCCAGTTTGCTGAGTTGGATGGAGGTGTGGTCCTGATATCTTGTTCCGGCGCGGTCGGTAATCTGGTAAAAAAACACCAATTCGCCATCGCCGCGACGGCTTTCGAGACCCCGGCCATCCACTTTCACTTCCAGCCGCGCCATGAGCCTCTGGTGAAACGAGAGCTCGCCGTGGGGAACCGCTACCGTCCAGCGGAAGGGTGCTTGGCCGTGTTCGCCGAGCCACTGATCGAATGGGATTCGTTGGAAAGCCGGATCAATCGATTCGCGCGGGCCGGACGCCGCACTTAAAACGGCAGCGCCGAGGCTGACGAAGACCAGTGGGAAACTTCGGCTCACTCCATCACTGTGCCACAACAGACTCAGATGCGGCGTGTAGATCTGTAGCGCCGCCTGCCGCCGCAGTGGCTTTCGCCTCCGGCTTCAGAGCTTGAAAGGCGCGAGCTTGGAAGGTGCGGATATAATCCTGACGCGGAAGTTGGAAGAAGCTCATACCATCGGCCTTGGCTTCCATTAGAGCGCGAGCGTTGTCCCAGCCATCGTGATCGATGCGATAGGAGGCGATTACAGCGCCAGTGCGGTCGGCTCCACGCTTGCAGTGCACAAAGACGGCGCCGGCAGGGTCGTTTTCGAGGATGTCCAATACTCTGGTGATCTCGGCTTTCGTGGGTGGGGTCAGGCCGGTCATCGGAACGTTGATGTACTTCATCCCGGCAGCGGTAACAACTTGTTCTTCTCTTCGAGCCCGTCCATCGGTTTCGCGCAAGTCAATCACGGTCTTCACGCCAACCTTCGCCAAGTATGTAAACCCTTCTTCAGTGGGCTGCGCTCCGCGATATAAATGCGAATCCACTTGGTGGAAGTTATCGATTCCTGGAGCGGAGGAACCGGCGATCGCGGGCCAAGCTAGTGCGAACGTGAGGACACCGTTACAGAGATATGTGAGGCGGGACATTTCTTCCTTTTCGTTCCTTCACCTTGTCTGATGCGGTGGTACTCACCGCGGTTCCGGATTCGCACATTATTTTTCATTAGAGGACGCCGCTCTTATCCCGCATGCCCCTCTCGTAGCGGCGTGTTCTCATGCGGTTGGGCGCTTTTGAAACCGAACCGCGACCGTCAGGGAGTCGGTTGTTGTGCGGTTGTTCAGGACTTCTGTCACAACTGCTACGGCGCGGACGTTACCGGCAGTCATTTCACCAGGATCACCTTAGGATCGACAATGGCGAAACGCGGAATCGCCGTGGGTGTTGGATGCGTCGTGGTCGGCGTCGCGAAACGCGCGTTCGGACCAATATAGAACGGCGCCAACAGCGGCAGCACAGCCGCTACATGCAACGGCCCACTCACCGAGACCGGAACATCGGCGTATTCCAACACAAACGGGTTCGAGTAGAGAACTTCGTACACCACCTCGCCAATATTGTGAACCGTGCTGGTGGCGCCGGGCGCGGGAGTGAAGACGCCCGCCCCTTCGGGATCCGTGAGGGTCGCGACCATCACGCCTGATGTTACGCCGGGAGCGCCGATGGGATGAAGATAAACAAAGTTTGGAACCACCACCGTTTCGCCGATCGCGCCGAAAACCAGCGCAATCCGGGTGCCTGCGCTTGCGACTCCATCACTCGCGATGCCGGTGTTTATGCCTCCGTAAGCGGCGGAGAAAAGTGGGTAGTTGCCGGTGGTCACGATGCCAGATCCGTAACCGGTGGGCGGATTGGGGCTGGGCGGCGCGTTCACGCCGTTGTTCTGCCACTGGAATCCCTCCTCAGTGTTATACAAAAGACCGGGCACGTTCTGCGCCGCGTCCGCCGGGTAATTTGTGTCTCCCACGATGTACGGGTAGGGAATGGGCCCGGGTGTTGCATTCGCTAACGCGAAGGCAATATTTCTGTATTCCCATGCGCTCGCGAAACCTTCTTCGATATGCACAACTCCCGGCAATGCCGACGCGATCAGGCCGTCGTTAGAAAACGCGACTGTTAGTACGGTTGGCGTAATGGTCATGGAGGTTGAACTAGTCACGGCCAGATCCACGTTAATAGCGTGAGGACCTCCGCCGCCGAACGCTGCAGCGTTTGAGCGAATATTCGTGATGCGCAGAATCCGCGTTCCGCCTGGACCCGGTGGGTCGAACGGCACGCCCAGAAAGTTGATTACGTTGTCGATAGGCGGACTCGAAGGCAGCTGGCCCTGAAAGGCATTCGGCCGTCCGCAGCCATAGTTGGGTATCGCGCCGATCACAGCACAGGTGCCCGAAGGGACGAACGGCGTGCCGTCGTAAGTTTGCGCCGGATTTCCAGTGCTAGTGATCTCGCACACTCCTGGACCCAGCGGTCCATTATCCGGTGCGCCGGTGTTCCCGCAGTTGAGCAGCGGGGTTGCGGGAGGGCCGTTGGCGCCGCCCAGATTGGGCTCATCCACCAGTAGAAGCGCTTCGCTGAAGTCGGGACCGGCAGCGGTGTGTTCGGTAACCTGACTGGTGAGGTTGGTGTTCAGAAAAACCGTCAGGTTGATTTGCGGGACCAGCAGACCTGCGGGCGTAGGCGTTCCGCCTGTGCAGGCGAGTACGATATCTGCCACCAGTTCCGTGTTTCCCGCCGAGCGCGCCAGCCGTGGAGCGGAACTTGCGCTACAGGTGACCTGGGCGCCGGCCGGAACTACAAAAAATGCCAGTAGTATCGCAGCGAAGGGCAACGAATAAGGCTTTCTAAAATTGAACATTTCAGCCTCCATTGTGGACAACCCAAATTTATTCTTCAGCGAGTGTATAACAAAAGCGGGCACTACGCCATCCTGTCCTGTCCGAATAAATTACTTAGTACCAAAGTGCCTCGGGTCCACGGGAGTCGAGTTAGGAGCATTGAGCGACCCCGCCATATTGGCAGCCACCGGCCACGGTTTCGACGGGCATCGCTCTGCGCAAATGCGCTATGGTCTGAGAATGGGGATGATGAGCACGGTTGGCCGCGCGGCCCGGTATGTTCTCCTTGGCGCGGCGATCGTGTACGCAGTAGATTGGAGCGTGTTTGAATTGCGCGGCCCGGCGATGAGCACTGTCACGGTGCAAAAGTTCCTTAAGACGCCGCTCAAGGGTAACAAGCTGGAGTTCGACTACCTGGGGACGGCCGACGAAAGCTGCGCGCGAACGCTGTTTCCGCAGTACGCGGCATCAGCCTGGAATCCTCCCTGCTGGTGGCTTTCGCGGCACAAGACGCGCTGGGAGTCCGTACAGTTGAAGCTTCCCAGACTGCCCTAAGACGCGCGAACATTACGGACAGCCCAGCGTCGGCAGAAGTGCCGACGCGGCACGCATGAGTGCGTGCGCTACGGTTGTTGTATCGTTGTATCCGCCTTCGCCGGCTTCGCGGTGACTTGTTGCGGTGTGGCCAACTCAGATCGGTCCCAACCTCCGCCGAGCGCCTCGATGAGCGAGACCGATTGGGTCATGCGCTGGATTTCGATCAGCGCCAGGATCTGCTGGGAACTGAGCAAGGCATTCTGTTCGGTAACCACGTCGATGTAGGGATCGATGCCGGATTCATAACGCTTGGTCTCCAGATCAAGCGCGACCCTCGCGGATTCCACCGCCTGATGCTGCTGCTGGATCTGCTGTGTCAGGATACGCACGGCTGCGAGCGAGTCCTCCACCTGCTGGAACGCGGTAAGCACCGATTGCCGATAGGCGGCCAGATCGGCGTTATAAACGGCGGTGAACTGATTGACAGTGGCGCGGCGAAGACCGGCGTCGAAGACCGTTTCTGAAAGCGAAGGGCCCACGGACCAGAAACGGCTGGGCCAGTCGAAAAGCTTCTTCCAAATCGAGCTTTCGAAGCCTGCCGAGGCCGAGATGCTCAGGTTGGGATAAAAGGCGGCGGTGGCGACGCCGATCTGGGCATTCGCCGCGGCCATGGTGCGTTCGGCGGCGGCGATATCCGGTCTTCGCTCGAGAAGCTGCGAGGGCAGACCTACGGGAATGGGCGGCGGCGTGGTGAGCACCGGCTTGACAGGAATGGAGAACTCCGATGCCGCCTTGCCGACTAGCAGTGCGATGGCATGCTCGAACTGCGCGCGCGCGATGCCAAGATTGGTGGCCTGCGCCTGCGCGCTCTCGAGGGTGGTCTCCGCCTGCACCACGGAGATGCGATCGGTCAGCCCTAAGTCATATTGGGACTTATTGAAATCCAGGGCCTTCTGGTCCTGGACAACTGTCGCGTCGAGGATTTGCTGAAGTGCGTCCTGCCCGCGCAGTTCAAAGAAGAAGGTGGCTAGGCCAGCCTGTTCGGTCAAGCGCTCGTTTTCGAGATCGGCTGCGCTGACCTGCGCGGAGTACTGCGCTTGGCGCACGGTGTTGCGGACCTTGCCCCAGAGGTCGGGCTCCCAGGAAACGTCGAACGGCAGGTCGATCAATCCGGTGCTGCCGTTCCCAGAGGTGGTTCCCGTGGCTCCAATGTTGTTGCCGAGGTTGGGGGAGCCGCGCGAGCGCGAATAGTTAAACCCGACTGTTGCGGTGGGAAAAAACTGGCTGCGTGCCTGGCGAACTAGCGCGCGGGCGGCCATGAAGTTTTCGAAAAACTGCTTGATGTTCTGGTTGTCGATGTTGAGCTGCTCTTCAAGCGCATTCAACTCTGGATTGTTGTAGATCTCCCACCATTTTCCGCGCGGCAGCGCATCCTGGGGATTGGCGACCTTCCAGTCGCCGAGGCCGCCCAGCGTCGGATCGGGTACGGTGTCCGCGTTGGCCGCGGGCTGGTGCGCCGGTACGTTCACCTCTTTGTAGGCGGGCGGGGACTGCGCCGCCGAGGGCGGGTGATACTTGGGGCCGACCACGCATCCGGTGAGTGCGAGGCAAAGCACTGCGGTAGCGAGGTACGGCTTGCTCAGAAGCCTTGAAGAAATCACGCGAGCACCGACTCCCTCACGGTCGCGGTTCGGTAACACGGGAAGCATCTTCACTTTCATGGTAGCGCCGCCTGCAGTTTTCGCTCCGCGCCGCCGAAGCGGAGGCGCAGCCGGTCCAGGAACAGGTACACCACCGGCGTGGTGTAGAGAGTGAGCAACTGGCTCATGATGAGTCCGCCGACAATGGTGATGCCCAGGGGACGCCGCAATTCCGACCCGATGCCGGTGCCGAAGGCCAGCGGCAGGGCTCCGAAAAGAGCCGCTACCGTGGTCATCAAAATGGGACGGAAGCGCAACATGCAGGCTTCGAAGATGGCATCGGCGGTGCTCTTACCCTCGTTGCGTTCGGCGTTCAGTGCGAAATCGATCATCATGATGGCGTTCTTTTTTACGATGCCGATCAGCAGGACGATGCCGATGATGGAAATCACGTTCAAATCGATTTTGAACAGCATCAGCGCCAGCATGGCTCCCACGCTGGCGGAGGGAAGCGTGGAGATGATCGTAAGCGGATGGATCAGGCTTTCATAGAGAATGCCGAGCACGATGTAGACCGCGAGCAGAGCAGTGGCAATCAGGATGGGCTCGGTGGAGAGCGAGTCTTGATAAGCCTGCGCGGTCCCGGCAAAGAAGCCGCGGACGGTCTGAGGCATATTCAGCCGCTCCTGCATCTCGGCCACTTCCTGGGTTGCGTCGCTGAGTGCTACGCCTGTCGAGAGATTGAAAGAAACGGTGACCGACGGAAAAAGGCCGGTGTGGTTAATGGATAGAGGAATCGTGGTGGAATGTGCGCTGGCCACCGAGCTGAGAGGCACGTTGCCGGCGTTCGACGAGTTCACGTAAATATACTTCAGCCCTTCAGGGCTCTGCAAGAACTGGGGTGCGATTTCGAGCACTACATAGTACTGGTTGAGCTGTGTATAGATGACCGACACTTCAGACTGGCCAAAGGCGCTGTACAGCGAGGAATCCAGGCCTTGCACGGTAATGCCGAGGCGCGCCGCGCTGGTGCGGTCGTAGGTGAGATACCGATCCAGCCCGCCATTCTGCTGGTCCGAATTGACATCCTGGAAGCCTGGTAGCTTGCGCATTTCAGCCAACAGA
>CABEDY010000513.1_pt1 | contig 15533 bp, 16 predicted proteins | sample 3423171 | NCBI WGS metagenome assembly CABEDY01 (sample SAMEA5534333, study PRJEB31848) | metagenome | biome: tundra; feature: field; material: soil | place: USA | collected 2013-05 | depth 0.15 m | reverse complement strand
CTGGTCCGGCATCAGCTGCTCGTCCTCAATCGCGGCCGCAAGCGTGCGCCTAAGCTGCGCACCGCCGACTGGTCATCGCCGATTTGTGTATTCTTTTCATGCTCCGGGCACGCGTTCTCCGTTCCACCATCGTGAAGGCTTCTACACTGCTGCACTTGCACAGTGTGCTGAGGAAACGAAAATACCGGATGTTGTTTTCGCACCAGCTCGGGCGTCGGCCTGGCCCGAAGGGACCGAGGAAAGACCTCATCGAAGCCGTCGTTTGCAATGAGACGTCGTAATCCCAGCTGCGGTTGTCTCCGCATCGCTCAGCAGATCGCGCTGGCTTTCGCCGTCGACATCGACAAGGATGTTGTTCGGCGTGTCTTGATGGTTCATTACCGGCCGGAATCGGATTCGGGAGGTCCTTCCTGGCTTACGTTTATCGGTCACATGAACTATCGTTTGTGGAGCTGCGATTTATTCCGAATCGGCAACACTGAGAACACTTTGGGTTCTCGTTGTGATGGACCAATTTACGCGACAGTTGGCATCGTTGATGGAGTGGCACTGTGCCGGATGTTTCATCGAGCGATTCGCGGGCATAGTCTGCCAAAATACCTCAGCTCGGATCATGATCCGCTGTATCGATTCCACCAGTGGCAAGCCAATCTTCGGGTACTCGATATTACGGAAGTCAAGTCTGTTCCTTACGAACCACTTTCGCATCCCTTCAAGAGCCCATTAAAAAGGCGTGGCCGTCCTCCGAAGGATTCCTCTGCTGCCACCCGCTCCTCTGGTTGCTCCAACCGCCAAGAAACGGAAGGGCCTGTCCGCCGCCGCGCGCAAGGCACAATCGCAGCGCATGAAAGCGTATTGGGCGGCGAAACGGAAGAAGCAGGACAGAAACTGACGCCAGTTTCTTCACGATTCCTCCAGTCTTGGGAACCTTAGTGTGCCCAAGGAACCAGCTCCACTGCGCCAGCGCCTTGCTGCTTTTTCACCCGATTGAAGTATCGTCCTTTGTACTCGAAAATATGCAGCAGAGCCAATTCCACGTACCACATCGAGAGCAACCAAGCTTGCGCCAGAACATAGGGAGTTACTCGCCCACCCGATTTCTTTCCGGGGTGAACAAGCGAATTTCGCACCTCAGTCAATATTCCTGGTCCGTCCAGCTTTGAGGGCCTAGCTGCCTTAGTAAGCTCCGTCAAGGGTGTCGGGATGTCGGATGGTATCACGAACTGATGCAATAGGAGCCGAACTTGGTCTGCTGCCGTCAAGCTTCGAAATCCACTAGGGCTGAGGGCGTGGCCGTGCTCCACGAGAACGAGCCATGAAAGTAGTTCTAGAGCAGCCTGCGCGAGGATCAGTGAAGGAGTGACATCGGGTTCATCGCGATTGGCTTCCGCGTACATATCGATGACCGATGTCAGGTCATGACGCCACGTGCTTCGCCATCTCTTCATGAACCCAGTAACGATATCTCGGAGCGCGATGCCGTCGTGATGGGTAAACCAATTCTCAGTCGTACTCCAGCGATCAATCCGAGCGGGAAACCCGAACGCCTGCCACAAGACTTCCGACTCCTTGGGAATTCCCCGTGCCAGACCCAGTCCGATGTGAGCACCACATGCGAACGACAAGAACCATCTCAGCTCCTCAAATATGATTTGCGCCGAGCGAAAACTGAACGCCGCACCATCCGTCCTCGTTGCTTCAATTCTGTGGGTAAGCCCGTAACCGCCAATTTTGCTGAGACCTTCGACTACTTTGTCAATTAACGGGTGGGCTTTGATAATGATGGTATAGCCCTCTCCTTCTAGCTGGACCTCCCGCTTTACCAGGCGTTCAGCCACGTGCGTGAAGAAATCGGGAAAATTGAATAGTGCAGCCTCGATCCGTACAACGTCTGCCCTTTTGCCAACAACCACGGGTTCTCGTTTAGGGTGGGCTGTGATGCTAATGCCCTCGCTGAAAGTCGCTCTGGAAACGATGATTCCTATTGGCTGATCGCTTCCCTCTATAGATAGCGACGCGTCCCCCAGGTCGGTGAAATCTTGAGGATGGAAAGTGCGATTGTCGAACTCGCTTGAGAAGACAACTCGTGGTCGGGGTAGTAGGCGAAGCGAGATTGCAACGGAACAGGGGGCCGTTCTAGTACCGATGCGGAGGGTTGCATTTCGGGTGCACAGCTTTATTACATCATTGGCATTGTTTGGCCAAGAGAAATCGTTATCCGGTGGCATGCCGCTCCGACCCCATTCTTACACGTCACCAAGATGAATTATGGCTATTCGCCAGACAGCCATAATCTCGCCGTTTCCATCGAAGGCTGACCCAACGAATCGCGAGGTGTCGGAAAGACTTCGATCAACGTTCCGTCTTCACCGCGCGAGCGATTCTTTCAATCTCTTCGTCTGAACCTGCTCGTTTGGACTCTTCGCCCCGCCCGCGAGCCACGACTCCAGCTTCGCCATCGTCAGCTCATGCCGCGCCGCCGGGGACTTCACCGTCACGGCCATCCAACAACTGAACCGGCTTGCCGCAGTTGTCGCAAACAAACGCCATCAGCCTTGAGAACCCGGAGCCAAATGAGTCGCACCACAGTGCGGGCACACGGCGCTCGCCACACCCCCAGCGACTTCCATTTCGTCTAGCGTGCGCTGGAGGTCGGACGCCGGAACCGCACGAACCACCACCAGGCATTCGTTGCATACAATTTCCGCAAGGTCTCCCTGGGTGACGCCGAACAAGCACCCACAGCAATCGGGATCTCCAAAATCCGAATGCGAGATGATCGGAACACGCTCGTGGCTCACGACATGATTATCCCGCGTGGAGTTCACTCGGTCGGAACGCTGGGCCGCTCGATGCATCGAAGCATCGAACCGTTAGTGCGTGCTCATCCCTCAGCCTCTCCTTCAATCGATTCTTCTTCATCTGCTCGTTCGGACTCCTTGCGCCGCCGTCCAGCCACGACAGCACCTTCCCCACCGTGACGGTGTGTTCCTCCTCCGGCGGTCTCACACGAATCCTCAATTGAGTCGCTGACCCAAAGTCATTTTCACAAAAGCGCCGCGCCGGAATGCGGCCATGGCTTCGACAGCGGCCTCGTCGAGACTCTCGGCGGGAACGCGAATGGAGTGCTCGATGCCTTCGGTGTCGGTGAACGAGACGAGGCAGGAGCGGACCTTGGCCACAAGGCGAAGGAAAAGAGAATATATCCTAGATCGTTATCCGTTCAATCGGCCACAAGTCGTGCGCGTTTTCAGAGACTATCTAACGCCGCTGGGTTTCTTGGCTGCCTCTTAACGTGAGAATGACGTTCGCTCTATGGCTACGCCGTGGCTGATATACTGATCATGGCTCTGAGCCGAAACTGAAAGTTCAGGCGTGACCACACAAGATGGATGAGAATAGCCATTTTGGCGTCGGCGGATACGTCACAAAGCGTGCGGACGGGTCCCCACGGCCTACGCCCGTATGGTGGCTATCTGTTGGGCTCCTGCTACTGGTGATCATAGTTCTGCTCGTTGTCGTTGTGCGTCGCATAAGCGCTATCCCTGCTATCTCTTTCAACGAGATCGCGCAGGAGCTCACTCAGAACGCAGCCCGTGCATCATTCAAAGAAATAACAAGGATACCTTCTCCCTCCGGTCGTCTGGCCGCCGTAGTTCTGTACAAGGAGGAACAGATTCCCAGTTGGCCTTCAGGCCAGTCAGAGCCTTCGGTTGGCATTGAACCCAAATCACTTATTGATGTCAGGCTCGCCGACGGCAATCGTACGATACGTTCATACGACATAAGTGAACTCCGTTCGCTAGAGCACGTGATGTTTTCCGAGGATGAGAAACTCGTGGCAATGGCAGGAGAGGGAGGTGTGATCGTCGCAGACGTGCAAAGCGGAATACTGAAGGTGGAGACTCCGCATTGGGAGCCGGGCGGGCCCCCGATCAAATACACCCACATGGCATTCGCTAATGGGAAGCGACTCTTAAGTCTCGATACGGCGAACACTATTTGGGTGTGGAGCACGGCCGATTGGAATCTGAAGCTGAAGGGCACTCTCAAAAACGCGCGCTTGATCGTGCAAAGTAGTTCATCATTGGACTGCGATGACATTGACATGTTGACCATCCTGAATCGTGTTTCGGCTTCGGAAGGCAAAATCATGACAGAAAACTTCATTGAACCCAGGGGCTGCGCAGCTGCTCAGTGACCGGACGCGAATGGGGAGAAATGAATGAACTCCATTAGACCGCAGGTAATAGCGATGGCTGGCCCCACGGTATGTGCTGTGGTCGCGGGGTCCTGGTTGATAGCAAGTTCAGCGACGGTCGATGACGACATAACGAAAGTAATCGCCGAGGCCTCGCTCATGATCTCATCAAATCCTTCTTCGGGAATAGGCGTGGCTTTTGGCACAGAGGTTATGAAGGCCATGGGTGAAAGAGCTTTGCCGACGATCCTGAAAATCACCAGCCCAACAACACGAGCGTTCTCCTTGACTGGGGCGGCTCAAGGGGCTGCCGAAATAAGTCGCCGGGATTGGGTAGATGCTCTGGCTGTGGAGGTTAAGAAGTGTCGCGTAGCCGACCCCGCAGACGACCTCATGGTACAAACCGAAATGGCCTTCGCGTTTGCGTGGGAAGGACGCTCTCAAATAGTGCGCGCTATCGCTGACCTTGTACTAAAGAATGTATCCCACATTCCGAAAGCCGATCGCCGCGTTGCAGTTCTCGCGCACGCTGCTCCGATTTTCCTTCTATCGGACCGATTTGCTGAAGCTCAAAAGACCCTTGAACTAGCTGGCGCTCGTACGTCAATCTCGAATTTCCAGGGCAATACATGGCGTTCACAAAACGTACTGACCCAGTTCGGTACCAACAAGTACTCAAGCAGCCTGACTTTAGTTCGAATGCAGGATGGCGAGCATTCTCAGTGCCGTGCTGGACTGCTTCCGAACGACACGCAGGGGGAGGGGCTCGAATGCCAGCTTGCGGTTTGGCTTCCAGCAAAGGAAGGCCGTTACGGCGATGCGCGGCGAGCGGTCCAGCAGGTTTGTGGACCGCCTGAAAAATATTCAGCGTATTTGACGATCCTTACCGAGTACAACAAGAAACAGACCAAAGTCGCCAATTCGAAGAATTGAAGCGGAGCAAGACTCTATCAACTCTGTAAACGCCGTTCTACTATTTGCCTTCGAATCGGCAGCTACCGCGTGCAGGCAACACCCTAGCGGCTACGGATAACAAGTCCCCTTGACTGTGGAGCCAGCATTGCGGACTTGTGCAGGTTGCCCACAGGCAGCACCATCAAGCAAGGGCCTAATGTCACGCGGAAATGTCCGGGAGGCCGGTCCATGATAAGCTCGATAGCCTCACGGCTTACGCAAGATGCGTTATTGGTGGGTTAACCAGAATCAAACCTTCCGCCAGGAATTGGGTGGCGGATACGTCTGGTCACCGAAACGCAACGCCAACGGAGCGCGGAACCCATTCTATGAGTCCATGCGCGAGATCTCGCCAGGGGACATCATCTTCTCTTTTGTGGACACGCGAATCGCGGCCATTGGCATTGCTGATTCGTATTGCTGGGAAATTCCGAAGCCGCTGGAATTCGGATTAACCGGACAATACTGGGAGAACGTCGGCTGGAAGGTTAACGTCCGATTCACGCCCCTCCCTAACAAGGTTCGACCGAAGGATCATATGGGTGTCTTGAGAGCCGTCCTGCCCGAACGTTATTCCCCGCTCCAATCGAACGGGAACGGCATTCAGTCCGTCTACCTAACGCAACTTCCCCAGCACTTCGCCGAAGTCCTTGCCGGGTTGATTGGTGAAGAAGCGCGATCGCTCATCCTAGCGCGTGAGCTGGAGTGCCCGCGTTGCTCTAGCAGGTCCTCACAACGTCGCATCGACAGAGAATATCAAAGATACCAGCGGACTGCACAAAGAATGAGCGCCTGTCCTGTTTGCCGTCAACTTGAAGTTCGTCGGTCGCCTAACCATCTCACTTTTTTTTCACGTTGTCCGCCAGGGCCTTCGGAAGTTTCAACACGACCGCCCAGTTCGAAAGAAGCCGCCGCACACACAACAACGTTGCCGGTAGCGTCCAGGTCGAAGCACCAGAAGCCGGCCCGGCCGGGGCGAGACGCCCGGTACAAACGGTGTACATGACGTTATATTTCCCTGCGATCCTGGAGGTGTGGAAGGTCGTAGAATCAGCAACTTGCTGCATTTAAAAGAGGTCGCTTAATCGTGGTTCGAGCCCATGCCGGGGAGCCAACCTTTTAGTTGTAAGGACTTAACTGCTTTACCGCACCGCTCGTGTACAATGCGTGTACAAGAGGGGGTGTTGAATTCGTTGAAGAAGTTGAAGAAAGATGTTTCGGCGCCGATCCGCCAAACTCTTCTGTTTCTAATCGATTAACTCTAGATCAATCACAACGGCGTTGCAAGAGCCGTGAATTCAATTCGACAACACGGGTCGTCGAAGTTGGGCATAACCCAATGACGTGGATCCGACTTACCAGAAGTGCATTGGAGCTTCAGCTTGCGAGCCCATCCCGCATGTGTAATGGGCCTTTCCAGCATTCGTCAAAGCTCTTACGCGAACGCCGCGCGGGACCCGAGAGTTCGAACAGGAGTTGATCGGAATTCAATGCTGTTCTCGACTGGAGCCGGATTGGCGGCGACCGCATTCTCTGGTGTGCTTCTTGCCGGCGTACCGCCCAATGCGAAAGCAACCGCCGTACACGACTCGTCCCCCGGCCAATAGGAACCGTGGACATAAAGTACGCCATTATGCGCCATCGGAAGAGGCACGTGCCATGTGTTTGCGGGTCCCCCGGCGCGGCCAACCGCGGTTGGGAAAAACGCTTCACCTGCCGCGGTCTCTCCCATCGGAAACGCCCACTGAAGCACAGGATCGCCTTCGGAGCATAGAACTGGGTTCTTCGCACTCAGCGTGGCGCCACTTCGTAGAGCGCCGTTGGCGTCCACGTTTCTTACGACCACCGCTGCCGCCATCAGCACGACCACTCCAACGGACGTATTAGGGGGCAAACCACCGTGCGCCCACCTCGACAACAGTTCCACAACAACCCGGCAACCGAGGGAATGTCCAACAAAGTTCACGACCATGGGGCGCGAATGCGGAAGGAGCGCAAAATAGTTCGCTAAGGCTTTGGCTGAATCGATCGCTGGCTGGATCTGATTCGGGTAGCTTAGCGTGGATACAATTTTGTTCGGTTCATCGCCGGGCCAAAGGAATTCTGCAACCTGCGCCGTTAGAGTGCTGAATTTGATTCTCAAATGGCCAAGAAACTGCTGGTACGAGGCCAGAGCGTCGGCGCGGCTGTTGTTGTATCCGTGGAGAAAGACGAGGAGGTTAGATTTGCCGGCAAGATGGCCACCTTCCTCTGAGGCTGGGACCACGGGGCCGCCCGAATTCGTCGCCGGGCGTCGAACGCTGATTATGATCGGATCACTCACTGTCCCCGGGCCTTCTGTAGAACGGCTAAAAGATCCTTGGCTACCGGGGCGAGAAATCCTGCAAGCGTGGCACTCACTAGCACGCTGACAAAACTAGGCGCGATAGTCGGCCTGTAGGCCATTGCGATCCACGCGAGAGCGGCGCTGAGGGCGATTGAAGAGAACTGGAGTATCCACTTCCATCTAAATCCGGCCGTGATCTGTAGTGCATCAATTGCTCGCTGGCATTGATGAGTCACTCGATTCCGTGCGTCGAGGAACGCTTGTGTGGGAGGAACCGACGGGCCCGCAAGCACCAGATTTACGTCGGGGCTACTCGCCCCGGAGGCGGTAACGGCAAAAAGGTTGACATGGTCTGCCGGAAATTCGAGAACTATTTGGATGGCCGCCGTAAATTGTCCGCACAGTTGCTCAATTTGCAAGTCGTAGAGGGCACCGCGGTCGCCATCGACTGCGAGCTCCAACAAATCTTCTTCTGCGATCGATGCAGACACAGCTGGATTATCGAACTTCTTACGCGCCTCCGCAGCGCCTTCTTCCATCCATTTGGACAGATAATAGCGCTGAAACCACTGTCGGACCGGTAGTAAGTCCTTTATCGTTTGCAGAAGCGCCATACTCACGCCGCCCAGAATACTAAGCGCGAGCACGTATGCTTCGAAATGGCCAGCCACGTTCGAGAAAAATTTCGTCAGCCCGAGATCCATTCTTCGCTTCTCCTTTCTTGAAGCTCTAACCAGCCGGGATTTCCATTTATTTGGGTCTCGGCTTTTAAGGGAGTATACCTCCTATCGCCGTCGTCGCGATGACCACGGCAGCGATCCCCCAACAATCTGGCGCGCCTCACACCCCGACACCTCACCGTCTTTCCACGTGCCCTTCTGCGGTCACTTTTGGAAGATAGAGTCTAGATCAAGCGTTAAGCCGATTTGTGCGCGCTTCTCGCTCTCGTTGATCAGTTCGGTTCGATTTGACCAAGTGAAGGATATCGGTACTTTAATAACTCCACTCTTTATCGGCAACGTTACTTTGGCCTGACCGATGGCGATGGGTCCTTTAGTCGCAAGGAGGGTGCTCGCGGCGCCTGGGAGAATGATTCCGGTCCCCGGTGCGGTGTCGCCGGCCGGGATGCTTATCAATGCGGCATCCCGCATCCATTGGTAGTAAAATCCCACCGTGAGAACGGCCTTACCGAACTGTGGGATGGTGCCGAGCGGCCGGTCGACCTGTGCCGCCGCCTGAAGGTCCCGAAGGCGCCCCACCTTTACCCCCGAGGGCACGCTGTCATACCACTCGGACGCGCCGTTGAACGTCAGTAACAAGGACCCTTTGGGCGGCTGGTACGAATAGATCACGCGGATATTCGAGAGGTTAGGTTGCCCCAACGGATGTAACGAATTGAATTCTACGCTGACGTTTTGCGTCTGCAGTTGGCGAAGTACATCGTCACGCTGCAAAAAGGAGGCGTCAATGGCGTTCTGTGCGGCCTCTACTTGTGCCATGAAATTCGGATTTTTCTTAACTAACTCGTCGATAAGCGCGTCGAGTTGTTGTTGGAGAGCGTCCAGCAGGCGGCCCGCTGGCGCGTTCTGAAGTGCGGCAAGGAAGGATTCTCTCCAAGTAGAGAGGGTGGTCAAGTTTGCTATTACTGCCGGTACGGTCTTGTCCAGCTCTGTCTCGTCTGATGACGCTGCAACCTTCTCCATGGCTTGCGCCCAACCCTTGACGTTTTTAGTGTCATACAAGGTCTTGTGAAAATAATCGTAGCGGACATTCCAGGCGCTCATGCGGTTGCCGCTGGCGAGAATTCCGGTCGTGGCGGGAGCGCCTGTGGCAGCATTTGTTCCAGAGACCTGTTGAGTGCCGGAACTAGCGTCGGTTTCAACCGAAATGGAGGTGGAAAAGCTCCGCGCCCATCGTGATGGCGTTGAGCAGCCGACCGCTAAAGAGTTACAACCGAGATACGGGTTGCCCGCGAAGAGCCCGGCGATACCTGCCAGGTTGCCGCGGGCGGTGGTTGTGTTGCCGGAGGTGGTTTCGTTAATCGTCCCGTATTCAGTCGCCAAACTCAGAACGTCGGCAGCAACGGAGCTCGACAGGAGCGTCGTTGTGCCGGAATTTCCAGCGGTGCTACCGAGCATCTTGTTCAACTGCCCCGCCGCGACCTGTTGGGCAAAAGACCCCAGCGGATTGTAGCGTGTCGCCATAATATACGCCACGAAAGAATGTGCTCTGCGGGTTGGTAAAAGCGACTCGAGATTCAACCCGCTAGGGTCAGAGACCGGCCGCGTGCCGGGTGCCGCCTTGTTCCACGCTGCGATTGCATCGGCCAGTTGGGGAGATTTGGCGCTTCCCAAATACCGCTGGAGCGCCAAAGCTTTGGTTGCCTTGTCCACCTGACCCCAGAGGCTGAATCCGCACACGAACAGTACGCTAACTATAATTTTTTTCATTTTGATGTCTCCCTCAGCTCTTACGACCCAGTGATCTCGTATCCCGTTCCCGGGTTCGCCGGGTCGAAATAAAGTGTCTCCAGCACTTGGCGGCTCGCTCCACAGGCCTCCACCACCTGCAACTTGGCGCCTGGGACGAGCGCCTCGAAGTGGAGAAACAGATAGTTCGTGCCGACCGCAATGGTGAAGGTGAATGGTGCTGCCGTGACGGCTTTGCCGTTATATGCCGCGGAAACGATGACCAGTCCGGAACCGGCCGGACCGGTCATATCGATAGTGAAGGAGGATCCCGTCTTCCCGGTGAAGTCTTCATTCCCGGAAACGCTAGCAGTAAGGGAACAAGCCATAATCGTCAATGTCCTTTCGTCGCGCCAGAACGAGCTCGGCTCGCAGGCGTGTCTGCACTAATAAGCGCAACCCGTGACCAGGAGCGGCCACGAGCAAACGGATATTTGCGACGGTGGGGTATAATCCTTAGCTAAAGACCACCACCTGTAATGGATCCGGAAGGCGATATCACGCGTCTCATCTCGGCTTGGCAAAATGGCGATCGGGACGCGGAGAATTCATTGTTCAATGCCTTATATCACCGGCTACACAGCATTGCCCTGCAGTGTCTGCGCTCTGAAAGGCCAGGACATTCGCTTGGACCTACCGTGCTGATTCATGAGGCCTATCTCCGTTTCCAGCGTGCCGAACATCTGGAGATAACCGACCGCGGACATTTTCTGGCGTTGGCTGCTCGTGTTATGCGCCGCATTGTGGTGGATAGGGCCCGCGCGCGTCGTTCCGAAAAAAGAGGCGGAGACCAATCCCACGATAGCGCGACGGACTCAATTATCCCGAGCGATACGGATGTCGAGCAGATCCTGGCTGTGGATCTGGCGATGCAAAATCTTTCCAGCCAATCCGCTCGCCAGGCACAACTCGTGGAACTTCGCTTCTTCGCCGGTTTTAGCGAGCAAGAGTCCGCCATCGCCCTGGGAGTCTCGGCCCGCACGGTCCGGCGCGAGTGGCAGATAGCGCGGACGCGGCTTCGGATGGCTATCGATGGATCCCCAAGTCTCGGCTAGCCGACTGGAGTTAGCAAACCAAATTTTCGTCGATGCACTGGAGCGGCCCGCCGCGGAACGCCTCGCGTTCGTCAGCGAGCGCTGCGGAGCCAATCCGTCGCTGGCAAACAGCGTCATGAACCTGCTGGCCCGGTATGGCAGCTTGGGCGATTTTCTTGAAGTACCGGTCCTCAGTGCCGGCTCTTCCGATGTCAGCCGGTTCGTCCGCGGCGAAGTCCTGGGCGGCCGGTTCCGCATTGTCGCCGAGATAGGCCGGGGAGGGATGGGGGAGGTATATCGTGCCGAAGATGTGGAACTCAACGAAACCGTTGCCCTGAAAGTCTTGCGCGCCCGCTTCCGCGGCAACGAGTCGATGGACGCTCGCTTCCGCGACGAGATCCGTTTGGCTCGCAAGATCGCGCAACCCAACGTTTGTCGTATCTTCGATCTCTTCCTGGAACAAGCGGGCGGAGCGCAGGTCTTGTATTTCACCATGGAGTACCTTGCTGGGCCGACTCTAGCCAAACGGTTGACTGAGGGGCCCCTGGGTGCCGGCGTGGCGCTGCGAATCGCCCGCCAGGTTGCGGCGGGTCTGGATGCCGCGCACGCGTTGGGGATTGTGCATCGCGACCTGAAGCCCGCCAACATTATTCTGGTACCCGAAAAGGACGGCTCGGAGCGTGCCGTCATCACAGACTTTGGCCTAGCCAAGGTTCTGGACGCCGCCGGGGCAACGGGCGGCCAGACAGCGGTTGGCCAGATCCTGGGTACGCCCGACTACATGGCGCCGGAACAGTTCCTGGGAGAGGAGGTTACCTGCGCCACGGACGTCTTCTCGATGGGCCTCATCATTTTTGAAATGGTGGCGGGAAGGAAGGCGTTTCCCTCTGAGAACCCGGTCCGTTCCGCTGTACGCCGGATGCTGGAAGCTCCTGACGCAACCTCGTTGCTGGCCGCCGGCGTGCCGGCGCAGTGGAGCCGTGCCATCGCGCGCGCCTTGGCTTCGAATCCGAAACAGCGCTATCCTTCGGCTGCATCGCTCGTGGACGCCTTAGCCGGTCCCGGAACGATCCTCGGCCGTCTTTCGTCATCGGTGGTTTCGCGGCGCGCCATCTTATCGGCGGCAGGGACAGTAATTGCCGTGTCCCTTTATTTCGGCATCTTGCGCTTTATAAGATGGAACCCCAAGCTCCCGGAGAAACCGCTGCTGATGCTGACGCCGATCACGCACTCGACCGATACGCCGGATGGGCCGCTTTCGGCGCACGCCCTGGATGAACTTCTGGCCAACCAGCTTCAGCAATCGAGATACGTCGAGACGCTGTCCCGAGAGCGAATTCAGGCAGCCTGGAACCGGATCACCGGCAACACCACCCGAGCTCCGGAACAATTCAGCACCTCTCAGGCACGCGAAGTCGCCATGCGGGCGGGCGCTCAATTCGTGGTTTTCGGAAATCTTGCGCGCGTGGGAGACGAGCACGTTCTGCAACTGAAACTCGAACTGATGGGAAATGATACCGGTAGCCCGCGCAAGAGCTGGCCTAGCAATGAGCCACGCAATTTTTCGGTGCGCACTGAAGTGTCTATTCCTTCCGCGGTACATGCCGGAGCGGACTGGCTTCGGACCATCGCCGGCGAGTCGTTTGCCGAAGTAGCCGGTAGCAGCCGTCCCCCTGAAGAGCTAACCACTTCCTCCTGGCAGGCTTTTCGCGAATATACGCAGGCAAATTTGGCATGGATGAAAGGAAACGCCGAGGATGCCATCGACCATTTGAAGGTGGCGATCAAACTCGACCCGGACTTTGCGCTTGCGCACGCGCGGCTGGCGGATATTCTGATCGCGCTGGAGCGGACCGATGAGGGCTTGCCATATTACTCGATTGCAGCAGAGTCCATTCGGAAGAAGAACCTGACGGATCGGGAGTCGTTGCGCATTCGCGGCATGTTTGCCTTGGATACCGGAGAGAACGCAGAGGCGGCGCAGATTTTCACGCGATACGCCCTGGAATATCCTGACGACGGGCTTCCACTTTTCTACAAGTCCTCCGCAGTGGGACTACTGGGCCGCGATGAGGAAGCACTGCAGCTAACCGCCGAAGCGATGCACTGCGATCCGGTGTCGACCCCGTTTCTCTTAAATCACGCTGTGCAACTGCTGGGCGCGGGGCACGCGGAGGAAGCCGAGAAACTGTGTAGAAAAGCAGCCGCATTGAATGCTACCGACGGAGTTGATCACCTGCGCGCGGTCCTGGCGCTCCATCGCATGGATTCGGAGGCGGCCTGGCAGAGTCTGGAGCATTTGAGGGCCCAGGGATTGTCGCCGCAGTACCGAAGCAAGGCATGGTCCCTCGAAGCTTGCCTTCGCGCGGAACAAGGCAGATGGACGGAAGCGGAGGACCTGGTCCACCAGGGGACCGAGTTTGTTCTCAAGATGGGTCTCGGCAATCAGGAAGTGTTTGCGAAGAAACGCCTGCTTGCCAGAATTCATGCGCGACTGGGACGGCGCGCTGGGGCGGTGCAACTGTGCCGGGAAATGCTGGCGCTAGACCCGGGGTATGAAGGCAAGCTGCAGACAGGATGCCTGCTGGCTCAATGCGGCGAAATCAACTCAGCTCGCGCTTGCAGGATTTCAGGTCTGCCGGCGTGGCCGTTGTACCTTCACTGGGCGGCCCGTCTGGAAGGCGAGTTGGCTTTGGCCGAAGGCCGGCGCTCGAAAGCGTTGGCCCTGTTGCGTGCGGCTCCCCCTGCTTCCTTCGAGAATGAGTGGCCGGAATGGCTCCTACGCGCCGAATTGGCCGAAGGTGATGCTTCTGCAAGCATCCAGTTGGTAAGGGCGCTCTTGAAGCGGTTTGCCTGGTATTGGTATCAGGCCGACGTGAACGGCCCAGGCTTTCTATCGTGGGCTATCGACCTTGCGGGGAGCCTCAGCCTCCCGGCAACCGATCTGGCGCTTGCCGGACGGATACGTGAAGCGCTGAATAAGTCAACTAGTTACAGAAAGGAAAAGTAATGGCACTCAGCAAAGGAAAGTCAGTCGCCCTGTATTTTTTTGTCCTCAGTGACTCAAGTTTGCGGCGAACACTGGAGGGACGCACCGGCCCGGTTTTGGCGCCAACCGCGGTGAACCCTCCCGTGAACGCAGACGACCTCTACAATCGGTTCAAGAACTATGTTACGGCCAATTTCGGCATGGCTGCAGGAGACATCCCAGTGAATGTGAGGAAGTTGTTTGTCCCCGCGGGTGGCCAAAATAACGTAGCGACCGACAACATAACGATTCTCGCGGCATTGGATGGCTTCTATAACCCGGCTCTAGGCCCTTGCCCAAAGACAACCGACGAACAAGCCATCTTCGCAGCATTGAGCCCGATCGCGTGAGTATGAATCGCAGGAGCTTCCTGGGAATGACGGCGGCAAGCGGCCTTCTCCGGCCCCGATTGTGGGGCGCGTCCGATCCCTGTCCGACCGAGCAGGGGGTGCTGTGCCCCCTGCCGTACAAACTCGGTCAATTCCCTTCGAATGTCTTTAGCCCTTCCTGGCCGGATTTGACTCTCAAGCGGCCACTGTGGTCGGAGCTGCTGAAGCCGGGCAACTCCCAGTTTGATAGCGTAGTGGCCGACCTCCGCAGAGCCTATAGACAGATGGCCGCCTACGATTCGCTCGACCCAAGAAGCCTGCTCTACCAGGCCTCACTGCATCGTTACTACTGCGGGCACGACGGGGGCGAGCAGTCTTTGCCGCCGACCGTTCGCGGAATTCACGACAACTGGGCGTTTCTGCCTTGGCATAGGGCGTTTATCTACTTTCACGAGCGCCTCATTCAACATGAGTCGGGCAACCCAAAGTTTCGTCTACCTGTGTGGGATTGGGAAACTTCTTTCGGTCACCAAGTGCCCGCTGTCTACAACGACCTGGGACCGATCCAAGATCCTAAATGCAAATGCCAGCGACGCACCTCGATCCCCCCCATCCGTGCCTGTACCATTCAAGCTTGGCTTCAGTGCGACTTCACTGCCTTCGTAGGGACCGACACGGAACCTCCAGCCGCCCAATCTGGGCCGCATTCAACCGTACACGTTAAGCTTGGCGGGTATATGAGCGCCCTTCAGACCGCTGCCGCCGATCCGGTCTTCTACGCGCACCACGCCAACATCGACAGGTTCTGGCTGCATTGGAGGACCATGCACGATCAGCAAAATCTTCCGGACGTTCAGGCCGGGAAGCAGTTCTATTTTTTCGATTTTCCGATAGGGCAAAATCCCAAGCCTGTAGTTGTCACCGCCCATGATTTTGAGGATATCTCCAAGCTCGGCTACACCTACGACTCGCCGGCATACACGTTTGCCGACGTCACCTTAGTGAATGCGACCAAAACAGGATCGCAAGGCATTCTCACGCTGGAAGCCGGAGCGGTGGACAAGTTTTCAGCATGGCTGCAGAATGTTTTCCCGTTTGTTCCAGTCGAAGACTTCCGTGATTGGCTGACAAATGGAGCGCAATCGGCATCTCTGGCCGCTCTTGGAATGCTTGCAGTGGCAACCAATCTTATG
>CABEDY010000511.1_pt1 | contig 15542 bp, 15 predicted proteins | sample 3423171 | NCBI WGS metagenome assembly CABEDY01 (sample SAMEA5534333, study PRJEB31848) | metagenome | biome: tundra; feature: field; material: soil | place: USA | collected 2013-05 | depth 0.15 m | reverse complement strand
ATCTCTTCGAATAGTTCCACTTTGTGCCTCCTGTCCATTCCGGAATGGTTTCATTCCGGGTTGCCCAGGTGGGCCAAATTAGACGATCGAAGTGGGCCAATTTAGATGAGCGAACTCATTCCCATCAACTAAGCGAAAGGCCTTCCAGCAACAATCGCAAGTCCCTTCGTTCGAGCGGAACTTTTAAGCATGCCCCACGCGATTCGGCGTTTCAAGCGGTACAATCAAATGAGATAAAACATTTTAGCCTCAGGGCGTCCGGTTTACTTGCGGAGGAATGGAATGTGTCGCCGATGAAAATAGCGGTCAGTTACACTCATAAGTACCATCCAAATCCTCGGCTGTCGGCCAATCAGGTGGCAGACTATCTCTCGGCTAACGCAACTAATCGAAGACGCATTCTCTCGGACGCAAAGTACCCATCGACTATGATTGTGGTCCGGTACGATGACGCGAGAACGGCGGTCGCCGCGCACATGGCTGCCAATGACGGTAAGAAAAACATATTAGCGGATGCTCTCGAAGCACTCAGGCGTAAGGCAGCGAAACAGGACATCACCGACTACAAACGTCAAAACCACAAGCTCTGCACTGAGGCAATCGAGGGGTTCCAAGCCACTGAAACGAAGATGGGCGTCGGCTCGGTGAAGTTCAAAGCGCCCGACATCCACAACTCGAAGCTGAAAATTTCCGGCGTCAACGTGTCTGTATCACTTGATCTAATGACGGAAAGAGTCGATGGCAACGGTAACAAGGTTATTGGCGGCGCCGTGCTGGTGTTTTCCAAGACGGGCGGCCCCGAGAAAAACATTGAGGCCCGCTGTCGGGCAATTGCGCTCCTCACCCACGAAGTTCTGAAGCAGCAGTTGAAGGCCGGCGAGACTTGCGATCCGAACATCTGCATGGCGATTGACGTTTTTAACGGCAAGGCCTATCGTGCCAAAGCCCAACAAAAGCAATTATTCAAGACCGTTGAAACTTCATGCGAAGAAGTCGCCACGGTCTGGCCCACGATCAAGCCGCCAGCAAATTACAACGGCCCGCCTATTCCAAAACCCTGATCTGTAGATCAGTTTTAGGTTTATTGACATCGGGCACGAGAAAGGTGTTCGTCGCATTAGCTACGCGAAATGGCGCGTAGATTCCAGCAGATCCCTTCTGATCAGCGACCGAGGGAGGTCTACAAAAGCTCGCGACGTGAAAGCCATTTTCTGTACTCTCCGCTTCGTCTTGTCAGGAAACGGATGATGGGCGACACGACCAACGGCAACAAAGTTACCGCCGGCATAGAAGAGGGCACGCTTGTCCTATCTCGTAAAAGAGATCGGCACGTCTCACCGGATGCTCATCTATGCGCGAAGCGAACGGTACAGACTTCGTGCGGCGCTTCACCTCAGCCCGGACCGTTCGTAGACCATAAGCTCTTTGGCCCGATCAATTATTGCCCGTCCTTCTGCCTCGCGTTTCCTCTCACATTTATGGTTCGATGATTCAAGTCCAATCATGCTGCAGTAGCCACTGAGGCCTTTCAATATCTTGGGCCTTGAACTTCTCCAGCGCCTCCCGACGTGATCCGACGGTTGCACTTCGAATTCTGCGTTCCCCATCCAAAGAAGGTTGGAGGCTGTATTTCATTTTGAAGGAGTTTCGCACTGTACGGAAAGCATTTCAGAGGTTTTTCTTCACGTACAGCATATGCCTGGCCAGTCGCACCAATTCGAGCTTGCATACTGAGACCTTGCGCTACCCTTTGCAACCCGAAATTCCGGTTCGGAATTGAAGTCGGAGTTCCACAAACTCACCTGCCAGCAATAGGCGGAACCGACCTGCAGAGGCTCACGGCATCGTTGATGATACGAACTGCCTCTTTGGCGGACTCGGCATCGGGGAAGACAAACTTCGCCCGATCATATTGACACATCCAGTACTCTTTCCCAGGCAAAGCCACCGTAAAAGTACCGGTACGCTTATCAAAATCGCTCTCTACGGCTGGAACATCTCGCAAGTCGACTGCATCGACAGGTTGTGAACCTCGACGTGTGCCATAGGCCTGCGGCCCGCAGGGCCATAAGTCTGGCTTCGCCTTCCCTAGCGTTATGACATTCATAAAGCAGGAGGAGATCCTTATTTCGGCAGTGAAATTTTCACCCCTACTGTCACGCAATTTGCCGCGATCATGTAAAAGCGTATTTAGTCTAATTGCCGGCTCGCCAATGTCTTTGGCAGTGATGGGGGTCAGCGATCGCTGTTTGGTTTCATCAGCGATAGCCTCCACTGTGATTGATGAGCGCTGGCGTGGATCGCCGGTTAGCACGATCTCTTGATTCGGCGAGTCGAAGGCGGTATTGAGATCAAATGAGTTGAGGGTCTCGCCCTGATCCGTGAACATCTTGAGCTTGACGTGACCCTTCGCATGGATTTGAACTTTCCCAACCTGATCGATGGAACACTCCGCTACACCCGTGAGATCAGCCAACCGGGCCTTATAGTGGTCGTCAGACCCGGTTCGGATCGGCAGCCAAAGTTCCTTGTCGGACCGCACGGGAAATGTCCCAGCCTTCGATCCGATTCCTGGTCCGTAGAGGAGGGTGCTTCCGTCGACAAGCTTGTCATCTAGATACATCTCAAAATAAGCGCGCCCACTGGATCGAAACCAACCGGAAAGCTCGCCGACCTTGACTTCGTTGAGAGAGAGTGCGCACGAAGTGCCACTAGGAAGACGCTGGGTTCGCGGGCTCTGCTGCGAAGTCTCCTTCGACTGCGCGTACACGGATAGTTTCACGCCACGGAAAAAGGAAGGCAGCTCAGCAAACCGCGGCTTAACCCATTTGCCCTTTGGTTGCGACGGATCTATATCGTAGACGTAGTCGTTCATGGGTCTGAGAATGTTCCAGACCGGCCAGGGGCCAAGGGCGTAAAAGTCGCCCATTGTAGTGCGCCGCTGGCTCGTTTTCCCGTCCGGAGCTCTATCAGGACCTTCGATGTCAATGCGGATCCGCCCGGGAATGCCGTTGCCAGAAAGCGGAAGTGTCCAGTACCCGTTCTCGTTGGTGATGGTGTTGTCGTCGCCGTGGAGCACTTTAAATCCAGCCGCCGGTTCTCCGTCCATCCACAATTGACCACGGATATAGGTGGGGCCGAGCAGGCCATTCAACACAAAAACGACAAGAGTGAGAAGGATGCCAATTCCGATCGTATCTCGGACAGGCTGGGAAAAACGGCTCAGGTTTCGATCTAAGAAACCGAGCATCGGATTGACTATCCCGGTGTTAACTTGGTTTGTCGGCTCGCGCGGCGTCCCCCCGCGCTGCTTCGACTCAGACGCCGCCATTCTTGCACTCTCCTACGTATGTCCAAGAATCGCTGAAGAAGTTTTTATACTTCCCCTTATCCGGAATTTGCATTTTGGCCTCCCGGCATCAGGTAGTATACATGGAAGTGAAAGGGACTCACGCAGAAAGCCCCGAATCAGGGCGCGGTGGAATTTGCGCGGAATGCCGCTCGCGAAACGGCCTAGCACCAAGCCGCACAAGTTGATGGTGACCGGGCGGATCAATCCAGTAGTGCCTTGCTCGATTTCGGCTGCCTCGCGCAGGACTGCGCTCATCAGGCCTGCATCAACCCGCTGACCAGACTTGCTCATGAACTCCTGTGCGGCATTCTCGGAAAAAGCGAATACTTCTTTCAAATTTACATCGAGCAGCCGCTTCGGCCAAGCCTGGTTATCTAAGACTCCCTGGTACTCCGATCGAAACACCAAAATAAAGGTTGGACCGTCATCCTGACTCAGCGACGTCAAAACCTTCTGGAACGCCTGCTGGTGCCCATCGTCCTTGAGAATCAGGAACTCCTCGAATTGATCGACGACAATAATGATGTGACGCGGTTCGGAGGACCGGCGCAGACGTTGGCTCGCGCGTTCGAGCAGAGTTTTGACGTCGCTTTTGACTGGCCCGTCCCAAACCAGGCCAGGTTTCAGAAGCTCCTTGTCAATCCTGGCAAGCACATCTTCGTAGCCTCGAACGCTCACGATGAGATGGCCGGAACGCCGTAGCTTCGGCAAGACCCAAGCCGAGAGCAGAGAGCTTTTGCCCGTACCGGAAGCGCCTGTGAGGTACAGTACCTGCTCGTTGCTTTTTTCAATCCAGTTCAGGATTTCTTCATGAGCGTTATCGGCGCGCTCGAACCCTTCTTCCTTTTCGCGAGGGCGGAGAGTAAAGTAACCCGTTTGCAGAGCCCCGCTCATTTGCGAGTAGCGCTTGATGCGCCGCCGTTCGATGATGGACGGGATGGTGGAGAAGACCAGCGCCAACAGCGGAAAGGAAGCAATTAGGACAACGCCGAGCCAAGGCGGCGCGCCAATATCTCGAAGCCCCTTGCGCAAGTTGTCGAACTGTGTGATCGCAAGAAGCACTGCGGCTGAATACGCAGTTAAACCACCGACCCAAGACGTAGCAAGACGGGCCATGAAATCGATCCAGTCGCGACTAGCTGTTAGTTCTCCGGTCGGCGAGACGCTGGAAACCGGCGCGGAAACCTCTTTCGGCATATTGACTAGAGTGTAATACGCGCGGATTGGTGCACAGCAGCCTGCTTGCAACTATCCCCTTGCATTTACAGCATATTTCGGTGGCAGCGTATGATAGCGTCTCTAGGATTCTAATGTAGTGCTCCTGCGATCGATTCCGTGGAACGACTCAAGGTCCAGGCCGGAGCATTTGCGGACGCTACGGCAGGACCGGAACTGCAGCTAGGCTCGATCCTGGAAACAACCGCTTTAGTACCCCTGTCCTAATAGCAGGTGCGCTCCGTCGACAGTCAAGGTCGTAGGTGCCTTGCTTTCCAAGAACTTGCGATGCCATGAATTCCTCGCGCATGAAATTGTAGTCGAAATTGTAGACATGGATTCCTCAAGATTCCACAAGGTTCTACAAGCCCTGTTTTCTAAGTTATTGAATCTACAGATTCGCCTGAAGGGAGCGCACCTGTGCCCAAGGCGGATTCCGGCCCTTGCACAAAGTGGTCTGTTTTCAGCACTTTTCTTTTCAAGCAGATGGCGCGATCTTGTTGCGCTCTGTTGAAGTGTGTTGAACTCTTGGAATCCTACGTCTACGATTTTATCTACACCTCTGAAGCCTTCGGAGTAGTAAACGGCTGATGGACGACGGATGATCTCCCTGCCCTTCTCTCTCCATTGCCACTCCGCCCGGCGAGTCGGCGGAGGGCTGGCAGAGACGCCGATGAGGCGTGAAGGAGCGTGGAGGATGTTTGCGCTACTATCCTCCCATGAGCAAGCTCTTCGTTTGGCACACACGAGTCGGGCCTTTTTATATCGCCGAATCCGAAGGACGATTTCATCCCGTCTTCCGCGACGAATCGCTTGGCGGTTATCATAGCGCCGCGTCCGCCGCCGACGATCTTGCCGGAGGCCATACCTTTTCGATTCCGGCGGGATCGATACTGGCGATCTCGGCATTCCGAGTGACATCAACGAGTGGCAGGTGTATCAGGGCGAATAGGGGCAGGCCCAGCGCGGTGCATTGTCAGCGACAAGAGTGCGCAGGGCGAACGGGAAATAGGGGCTTACTATCCGCACGCTGCGACGCCAAATGTTTCTTTTATGTCGCAGAAGGCCCAGAAGCCAGCAAAGGCGTGTGTGCTGGTTCAGCGTGAAATGGAGAGCTGGCGCTCCCCGTACCTATCTCGCGGCGGGACGGTCGATGCCGGAGTTCTTCCCCGGCTCGCCTGCACTACCTCCCGAATCGCGTTGACGACTGTCGCTTGCTGAGAGAGATGAATGTAGTGGCTCGCGCCTGGCACTGGCGCGCCACCTGCCCAACGGCGAAAAAGCTGCCACGTCTCGCTGCTGCAACTGCTTCCATTTTAGTGCGCCGCCCCATGGCAGAGGCCCGGAAAGGCGCGCCGGGCCAAATATATTGAACAACGATAAGATGTTTATCGTTTCTCAATATGTCATGCTTGTGTTTCAAACAGTGTGAAGGAGAAAACATGTCCAATCCGTACCCAAACACCTTAGCCCTATCGAGCAAAGTCCTCCGCGTACTGACCAAACTGAATCTGCTCGCGGGCGCGCTCATCATGGCGTTGCTGATCGCCAGCCTGATCGCTGAAGCTCCGGTCATGAGAGCCCTCGGCGTGCCACCCGCTCTCTCCAATTCAATGCTTTTCATCGGCATGCGCCTGATCATGGTGATCGGAATCTGCGCTGTTCCCGTCGTGCACTTCATACTCACACGGCTGCTGATGATCGTCGAGACCGTCAGCACCGGAAATCCCTTCGTGGCTGCTAACGCTGCGCGGCTCCAGGCGATCGCCTGGGCCTTGCTGGCGCTTGAGCTGACGCACTACGCTGTCGGCGCCGTTGCGGCCAGCGTGTCATCTGCCGCCGTGCCGCTCAATATCAGCTGGGGCTTCTCATTGACGCGATGGCTCGCGGTGCTCCTGCTCTTCGTGTTGGCTCGCGTGTTCGAGCAGGGCGCACGCATGCGCGAAGAACTCGAAGGGACGGTGTGACCAGTGTCGATCATCGTCAAACTGGACGACATGCTCCACGAGCGTCGCATGACGCTGACCGAGCTGTCCGAGAGAATCGGAATCACGCTCGCCAACCTGTCGGTTCTCAAAACAGGAAAGGCCCGCGCCATCCGCTTCTCCACACTCGATGCCATCTGCGCGGCACTGGAGTGCCAGCCCGGTGACCTGCTCGAATTCGCTCCAGCATCGCTAGCCGACGTCGACAAAGCGGCTGCCGCGCTTGGCCACGAAACTGAACCGCTTTGCAAACCATGAAAACAACTGGAGATCGCACAATGAAGAAGAAATCGCTACTCCGCGTTCAGGAGAAATGAACATGAGCAACATATCGGTTTCGGAACGGATCGAGGAAGCCTCGCCACACATCATGTCGCCGCGGACCAAGGCGAGAATGGCGGGTGGTTTCTATCTGGCCACGATATTGACGGGAGCCTTCGCTCAACAATTCATCTCCCATCTTGTCGTCTCCGGCGACGCCACGGCCACGGCGGCAAACATCCTGTCCCACGAATCGGTCTTTCGACTTGGATTCGCCGTCTATCTGGTCGAATTGGCGTGCCAGATTACGATGACCGCGCTTATGTATGACTTGCTGAAGCCGGTCAGCCGGAGCGGCTCGCTGCTGGCGGCGATCTTCGGTCTCATCGGTTGCACAGTCAAGATTCTGAGCCGTCTCTTCTTTTTCGCTCCGTTACTCGTTCTTGGCGGGGCGCACTACTTGAGTGTGTTCAGCGCTGAACAGTTGCACGCGCTGGCACTGCTCTCGCTCAGAGTGGATTATCACGCCGAAGCAATCGCGATGGTGTTCTTCGGATTCTATGCACTCCTGAAAGGCTATCTTGTCTTCAGGTCCACCTTTCTTCCTCGTGTCCTGGGCGTCTTGTCGGCAGTCGGAGGTTTGGGTTGGCTGACCTACTTGTACGAGCCGCTGGCCTTCCGAATGGCCGGCTACATCGTGAGTTTCGCCGTCGTCGCTGGGTTCTCAACCGCGCTGTGGCTCATGGTGTTTGGTGTGAACGAGCAGCGCTGGAAGGAACAGGCAAAGGCAGCAGGTCAATGAAACACACACAAATCCAACAAGGAGAATATCAATGAAACACAACGTCAGTTAACTGTCGCGTCTCTGCTCTCGATCCTCTTCACGACGTTTCACCTGACGGACGACATCGTCCGCGGGATGGCACCGGGAACGCTCCCAAGCCGCGGTGCGGTGCTCATCTGGGTGGTCTGGCTGTACGGAACGCTCGTGCTCGCCGAACGGCGATCGGGGTACGTCATCATTTTGCGCTCGGGTCGCTCCTTGGGTTGGGCCTCCCCGTCATCCATATGATGGGGAAGGGTGTCGGCGTCAAGATCGGTCGCTTGGACTTTTTCGAAACGCCAAAATGGAGGCACTGGCACCCATGACGAGGATGACATAGACAAACAGCAGCCCACTGCGCCGATGGGCAGTCCCGCCCTTTTAACTGCCAAAGCGACAGCGCCCAGAATCATGGCGAGCCCGCCAGCGGCGATGTGAATAGATAAGATCATGAGCGCACAATTATGCCAGCGGCTTCGACGCAATGTTTCGTTTACGATGTTCCCGCTGCAGACTCCACAATCCCTGCACCGCGAGGATAAAAGAGAACAATCCAGTGACGGCCATTGCGTGAAGCGACCAGACGAATAAGTAGCCTACGTAGGACTTGGCGAGTTGGCCGCTAAAAACGCCTGCTGGCCCCAAATTCACATGAAGAATAGGCATGCCTATCGCGAGGAGCGATCCGATGAGCATGACGACGTGCCCCGACCGACGCTTGGATAGTATGAGCGTTCCATACATCCAGCCAACCAACAGTGGCACCCCGACCAGCGTTGAGCCCCCGGCCTCCGCAGTGCCAGCCTTGGCCCGGAGGGTATCGTCTGTAGCGTGAAGCGTCATCAACAAGATCGAGAGCAGAGACATGATGACTAATAGGCGGTTGTGGTTCATTCGGCTTCTCCTGTATGCCGGTGTTTCTTCGTAACTTTCGAGCATGCGTCTCCAGCGATCTACAGTTGTCGTCATCGCATGAGATGTGAATCTGGGCATTGTCCCACAACGCACGCGTACCTGCGAAGAACTTCGACGGTTTCCGTGGCCCACCTTGCCGGTGCTGAATTTCGCAGGCCGCACGCCTGCCCTAATGGCAGGTGCGCTCTTTAGTAATGTAATGGAGAAAATCGCGTGGAATCAATGCGAACGCCACGCGCACCGTTCGCCCACTGGGGCAGATGTAGTCGAAATTGTAGACGCAGTTTCCTCAAAGTTCCACAGAGTTCAACAACCTCATCCTTCCAAGTTGTTGAATCTAAAGATGCGCTTACGGGTAGCGCACCTGTGCCCAAGGCAGGTGCGCTACCAGGCTGCGCTACGCCCCGACATTTGCTGCTTCCTTGATTTTAAACCACTTTCTCAATTTCCGATACCGGCCGGCCTGCCCAAATCGACGGAAACCCCAGGCTTTGCACCGTACTATAGTGCAGGACTTAATTCGACAAGCATTGAAATCGAAGACCCGAAGCAGATCCACTAAAAAGCCTGCCGCGGTGGTGACGGTTTTGCAGAGCTCGGTAATGGATATACACGCCAGTTGCGAAGACTCTACAAATACAGGAGATGTCGTACATTGGGCTCACTGATGGTGCAACTGCGCAACCGCTCTTCAAGTTGGCTATCCGCCCGGTTGAGGTGGTCATGCTGACGAAGGTGTTCCGGCCAGGAACTCACGAATTTAGGGCCGGACTCGTGAGCTCGCGCGCGCGTTGGTAAATCGAGAGATTCACGAACGCCGCTTCAAGAATTTGCGTTTTCAAACCGTGCTTCCGTCCGCGCTCCAGAAGGTCGCCCAGTATCGTGTCTACCTCGACGGACGCCCCTTTCTTCAGGTCGCGATACATTGAAGTGGTCAACTGCGAACCGTGGACCGTGAGATCGACAGTTTGTCTCTCAAGGAATGCGTCGGATTGAGGGTACCCGCAGACCGCGGCGATGCTCGCGCATTCACGAAGGACCACCAAAGAAAGGTCAGCACCTCCTGGGATCGCGGCAATTTCGCCGATGTTGCCGCGCAGAAGACAGGTAATGGCTCCCGAGGCTGCGAGCTGAACCCATTTCTGCCACATGTCCTGCATAATGCGGCTGGAGATTGCGGCATCGAATCCAGCACCGCGTAGCGTATCATCGAGTTGTTCGAGACGTGACGTGCTTTGACCGTCGAGTTCGCCGTACGTGAGACTCTGGAGACCGGCCAGTTGCCTGATCCGCCCTTGTTCGTCGATCTCCGTCGCGACCAGGCATACGCCTCCGAGAATAGGGTGTTTTCCGAAGCGCCCGACCAGGACGTCGATGTGATGCATGCCGTTCAAGACCGGAAGGATCATGGTCTCGGGTCCCACGGCCAGAGCGAAATCATCCATTGCGCCTGAGAGTGCGTAACTTTTAACGCTGAGCAGGATCACGTCGTATTGTTTCGTGATCTGGTGAGCGCTGATGGCCTTCGGCCACAGCGTCAGGTCGCCGTGTGGGCTAACGATCTGAATCCCATTCGCATCGATCTCTTCTGCCCGTTTCGCGCGAACCAGAAATGTGACGTCGCGACCAGCCTGGGCCAAGCGCCCTCCAAAATATCCGCCAACGGCACCAGCACCGACCACGAGAATTCGCATCGCGTTTCTCTCCTCTCGTTCATCTTGCCGCAGGCTCCGGTGGAATCGGAATCGGGATGTCCGTTGTCATCTTCCATCCATTCGGAGTCTTGATCCAGAGCAACACCATGATGAACGGCCGGGAAACCGGATTCTGACCACCGTATCCGACCGCGATCTTGACGGGTGCGTAGGTCTCAGCGATGTCTGGCGCAATGAAGACAACCCTTTCCTCTTCATAAATCGGGCGCGCTTTTCGCAAAAAAGCTCATCTTAGCGACGTTTGATTTGCAGCGCGGCGATTTTCGAGGTTAGAGTCGTCGGACGCATGCCCAGGATTTCGGCGGCTCCGTCGGGACCGTAGATCTTGCCGCGACTGCGTTCAAGCGCTTCCATGATGCTCGTTCGTTCGAGTTCAAGAAGTTGCGCGCGGGTTGAAACAGGAGTGGTGGCCTTAAGCCCGGCAGTCACTGGATCCGCTGATCCATGCAGACTGAAGCGAAGGGCGCCGCCTCCTGCCAGTATCACTGCCCTCTCGATGACATTCTGTAGCTCGCGGATATTCCCCGGCCAGGCATAGCGCGTGAGGTTCTCCACGTTGCTCCGTGTCAGGACAGGGATGGGACAGTGCATCCGTTTTGCAGCTTGCGCGAGGAAGCTGGCAGCCAGGATCGGAATGTCCTCTAGGCGATCCCGCAGCGGCGGCACCTTAAGCGGGAAGACGCTCAGACGAAAATAGAGGTCCCGGCGAAACCGGCCCGCTTCCACCTCTTGCTCCAGGTTGCGGTTGGTTGCGGCGATCACCCGAACGCTGACCTGACGCGTACGATCTTCGCCGACCCGTTCAAATTCTCCTTCCTGCAAGACACGGAGCAGTTTGGATTGTGATTCCAGCGGAATTTCGGCGACCTCATCTAGGAATAGGGTGCCTCCGTCGGCAAGTTGAAACCGGCCCACGCGGTCGCGCAATGCACCGGTGAACGAGCCTTTTGCATGTCCGAAGAACTCGCTTTCAAAAAGGTCGCGCGGTATGGATGCGCAGTTGACCTTGACCAGGGCTCGGCGGGCGCGGCCGCCGCGATCATGGAGAGCTCGCGCGATCAGCTCTTTTCCAGTGCCCGATTCGCCGAGGATCAGCACGCTTGCCTCAGTCGAAGCGACTAGTTCGATCTGCGAAAGAATCGTCTTCAGTGCAGGACTTTGGCCCAGCAAGCCGCCGAAATTCTCGTTCACTTCGGCCCTGAGGTAGTCGTTTTCCTCTTTCACCTGCTCGTGCAGCGCATGGATCTCCTCGAAGGCCCGGGCATTCGCGATGGATACCGCAGCTTGGTCGGCGAACAGGCGTAGCCACCTGAAATGCTCGTCGAGAAACGGCTTGCGCGCGAATGCCCCGAGAACGCCAAGGATTTCGTCGCGGAAGGTCAGGGGATGGCCGGCGAAGCCGTGGATGCCCTCCTGGCGTATCCATTCGGGGTGCGCCGTCAATTCGGTCTTCAAAACAGCGTCTTCGATCAGAAATGAATTGCCCGTCGAACCGATCTGGCCTATTTTTCGCACGCCGAGAGGAATACGACGGAAAGCTCCCTCGATCCCGGTCCATTCCATTCGATCAACTTGAGAGCGGCCTGCGCTGGCCGCGAGGTGCAGACAGCGAACCCGAGAGGGACATTCCCCGCCCATGGGACAGGTTGCGCAAATATCACCAGGTCCCATCAACCAGATACGGGCCAGGGCGAAGTCGGCCTTCTCGACGAGTCCGTCGACGATCAACTTGAGGACAGACTCCACCGTTCGCGCCTGGCTCACGGCTAGGGAAATCGACTGGAGAAGTTCCAAATCCACGTCTTAGCCTACACCGTTCGCGGTCGCGACGACGGTTCGTCGTTGTAAACCTTGAACTCGTCGTTTACCGGGGGCACTGGGTCTTAGTTTCAATGGTTTAAGGTCGCGCGTGGTGGGTACGGCAAGTGCTGTATAGAGGTCGTGACAAAAAGTGCCCCAGAAGCCGCAGACAAGCCAGACACGAATCCCTCCAGAAGGAGATTGCTATGACCACCATAAAAGCGGCTGCCGTACAAATCAGCCCTGTGCTTTACAGCCGCGAAGGCACTGTCGAGAAGGTCGTCGAGAAAATCATTGAGCTTGGACGCCAGGGCGTACAGTTCGCCACCTTTTCGGAGACGGTAGTGCCGTACTATCCCTATTTCTCCTTTGTGCAGCGGCCTTTCCAGATGGGCCCGGAACATCTGAGGCTAATTGAACAAGCGGTGACTGTACCATCGGTCGCCACCCATGCCATCGGCGAAGCCTCCAGGCAAACCGGGATGGTAGTGTCCATTGGCGTCAGCGAACGCGATGGTGGCACACTCTTTAATACGCAATTGCTGTTCGATGCTGACGGCACCTTGATTCAGCGTCGCCGCAAGATTTCCCCGACCTACCATGAACGCATTGTCTGGGGGCAAGGCGACGGTTCCGGACTGCGAGCGGTCGACAGCGCAGTCGGGCGCATCGGTCAGTTGGCATGCTGGGAGCATTACAACCCGCTGGCCCGTTACGCCTTGATGGCTGATGGCGAGCAGATTCACTCGTCGATGTACCCTGGTTCGTTCGGTGGCGACATTTTCGCCGAGCAGACCCAAGTCAACATCCGCCAACACGCACTGGAGTCCGGTTGCTTCGTCGTCAACGCCACCGCCTGGCTGAATGCCGATCAGCAGGCTCAGATCATGCACGACACCGGCTGCCCCATCGGCCCAATCTCCAGTGGCTGTTTTACCGCGATTGTCTCGCCGCAAGGCGAATTGATGGGTGAGCCTCTGCGCTCTGGTGAAGGTGTGGTGATTGCCGATCTTGATTTCTCTTCGATCGATAAGCGTAAGCGGCAGATGGATTCCCGTGGCCACTATAGTCGCCCGGAACTGCTCAGCCTCTTGATTGATCGCACGCCTGCTGCCTATGTCCATGAACGTAGCGCGCGCCCTATATCGGTTGTTGAGACGGTCGGTGATGATTGCGCCGTAGTTGCGGGAGAATCACGATGACAACTTCTAATCCGCGTGAAATTCCCTTCAATGGCGTTCGTCTCAGATTCGACAGCAAGAAGCGTTTCGACGAACTCGTGTCTGCCTTACTGGCCGACGTCGGCAAGAAACCACTGATGATCGACGACCTTCCTGCAAAGTTCGAAAGTTGGGAATCGTACAAGGCCGAGGTGGAATCACACGTGGGCCCCAGTGGCTTCATATTGTTCGCCCTCATGAATCATGGCGCATGGATCAAGAAGGTCCAGATTCGAAAACAAGTATTGCGGGTCGTAATCGGAAACCCGCTGTTGGCCATCACAATGTTGCGTCATGATTTGACGGCGGGTCTTTTCGCGCCGGTCGAACTCATCCTGATCGAAGAAGACGATGATCAAAGCAGTCTGACATATGTAAGGCCGTCATCGCTTATGGTTGTCGAGACAAATGAACCACTGCTAGCGGCAGCCAAGGAGCTTGATGCAAAGCTTCAGGCACTAGCTGCCAAAGTAACGATGGCCTAAGCCCGGCCTTCCTGAGCGTTGAATGCAAAACAGGCCGGAAGCGCTGCGTACGACCTCCGGGCCGGAGCGACAGCGATGCAATACCTCAATCCAAACTTTAAAGGAGATACGCCGATGAAACCGAACCGAAACACCAGGGGGAACGCAATGGAACGAATTACAGGGATCAAGTGGCCACCAGCGTTGGCGATAGTATGTTCTTTCTTCGTGCCGTGTGCGAACCCGCAGACATCACGGACCGCTCCAGCCGAGGGCTCCGCCGCTGCGCAACAGGCTCCCACCCCGACAGGGCAACAGATGACGAATGCGATGTACACCGCGTTCGGCGACAACGACTCGCGAGCTGTCCACGCCAAGGGCATACTGATGCAAGGTACGTTCACGCCCGATCCAGCCGCCCGCTCGATCACGAAAGCGAAACTCTTCACCTCGCAGGAAACTACCGTGTTGGCACGCTTTTCGGATTTCACGGGCATTCCAACCATCCCCGACAACACCATGGACGCCAACCCGCGCGGTATGGCCGTAAAGTTCAACGTCCCCGACGACAGCGAGGTCGATGTTGTGATGCACAGCTTCGACGGCTTTCCGACGCGGACTTCGGCGGAGTTCCGCGAGCTCTTGATTGCCATCGGAACCAGCGGAAAAGGCGTGCCGAAGCCGACGCCGGTCGATACCTTTCTCGCGTCTCACCCGATCGCCAAGACGTTTCTCACGACGCAGAAACAGCCGCCGGTAAGTTACGCGACAACCGCCTTCTTCGGCGTCAACTCGCTCAAGTTCACGAATTCGCAAGGGCAATCCGCTTATGTGCGTTATCGCTTCGTCCCAGAGGCCGGTGAGCATTATCTCGATGCCACTACACTTAGGACCAAGGACGCAAACTATTTGCAAACCGAGATCAAGGAGAGGCTCGACAAGGAGCCCGTCACCTTTATATGGTATGCCCAGGTTGCGGGACCGGGCGACGTCATCGACGATCCATCCATCGCGTGGCCGGCAACGCGCACGTTGGTCAGACTAGGCGTGGTGACCATAACCGGCCTGGTACCAGACCAGGCAAGCGCTGACAAGAAAACTCTCTTTCTGCCGGGAAATTTGCCAGACGGTATGGAAGCAGCCGACCCAATGATTCAGGTGCGAATGGAGTCCTACCCTATCTCGTACCGCCACCGCCAATGACCGAGCCGCGGAGCGGCCGCTGCGTCGCTCCGCGATCTTAATCAGGAGAGTTTCACGGACCAGCCAAGTCGCTGAGGTCCTCGTCGAAGGCTTACTGAGTTATTGAACTCGCGGCGCGCGGTTTTCGACGCGCTCGCACCGGCCAAGTCCACGGCCAATACCGGTGATGAACCATGCACTCAGTTCGCGTTCGGGGTGCGGGTCGAGCTGGAAATCATTTTCGAGGTCGCGGTAGTAGGTCGACAGAATTTCATTAGGAGGCAGTATGGCAACGACAACAATCGCAGTAGCTACGATGAAGATTCCGACTCAACACTCACCGCGACGTTAACTACAGGGTGGGCCTATTCGTTCGGGTCCCCGAAGGATTGACAGATTCCATTTCTAGTTAACACGACGGTCTGTCATTTCCCGCGCTCGATGGCTCGGCTTTCGGCACCAATTGTGCGAACATGATACTGATCAACTCCTCTGGAATCAACGCACGCGGTAATCCTGTGATCGCAGGCGACGGCTTGCAAGCGCTTCAACGCTTCGCAGGTCTTCGTGTTAACTAGCCGGTGGGCCACTCGATTCGTCTGGGGACCCG